>VAPM010241085.1_pt1 | contig 11323 bp, 10 predicted proteins | sample 3395091 | NCBI WGS metagenome assembly VAPM01 (sample SAMN08290445, study PRJNA428436) | hydrothermal vent metagenome | isolation source: Deep-sea hydrothermal vent chimney 3 | place: Pacific Ocean: Juan De Fuca Ridge | reverse complement strand
CTGACGTTTTAACTGAAGAAGTAAAAAAATCAAATAAAAAATTACAAAGTTTTTATAAATACTTAGCAAGCTCAAATCAAGAGTTAGTTACCTTAAGGTTACAAGATTTAAAGGTTGATTTAGAGGAAGGAATGTATTTTGATTCCAGTATTCCTCAAGGTTATGGAGTAGGGAGTTCTGGAGCTTTAGTCGCTTCAATTTATGATAAATACGCTGATGATAAAATTACAGTTTTAGAAAATTTAACACGTGAAAAATTACTTAAACTAAAACATATTTTTTCATTTATGGAATCGTATTTCCATGGGAAGAGTTCAGGTTTAGATCCTTTAAATTCATATTTAAGTTTACCAATATTAATCAATTCAAAAGATAATTTAGAACCTACCGGAATCCCATCTCAAAAAGAAGGAAAAGGAGCCGTGTTTTTATTAGATTCTGAAATGATGGGTGAAACTGAACCTATGGTAACCATTTTTATGAATAAAATGAAAAACGAAGGATTCAGAAAAATGCTAAATGAAGATTTTGCAAAATATACTGATGCTTGTATTGACGATTTTTTACATGGAAATGTAAAATCGTTATTTGGTAATGTTAAGCAACTTTCAAAAGTAGTTTTTGACAATTTTAAACCAATGATTCCAAAAACATTTCATACTATTTGGCAAAAAGGAATTGACTCTAATGATTATTATTTAAAACTTTGCGGTTCAGGCGGAGGGGGTTATATACTTGGATTTACTGAAGATTTTGTAAAGACAAAAACAATATTAAAAGATTATAAGCTGGAACTGGTTTATAGATTTTAGTAATTTAATTTATGCTCAAATAAAATTTAATAAACTGACTATTAAATTTTATAACTTATTTAAATGGATTTATTAGAAATTTCTAAAAACAACAGTAAAAAACAAGCTCCGTTTTATATAAAAATACTGAGTCTGTTTTCTGTGGTGCGTGGTTATAATATTCTATTAATTGTAATAGCACAATATTTAGCTTCTATTTTTATTTTTTCTCCAGAGAAATCATTACGATACGTTTTACTTGATGTAAACCTATATTTTATTGTGCTTTCAACAGTTTGCGTAATTGCTTCGGGGTATATTATTAATAATTTTTATGATTTAGATGCGGATAGAATAAACCGACCAATAAAACATAAAATTGATGCTATAGTTACTCAAAAAACTAAATTATTTATCTATTTTTTATTAAATTTTATAGGAGTTTTATTTGCCTTTTTAGTTTCTTGGAGGGCTGCATTATTTTTCTCCGTGTATATTTTCTTAATTTGGTTGTATTCACATAAATTAAAAAAATATCCACTAATTGGATTGTTTTCAGCAGTAAGTTTAGCAATTTTACCGTTTTTTGCAATTTTTGTATATTATAAAAACTTTTCTGAGATAATATTTACCCACGCAGCCTTTTTGTTTTTTATATTATTGATACGAGAACTTATAAAAGATTTAGAAAAAATTAAAGGTGATTTTGTTCAAAATTATCAAACAATTCCTGTAAAATATGGCGAATATTTTGCAAAGCTTTTAATTTCACTCATAACAATTCTAACCTTAAATCCAATTTATTTTTTACTGAAATATCCTGAAATTGGTGGGATGAAATACTATTTTTACGTGAGTATTGTAGTCCTTTTTATTTTTAATTTATTTTTATGGATTAATAAAAGTGATAAAAGATATTTAATACTTCACGTACTTTTAAAATTGTTAATTATTACAGGAGTATTCAGCTTATCTTTAATTGATTATTCTGTAATTATTAATAGAATACTTTTAATAAAATAGTTAATTCTTTCTTATTCAAAGAATAACCTTACTTTTGCAAAAATTTTTAAAATGAAACCAAATAAAAACTCGTCGAGAGGACGACAATCTTCCGAAAAAAGAGATTCTAAAAAAAACACTAAAAGAACTTTTGACTCAAAATTTTCGAAGAATGAATCTAGAAAAGAAGGAAATCAGAAATTTCGAAAAAAATCTTCTTATAAAGGAACTATTGAAAAAAAATATAAATCAAACTTTAGCGATAAACCAAAAACTACGGTTAAAAAAACTAACCTAACTTCTAATACGGATGAAGTTCGTTTAAATAAGTTTATTGCCAATGCGGGTATTTGCTCACGTCGAGAAGCGGATGTTTATATTAAAGCAGGAAATGTTAAAGTAAATGGTAAACTAATTACCGAAATGGGCTATAAGGTTCAACCAACAGATGAGGTTAAATTTGATGATTCCTTAATCAGTTTAGAACAAAAAAGATACGTTTTACTTAATAAGCCTAAAAATTTCATTACTACTATGGATGATGAACGTGGTAGAAAAACTGTAATGGATTTAATTGCAAATGCCACTAAAGAACGTATTTATCCTGTGGGTAGATTAGATAGAAACACAACAGGATTATTACTTTTTACCAATGATGGAGAGTTGGCTAAGAAACTAACACATCCTAAACATCATATTCAAAAATTATATCATGCAAGCCTTGATAAAAAACTAGCAATGAGAGATATGCAGAAAATAGCAGAAGGATTTGTTTTAGATGATAAAAGAGTAATAGTTGATGAAATTTCGTATATAATGAACCAACCAAAAAGTGAAGTTGGTGTTAAAATACATTCAGGAAGAAATAGAATTATACGCAGAATATTTGAGCATTTTAACTATAATGTGGTTAAATTAGATAGAGTAATTTTTGCAGGACTTACAAAAAAAGATTTACCAAGAGGAATGTATAGGAATTTGACTGAAATGGAAGTGAATACTTTAAAAATGTTATAATTTATTATTGATAAACAAGGCTAAAAATTTACTTGTTCTTTTAAAAAAATCATTTTTTGGTTTAAATTATTTTATATATTTGAAATACCATTACATTAAAATATAAAATCGATTAAAAAATTGTAATTATAATCCTTTTGTTATGAATAGAGTAATTGTAGATTATAAAAAATTGACACCTGAAATTTTAAATTTACTCGTTGAAAAATTTCCTGACGGTTATGGTATAAGGGACGTTATTAAATTCACAAATCATAAAGGACAGTATATTGAAGCGGTTGAAGTAAAAACCGAAGAAACCATTTATTTGGTTAAAGTTAGTGATCAACTTGTGGATAGCATGGTGATTCATGAAGAACTATTAGGTGACGATTCTATAATTGATCCAATAGTTGAGGGTATTGATATTGAAGAAGATATTGATTTAGATGTTAACTCTTCCGAATTAGATGTAAATTAAAACTAAAATTAAAGTAAAAAAACCGAACTAAAAGTTCGGTTTTTTTGTGGTACCTCCAGGAATCGAACCAGGGACACAAGGATTTTCAGTCCTTTGCTCTACCAACTGAGCTAAGGTACCATTGCCTTAGCGGATGCAAATATATATGTATTTTTTATACCTGACAAAACAATTTTAAAAAAATCTGTTGTATTTTTGAGCAGTATTAAAAAAATAAAATGAACTTAGTAATTGACGTTGGTAATACAAGAATAAAAAGTGCTATTTTTGATAAAGGTGAAATAATTCATTCTGAAACATTTAGCCATAAAAATATAGTAGAAAATGTAGTTGAAAGTATTAATAAATTTGAATGTGTAAACTCTATAATTTCTTCCGTTTCAACTTTAAATAAATCTCAAATTTCTCAGATTAAAGAAAAAATAAATCTTATTATTTTAAATGCTAGCACTAAAATTCCTTTTAAAAATAAATACGATACACCAAAAACGCTTGGAGTTGATAGAATAGCACTTGCATCAGCAGCTGTTTTTCAATATCCGAATAAAAATGTTTTAGTAATAGATGCGGGTACTTGCATAACCTATGATTTTATAAACAAAGAAGGATACTATTTTGGGGGAGCTATTTCTCCAGGAATAACTATGCGATATAAGTCACTTAACCATTTTACAGAAAATTTACCTTTGCTTAACCCCAATTTTGAAAATGAGTTGATTGGAACCAGTACAATTTCAAGTATTCATATTGGAGTAATAAAAGGTGTTATAAGTGAAATTGATAGTTTTATTGAACAGTATAGAAAAAAAAATAGAGATTTAACAATAGTTTTAACAGGTGGAGACGTTAATTTCTTGAATAATAGATTAAAAAATGGCATATTTGCCAATCCTAATTTTTTATTAGAAGGATTAAACACAATTTTGACCTATAATTTGTAATAAATGATAAGAAAAATAATAGTAGTTTGTACACTATTTATTTCAATAGTAAGTTTCGCCCAAGTTAATAATACATCGGCATACTCTTTTTTTGGAATTGGAGATAAAAATAATCAAACCACGGTAGAACAATTAAGTATGGGAGGCGTTGGAGTTTCTTTTCATGATAGCTTTCATCTTAATTTTTTAAATCCAGCGGCAATTGCATTCATTAAATCTACAAATTATTCTTTAGCTTTAGAAAATGTAAATATTAATACTAAAGACAATATTGATAGTCAAAAAGGAGCATTCACCTATTTGTCATACTTAGCAGTTGGGATTCCTTTAAGTGATAAAGCCGGTTTTTCCTTTGGATTACTACCTAATTCATCCGTTGGATATTCTCTAATAACAGCTATAAATGATACTGATGGAAATGTAACTGAGGCTTCTTATTATAATGGTAATGGAGGTACAAATAAAGCATTTGTTAATTTTGGTTACAAAGCATTTAAAGACTTTAGTGTAGGTTTGCAAGGAAATTATATATTTGGTAATATTGATAATAGTGTAATCAATCAAAAAAAGGATATTGCCTTGGCAACTAAATATCAAGCAGTTTCTAATATTAAGGGATATGCTTTAGCTGTTGGTATGATTTATGACAAAAAATTATCTGAAAAAGTTAATATGCATTTAGGTGCAAATTTTGAATTAGAAAGTAATATTAAAACAGAAGGGCACGAATATTTTTATTCTTTATTGTATGGTAATGGTATAGAATCTCCTAGAGATACTTTAAAACCAATTAAAAATGTTAATGGCACAATAAAATCTCCACTTAAAACAAATTTAGGAGTAGGTTTTGGTAAAGAAGGTAAATGGTATGCAGGTTTAGATTATAGTTTTCAAAATGCTTTAAATATTAAAGGAGATGTGTTAAGTAACTATACTAAAATAGCTTACGATAATTATAGTAAATTAGCAATTGGTGGATTTTATATTCCAAAATTCAACTCAATTTCAAGTTATTGGCAAAGAGTTACTTATAGAGCGGGTCTTAAATTTGAAAACACTGGATTAACGGTAGATGCACTTGGAAATGGGACAGATTATGAAGCAATACATGATTTTGGCATATCTTTTGGAGTAGGATTACCAATGAATAAACATTTATCAAATTTAAATCTTGGATTTGAAATAGGTAAAAGAGGTAAAACCACCAGCGGATTAGTTCAAGAAAATTATTTTAAATTTAGAGTTAGTTTATCATTAAATGATAAGTGGTTTAAAAAACGACAAATATTTTAATTATTAAGAAAAATATATAAATGATGAAAAAAATGAAACAAACTTTAGCGTTAGTATTATTTTTATTAGTTGCAACTCCAATGGTTTTTGCTCAAGCTAATCAAGATTGCGGTATTAAGTATAATTTATTTAAAGGAGATTTTAAAGCTAAAAAATATGATGCCGCCTTTGATAATTGGATGTGGTGTATGGATAATTGTCCTAGCCTATCCATTAATATTTATAAATATGGAGCAAAAATAGCTAAGTATAAATTGGCACATGCAAGTGAAGCTGATAAAGGAGCTGCAGCAGATTTGGTAATGAGAGTTTATAATCAAAGAATTAAATATTATCCAACAAAAAACTTAGCCAGAGTTTATAATGATATTGCAACGTTTAAAGCAGAGCAAGGTGCTCCTGATACTGAGATTTATAGTTGGTTAGAAAAAGCTTTTAAAGAAGATCCAACTGCTCTTTCTGGGAAAAATATGTATCGATATTTTGATATTGTTTTAAGTAAAAATAAAGATACCAATCCACAATTAGTATTTGATACTTATGATGAAGTTGCCGAAGGAGTAGATAAAAAATTTGCTGAATATTCAAAAAAAATTGATGCAATTAATGCAAAGGATTCAACAAAATTAAGCTCTAATGATATTAGACATAAAAAAATATATCAACAAATTCTAACAGTTTTAGCTCAAGTTGAAGGTGGTTTAGATGCAAAATTAGCTTCAATTTCAACTTGTGAAAATTTAATACCATTAAACAAAAAGTATTTTGAAGAAAAGAAAAATGATAAAGTTTGGTTGAAAAGAGCTGTATCAAGGATGTACACTAAAGAATGTACAGCTGATCCTTTTTATGATACTTTAGTTGAACAATATGTTAAAACTGACCCATCACCACAAGCTTCTGTGTTTTATGCTGCTATTTTAATGAAAAAAGGACAGAGCACAAAAGCAATGGAATATTTTAAACAAGCGATAGCACAAGAAACAGATCCTTATAAAAAAGCACAAGGTTTACTTAGAGTTGCACAAATTTTAGGTAAAAAAGGAAGAAAAAGTGAAGCTCGAAGTTATGCGTACAAAGCTTTAAAATTTCAACCAAGTATGGGTAAGGCTTATTTAGTTATAGCTAGCTTGTATGCTTCAAGTGCTAATTCTTGTGGTACCGATGTAGTTTCAAAAAGAATGGTATATGTAGCAGCTTTAAATAAGGCACGAAAAGCAAAATCAGTTGATCCAAGTGTAAGTTCATTAGCAAATAGGTTTATAAGAGCCTATTCAAAAAATATTCCAACTAAAAAAGATTTATTTGTTGCAGGTGTTAAGCCTGGCTCAATACATAGAATAGGTTGTTGGATTAATGAAACTGTACGAGTACCAAACTACTAGTTTTACATACTAATAATTGATATATTTGTTGTATGACAAAGTCAATTAAAAATAATATTAAAAACATTGCTTTTATAGGTTTATTAGCAATGTTTTTTTCATGTACAAATAGTGTTAAAGAAGTACGTGATTTTTTAGCTGATAAAAATTTACCTATTGGAGAAGCTTACAATATTAATTTAAGGCATACGGATTCTGGTAGAATTGATATTAAAATGAAAGCTAAATTAATGCTTGATTTTAGTAATAGAACTAAAGATCCTTATTCTGTTTTTCCTAAAGGAATTGAAATAACTACTATAAATAAAGATGGTGATTCCATTCTTATTAAAGGAGATTATGCAAAAAGTTTTGCTAAAACAGAAGTCTCTGAAATAAAACATAATGTTTCAATATATAATTATGCTCAAAAAAATAGATTAGAAACGAATCAAATTTATTGGGATCAAAAAACACATTATTTTTTTACTGAAAATAAATTTACTTTTTATACTTTAACCGATACAATTTACGGTGTAGGTTTTGAAGCAACAGAAGATTTAAAACATTGGTGGGTAAAAAACCAAACGGGTGTACTAACTATTAAAGATTAAAACATGAATAAAATTTGGAAACTTTTTGAATACGGATATTTATTAATCGCAATTTTTTTTGCTGTTGAAACTTTTTTGAATTTAGGAAAAGATAAAGTGTATTTTTTCGCAATATTCTCTGTGCTTGCATTAGGAATGTTCTTTTTTAGGCGAAGTTTTAGAAAAAAATTTGAAAAAAGAAACAAGCAATAAGTGGAAACCCAAATTGCTATCATATTAATTTCTATGCTGTTGTCCGCATTTTTTTCAGGAATGGAAATAGCATTTATTTCTTCTAATAAATTTCAAATAGAATTAGAAAAGAAAAAAGAAGGCTTTATTGCTAAAATTCTATCAAAAATCACTAGAAAATCTACAAAGTTTATTACAACTATGTTGGTGGGTAATAATATAGCTTTGGTAGTTTACAGTTTTTTTATGGGCGATTTTATTACTCATTTTTTACCAAAAAATGAACTAAGCACATTTTCAATTTTACTAATTCAAACCGTTATTTCTACATTAATTATTCTAATTTTTGCTGAATTTTTACCTAAGGCAATTTTTAGAATTTACGCAAATGAATCATTGCGTTTTTTTGCTCCACTAACGTATTTTTTTTATATAATTTTTCATTTTATTTCTAATTTTATTACGGCAATCTCTGACTTTTTGTTAAAACACTTTTTTCACACCTCAAAAGATAATTTACAAACGGAATTTAGTAAAGAAGAATTAGGAAATTATATTACAGAACAACTAGAAAACACAAGCGAAAATGAAGAAGTAGATTCTGAAATTCAAATTTTTAAAAATGCTCTAGAATTTGATAATGTTAAGGCTCGTGAAATTATGATTCCACGTACTGAAATTGTTGCAGTTAATATTTCAGAAACCATAAATAACATTAAAAAATTATTTATAGAAACTGGGTATTCAAAAGTTATTGTTTATCAAAATTCCTTAGATAATATTTTAGGATATGTTCATGCTTTTGAATTATTTAAAAAACCAAAAAATTTAAAAAGTATTGTTTTACCAGTGGAATTTGTTCCAGAAAGTATGCTAATTAATAATTTGCTTAATATTTTAACTAAAAAGAAAAAAAGTATTGCAGTTGTATTAGATGAATTTGGAGGAACTTCTGGCATTATTACCGTTGAAGATATTGTTGAAGAATTATTTGGTGAAATTATTGATGAACATGATACTGTTGAATTTTTAGAACATAAAATTAATGATAGAGAATTTGAATTTTCAGCACGGTTAGAGGTGGATTTTTTAAATGAAAATTTTCATCTTAATATACCTGAAAATGAAGCGTATGAAACCTTAGGAGGCTACATTGTGTATTGCAATGAAAATATTCCAAAACAAGATGAAATTATTGAAATTAACCATCTTCATTTTAAAATGTTAAAAGTAGATTCTTCTAAAATTATGGAAGTTTATGTTAAAGTTTTAGATAAAGAGAATTAATTTGTATTTAAATCAAAAAATAATTACTTAAACACATTAAATAAAGCCATTTCACTTTTATAATTAAATACTTAATTGTATTTTCGCACACTGTAATAAAAGAAAACTATAATGGCAATATTATCAAAAATTAGAGATCGCTCCATGTTTTTAATCCTAATTGTAGGATTAGCACTTTTTGCATTTGTACTAAATCCAAGTTCAATTCAACGTTTTTTCAATGCAAGTAAAACCAATGAAGTTGGAGAAGTAAACGGACAAGTTATTGGTAGAGAAGATTTTGCAAAACAAGTTGAAAATTATCGATCTAAATATGGATCAAGAGTTACTCAAATGCAAGCTGTGAATACCGTTTGGAATTCATTAGTTAGTGAGAAAATTTTTAAAACTCAACTTAAAGAAGCAGGTATTGTAGTTGGTGAAAAAGATATTTGGGATGCAATGGTTGCAATGCCTGAAATTCAAAACTCACCAATATTTAAAAATGAAGCAGGTCTATTTGACGAAGAAAAATTAAAAGAATATGTTGCAACTTTAGAAGATGATGCAAAATCAGGAAATACTAAAGGTTGGACAAATTGGTTAAATACTGAAAAACAGATTAAGCAAAATTTAGAAAGACAAGCTTATTCAACTTTAGTAAGTGCCGGATTAGGTGCTTCATTGAAAGAAGGTGAAAGAGATTATAACTTTAATAATGAAACTGTAAGTGGTAATTTTGTATTTATGCCTTACCGCTTAATTCCTGATAGTCTAGTTACCGTTACAAAAGGTGATATTTTAAACTACGTAAAAGATAATCCAAAAACATATAAACCAGAAGCTACACGTTCAATTCAATATATTAAATTTGATATTGTTCCTTCAAAAGCTGATGGAGATGCAGTAAAAGTAAAAGTAGCCTCTTATATTAATGATAAAGAAGAATATAGTAATGCCGCTAAGTCCATTATAAAAATTCATGGATTGAAAAATGCTACTCATTATGAAGAGTTTTTAGTTGAAAATAAATCGGATTTATTATTGGATAATAATTATAAGTTTAAAAATCAAGTTCCTAAAGAAATTGCAGAAGCCATATTTAATGGTAAAGTTGGTGATGTTTTTGGACCATACAAAGAAAATGGATTTTATAAAATTTCTAAATTAGTAGAAGTTATAAAAATGCCAGATTCTGTTAAATCGAGCCATATTATTGTTCCTTACAAAGGAGCTGTTCGTTCAACTTCAAACAGAACAAAAGAAGCAGCTAAAAAAATGGCAGATAGTATTTATAATTTAGTTAAAAATAGTGATACTAAATTTAAAGAAATGGCTGATAAAGTTAATTCTGATGGCACTAAAGGTAAAGGAGGAAGTATAGGATGGATTACAAAAGATCAAGCCTTTTCACCTTCATTTGATAAAGATTTTGCAAATTTTATTTTTAGAAATAAAACAGGAAGTATAAAAGTAGTTGAAACTGCTTTTGGTTTTCACGTAATTAAAATTAACGAACAAACTAAACCTAAAAAGGCAGTTAGATTGGTAACTTTTGCTCGTTCAATTGAGCCATCAGAAGATACAGAAAATTTAATTTTCCAAAAAGCAGAAACGGTTGCTTCACAATTATCTGATGGTAAAAAAATAGATGAAGTTGCAAAAGCAGATGGTTATAAAGTGCAATCTGCGGTTAATTTAAAAGTATTATCAGAAAATGTTCCAGGTATTGGTGCTCAAAGGCAAATTGTAACTTGGTCTTATAAACCAGAAAGAGAAATTGGTAACTCAAAGCGTTTTGATATAAATGTTGGCGAAAAAAGAGGTTATGCTGTTGTAGTTTTAACAGGAATGACTTCAGCTGATGAAATTTCTTTAAATTCATCAATTATTGCTAAGGTTAGACCATTATTAATAAGTAAGAAAAAAGCTGCTTTATTAAAAGAAAAAATAAAAGGGACTACTTTAGCAGAGATTGCAAAAAATGCGAACACTACGGTTCGTTTTGCAAGTTCTGTATCTTTAGCTAGTCCGTTAATTTCAGGAGTTGGTAATGAACCTTCAGTTGTAGGTGCAATGTCAACGTTAGCTTTAAATAAAGTTTCTCCAGCTATTTCGGGTAATAAAGGAGTGTTTGTAGTACAAGTAACTAAACGCAAAAATCCTATTAAATTAAATAATTATAATGCGTTTAGAAATAATATGACTAAAAAATTACAAGGAAGAAGTTATCAATTATATCAGGTTTTGCAAGATAATGCTGATATAACAGATAATAGAGGGAAATTCTTTTAAACGTACACTTGTGACGTCCTAAATAACCGTTACAAGTTTATACAAAGATAGTTTTAAATCTCCGAGAGTTGCAACTCTCGGAGATTTTTAGTTTTATAGGTTTTAATTT
>VAPM010398677.1_pt1 | contig 11326 bp, 7 predicted proteins | sample 3395091 | NCBI WGS metagenome assembly VAPM01 (sample SAMN08290445, study PRJNA428436) | hydrothermal vent metagenome | isolation source: Deep-sea hydrothermal vent chimney 3 | place: Pacific Ocean: Juan De Fuca Ridge | reverse complement strand
TTGGTAGCGGGGCCAGGATTTGAACCTGGGACCTTCGGGTTATGAGCCCGACGAGCTACCGGACTGCTCCACCCCGCACCAGAGAGCGGCATTCTACCGACGGCGCGACCGGTTTTCAAGCTCTGTCCTGATGATGCCGTGAGGGGAACCCTGGGCGTTCCGACAGGCGGCTAGAAGCGGTAGATATACCCGAGGCTGAGGTATGTCCGGCGGTAGCCCGCCGACGAGATACCGGCCAGCTGCTTGGAGTCGGTGCGCCCCACCGCGAGACGCAGTCCCCCGGCGCCGCCGAGGTCGCGCCCGATGCTCGCCTGCCAGAAGTAGAGCCAGTCCGAACTGCCCGGGTCCTCCGTCAGGCGCCCCACGCCACCCCGCGCCGCGAGTGCGAAGCCGTGCCAGCGGGTCGAGAAACCGAACGTAGCCCGGTGCTCCCAGTAGGCACCGGGATTATAGTAGCCCACCTGCACGTTGGGATTGGAGTCGTTGAAGTAGAGGAAGCTCCACTCGGCAAAGATCCGCGGATGGAGATGGAACACGCCAAGGACGTGGCTGCGGAAGCGCCGGCGGATGTTTCGATCGCCGGGGAGATCGGCGAAAATGCCGGCACCGGCGCCGATGCCAAGATTGAGCCGCGGCAGCGCCTGCCAGCTCACGTCCGCGTCCAGAGACCGGAAGGTGGCCCGGTTCCGGATCGAGCGGATGTTCTCGATCACCTCGTTGCCCGAGTAGAGGTCTACGCGCCACAGGTCCGTGGGGATCCACTTGGCGTTGACCCGCCAGGCGAAGGTCTGCCAGTTCGAGTATTTGCGCACGCCCAACGCGAGCGACGGCCACACGGTACCCCACGGGGTGTTGAGGCTGCCGATACGCTGACCGCCGCTGACCAGCACCTCACGCCCGTATAGGCGGTTGTCGGCAGGGATCGCCGAATTGTTCTGTTGCAGTCGCGCCACACGATAGGCGAGGCCCAACCAACGCGTCGCGCCGAAGTGATATTGCGCGTTGAGCGTCATACCGACGATGTGCAGCCGATCGCTGTCGGTCGAACCATCCAGGGATGCCGAGACGCTCGGCGCGAGTTCGTTCCGGATATGGCGGCGCAGGGTGACGTCTCCCGGCACCCGGGATCCACCCAGGGTGGCAAGTGCCAGATCATTGAAACCGGACCAGTACTGAGCCGTGGCGAGGTCGTGGCGCAGCCCGGCATGCCCGGGGGGCGTGCGCAACAGCCCCCCCATGGCGCGCGCCGCGGCCCGGTGGTACCCGTACCAGTTCTCCACCTGCGCGAGCCCGGCCTGCGCCGCGAACGCGTGGGGATGCCGGGCCAGGATCGCCCGGTAGATACGCTTGGCCGCCCGGTAACGACCCATCCAACCGAGCACGCGCGCCGTCCCGTACTGGGCGCCAAGCTCGCCGGGCTTCCGTGCCAGCACCACGCGGTACTGGGAAAGTGCCGCGTGCAACCGGCCGGCGTCGGCCAGCGCGTCGCCGAGCCCAATCCGCGCTTGAAAATCATCGGGGTGTGTCGTCAGATATTCCTTGAACAGCGGCACCGCCCGCGCCGCCTGCCCCGACCAAGTGAGTTGCCACGCCAGCGGCAGGACTACCTCGGCGCGCCGTTTCGGGGCGACCGCGATCACGCGTTCGTAGAGCGCCGCCGAGCGCGCGTTCCGGTTGTCCCAGCCGTAGACTCGCGCGGTCTCGATGAGCAGATCGGAGTCGCCCGGCCGGCGCTTCACGAGTTGTTGATAGTCCGCTAGTGCATCGTGATAGCGGCGTTCCCGAACGAGCATCCTCGCCGCACCCAGCCGCGCGGCCCAGTTTTTCGGTTCGACCGCGAGTACGCGCCGGAATTGCGCCACGGCCGGTTTGCGGTCCCCGATCGCCGCGAGGGCCTGCGCGTATCCCAGGCGTGCCTTGACGTCGCCCGGCCTGCGGACCAGTACATCGCGGAAATACGGGATTGCTCGAGCCCCTTGTCCGGACCACAGCAACTGAAAGGCGAGCGGGCGCTCCACGTCCCGGCGCCGGCCGGGCGCCCCTTGTAGCACGCGCTGATAGAGTTCGGCCGACCGGCGGTTCTGGTTGTTCCAGCCATACACCCGCGCGGCCTCGATGAGCAGGTTCACGTCCTTCGGCCGTGCCAGCAGCACCTTCCGATAGAGATCCAGGGCTGAGGAATAGTCCTTGCGCTTGACCAGCGCACGCGCCACGCCGAGTTGCGCCCGCCAGTTCTGCGGGGCCTCGCGCAACACTCGGTGGTATTGAACGCCGGCGCTACGCCAGTGGCCGCTGTACATCAGCGCCTCGGCGAGACCCAGGCGCGCCTTGGCATCCTTGGGGTGCGCCCGCACGTGCCCGCGGAAATACGGCACCGCCCGCGCAGCCTGCTGCGACCAAAGCAACTGCCACGCCAGCGACAGCTCGACGGCCTTGCCCCGCCCGGGCGCGACAGCCATCACCCGCTCGTAGAGGCGGGCGGCGTCGGCGTTCTGATTGTTCCAGCCGTAGACCCGCGCGGTCTCGATGAGCAGATCCGCGTCGTCAGGGCGTGCCGCCAGCAGCTTTCCGTATTCCGCCAGTGCCGCCCGGTAATGCCGTTCACGAACCAGCACCCGGGCCACGCCGAGCCGCGCGCGCGTGTTGTCCGGCTGCCGGGCGAGCACGGCGCGATAGGCCTGCAGCGCAGCCGATGCCGGCCCGGCCGCGGAAAGTGCCTCTGCAAGGCCCATGCGGGCCTTGAGATCGCGCGGATGGGCACGCAGGTATTCACCGAAGAACTTTACGGCCTTGCCCGGTTGCCTGGCCCAGAGCAGTTGCCACGCCAACGACCTCAGGACGTCTCTACGGCGCGCAGGCGCCACACGCAGGACCCTCTCGTACAGCTTCGCCGCCTGCGCATTCTCGTCGTTCCAGCCGTAGACGCGGGCCGTTTCGATGAGCAGGTCCGCATCGCCCGGCGCTTGTTTCAGGAGGGCACGGTAGATCGCGAGGGCCGGCCCGTAGTGCCTCTGTTCGACCAGGGTGCGCGCCCGCTGCAGGGGGACGGGTGCGGCCTGCACCGGCCCCGTCGCCACAACGGCCCAGATCACGAATCCCGCTATAAGCGCACGCCTCACGGCCCCTCACCCCGTATCGGATCGCGTTCCGTATCCCAACGCACGGGCCTGCGGGCGGGGCGCCGGAAGAGCGCCGGCAGCGCGATCACCGTGGTGATCGCCATGATCATCCAGTAAAGAATGGGATAGAAAACCGCATAGGGATAGTAGCGTAGCGTCTCCGGATCGTAGCGCCGGTCCATCAAGGTCCCGATGAGGATCTGGATCAATGCGAAGGTGGCGATCAACATGCCCCAGAGATTCGGGATCGGGTGTGCGCCTACCGGCGGATAACCGACGCTGTAGGAGACGATCCACAGGATGGTCAGTACCACGAAGCACACCGCCCAGATCGTGGACAGCACCGCCTCGACGAACACCGGCCACAGCCGCCGGTAGCGCCAGCCCAGAATCACATCGTGATGGCGACGCAACACCTGCATCAATCCACGGGCCCAGCGCAGACGCTGTTTCACCAAACCGCGGAACGTGGAAGGAACGCGCATCAGCAGGACCGCGTTGGGCTCGTAGCGCACGTCCCAGAATCGCTTCTGGAGCTTCCAGGTCAGGTCGATGTCCTCGGTAGGCATGTCGGGACTGAAACCGCCGACGTCCATCAATGCGGACTTGCGGAATGCGGTCACGACTCCCGACACCGTCAGGATCCGGCCCCAGATGCGCTGCGAACGCCGCAGCAGACTCACGATGGAAGTGAATTCGATGAGTTGCAGACGGCACAGCAGCGAGCCCACGTTGTACACGCGCGGATTGCCGGTCACCGCGGCGACGCGTGGGCTTTCGAAGTGCGGAACCATATAGCGCAGGGCCTGGGGTTGCGGTTCGGCATCCGCGTCCATGATCAGCACGATCTCCCCGTTGAGGCACGGCAGGGCGTCATTGAGCGCCAGGGCCTTGCCTTCATTCCGCTCCTTACGGATCAGGCGCGCGCGCCCGCGCCCTACGTATTCGCGCACGACGGCGGTGGTTGCATCGGTGGAACCGTCGTCGACGACCACCACCTCCAGGGCCGGGTAGTCGAGCGTGCACGCGGCCTCCAGTGCGCGTCCGATCACGTCTTCCTCGTTGTGCGCGGCGATGAGCACGGAGACCATCGGAGTACGGTTCAATGGGAACGGTTTGGAGTCTTTCTCGCGACGAAACCAGAAGAAGGACGAGGTCGTCATCCAGACGACGCTGGTAAAGATGGGGTACACGGCGAAGAACACCAGCGCGACAATATAGAGATCAGTGTGCTGGACCGCCGCAAGGAACCGCACGGTTTCGTTCATCTGGAGGACTCCCCCGCCGCGGGCGGCCCGTAGCGCTTCACGTCGCCTTCGGAGCGGATGTCGATCTCGGCGGCACCTCGCACCCATTCCCAGTCCGCCTCGATCCGCCGTCCCTCCCAGTCCGTGTCATACCGGGTGGAGGCTTGCAGGGAGGTGCGCCGGGCGTTGCGGGCCCGATACAAGTGCAAATTGTGCAGAATCCAGAACAAAGTGACCGCCGGGACGACGATCACGATGATCGGAATGACCACGAACAGCGGTCCGAGGTCGGTCGGTCCCCTGAGGACTTTCCACCAGAAGCCGAAGTACACGATCCATCCCAGCAGCACGAGCAGCACATGCCACAGGCGCCGCCAAGCGGGACGCAGGGGTTCACGCTTCATGACGATCTCCCGATACGAGCGACGACCGGCCGGAATGCGGACGGCCGCGGGCCGTGCGAGCCCCCCCGACGTGCAGTCGGGCGGTCACCCAGTGTCGGGCGGACAAGCGGATTCATGACGATCAGCCTGTTGTTATTCTTGCCGGGCCGAGGGGCCCGAAGAGCCATGATCCGACACCGGCACGGTCGTTGTACAGCCCCGGCGGATATCGTCCGAAACCGCTGGGAATCGGATGCGCCTACCGGGAAACGCAAGCCCCCGCGTCCTCAAGGCGATCGAGGCCCGCGAGAGCGGACCCGTAGAGCCCGGCTGCCGGAATCAGGCTTGCCGTTGAACCACGTCTTTGTGCGGTTACCCCCCGCCGACCCGAGGGAACCCGAACCCGGTGCTTGTGGAGACCTGCCCATCCGAGCGCCGGCACGCTCGTCCCGTCTGCGCGGGGATGCAAGAATATCGAAGCGGATTTCAGCTTAAGCCAAATTCCCGCCATGAGCAAAATTCTCATGGAAGAATTCCGCAACACTTTATTTTTGTAGCAACTTTTAGGACGTACTTTCCGTGCACGCAAAGACGAATGCGCGTGGAGCCGGGGCGGGCGAGGAAGCGCCGGAAGATCCGACGGCCACGGGGTTTTTGCGTGGGTATCCCGTATCGGCGACGTAGAGACGCCGGGGCCGCCACGCGGCGCGAACCTACCGCAGGGCGGCGATACACCAACCCATGAGCAGGCCCGGATAGAGTCCGAGGCCCAGGAGCAGCAGGCCGTTGGCGCTCAGGACGAGGCGCATGTCGAGGCCCGCCGAGATCGGCTCTCGATCGACGGGCGTATCGAAGTACATCAGCTTAACGACCCGCAGGTAGTAGAAGGCGCCGATCAGGGAGAAGAACACCGCCACCACTGCCAGCCAGGTCTGGTGGACGTCGACCACCGCCGCCAGGACCGCCAGCTTGGCGTAGAACCCGGCGGTCGGCGGCACACCCGCCATCGAGAACATGACGAGCAGCATCATGAAGGCGAACCAGGGGCTTCGTTCGTTGAGGCCCTTGAAGTCGTCCAGACGCTCGGCCTCGAATCCGGCGCGGCTCAGCAGGATGACGATGCCGAAGGCGGCCAGCGACATCAACGCGTAGATCACGGCGTAGAACATGGCCGCGGAATACCCCGCCGCTGTGCCGGCGAGCAGGCCGAGGAGCAGGAACCCCATGTGTGAGATCGTCGAGTAGGCCAGCATCCGTTTGATATTGGTCTGCGCAATGGCGATGACGTTCCCGACCGCCAGCGACAATACCGCGAGCACCATGAGCATCGGCCCCCAACTCACCTGCAGCGGGGCCAGTGTGTCGACCAGCAGTCGCATGGCCATCGCAAAGGCCGCGATCTTGGGCGCGGCGCCCAGATACAGGGTCACCGGCGTCGGTGCACCGTGGTAGACGTCGGGAATCCACATGTGGAACGGCGCCGCCCCGAACTTGAAGGCCACCCCCACCAGGACGAAGGCCAGCGCGAACACCAGCGCCCTGTTCTCCCCGAGGTGGTGGCGAGCGAAGTCCGCCACCTGCGTCATATCGAGGGTCCCGGTAAGCCCGTACAACAGCGACAACCCGTAGAGCAGAATCCCAGATGCCAAGGCGCTCAGAACAAAATACTTCATGGCCGCCTCGGAGGCCTGCAGCGAATCCCGGTTGAAGGCCACCATCGTGTACAGCGAGAGCGAGAACAGCTCCAACCCGAGATAGATGGTCAACAGGCTGTGCGCCGAGACGATGACCATCATGCCCAACATACCGAACAGCCCCAGGACGTAATACTCGCCCTTGAGCAGCCCACGATCCTGTAGATAACCGCGCGAATACAGGAATACCACGCCGGTCAGAACGTATATGGGGAGCTTGAGGAAGTTGCCCAGCGGATCGCTGATGAAGGATCCACCGAAGGTCGAATGCGACCCCGCCGGTTCCAACCACAAGGTCAGGGCGAACGCGCCGATCACCGTCGCCTGCGCGAGGAAGTAACTGAACCCGCGTCGCTCCTCGTCCAGGAACAAGTCGACGATCAAGATCAAGCAGGCCATGCCCAAGACGAACATCTCGGGCACCACCAGCAGAAAGTTCGGCGACTCCAACGTCATTTCCGTTTCCGCCACCGGTTCATTTGTGCAGCCCCCGCGATCAAAGCTTCGAAACCATGATGTGGCCAAGCAGATTCTGGACCGACATATGCATCACGTCGATCAGCGGTGCCGGCCAGACCCCGAGAGCGAGCACCGCGATCGCCAGCAGGCCCAGCACCAGGAACTCCCGGCCGTCCAGATCCTGGAGCGCGCCGACGCGCTCGTTGGCCACGGCGCCGAAGATCACCCGCTTGACCATCCACAGGGTATAGGCGGCACCGGTCACCAATGCGGTCGCCAACAGCACCGCGTACCAGATGTTGGCCTTGACACTCGCCAGGATGATCATGAACTCGCCCACGAAACCCGACGTCCCCGGAAGGCCGGAGTTGGCCATGGCGAAGAAGACCGCCAGAGCGGCGAACACCGGCATCCTGTTGACCACCCCGCCGTAGTCGGCGATCGATCGAGTGTGCATCCGCTCGTACAATACCCCCACACTCAGGAACAGCGCCCCCGAAATGAATCCATGGGAGATCATCTGTACGATCCCGCCTTCGATCGCCATGGCCGCCCCGCCGAGGGACTTTGTGCTCGCATAGATCGCAAACGGGATGAAGAAGGCGAGCGTCACAAAGCCCATATGGGCGATCGACGAGTACGCAATGAGCTTCTTCATGTCCTTCTGCACCATGGCGACGAGGCTGATGTACACCACCGCCACCAGCGACAGTGTGATCATCAACCACGCCAGATGATGGCTGGCGTCCGGCGTAATCGGAAGGCTGAAGCGCAGGAAGCCGTAGGCGCCGATCTTCAGCATGATCGCCGCCAGGATGACCGACCCGCCCGTCGGCGCTTCCACGTGTGCGTCCGGCAGCCAGGTATGAACCGGCCACATCGGCACCTTCACTGCGAACGCCAGCAGGAAGGCGATGAAGATCAGCAATTGCTCGTTCAGCGTGAGCTTGAGCGCCTGGAAGTCGAGGATCGAGAAACTGCCGCTCCGAAAGTGCAGGTAGATCAGCGCGACGAGCATGAGCACCGATCCGAGAAACGTGTACAGGAAGAACTTGATGGTCGCGTAGACACGCCGCGGCCCGCCCCAGATGCCGATGATCAGGAACATCGGGATGAGCATGCTCTCCCAGAATACATAGAACAGGATCGCGTCCAGGGCCGAGAACACCCCGATTATCAACCCTTCCATGATCAGGAACGCCGCCATGTACTGCGCGACCCGCGTCTGGATCGAGACCCACCCGACGATCACGACCAGCAAGGTCATGAAACTGGTCAGCAGGATCAGCGGCATCGAAATGCCGTCCACGCCGAGCGAGTAGTAGATGTGAAAGGCCGGAATCCACGGCAAGTGCTCCCGGAACTGCATCTGCGCCGTAGTGATGTCGAATCCGATATACAGCGGGAGCGTCAGCAGGAACGTGGCAAGCGCGAAGAACACGGCGATCCGCCGCGCACCGTCCGGCGCCTTGTCCCCGGAGAGCAGCACCAGCACGCCGCCGATGATGGGCGTCCAGATCGCCAGACTCAGCCAGGGGATGTGATAAAACACCGAATCGTTCCTTTCCCGTCAGCGGATCACGAACCAGCTCAGAAGCAGCAGCAGGCCGACGAGCATCGTGAATGCATAGTGATACAGAAAACCGGTCTGAATACGCCGCGAGACCGATGCCAAACGCCCCACGAGCCACGCGCTGCCGTTGACCATCAATCCGTCGATCAACCGCACGTCGCCGATGCGCCACAGCGCCCGACCGACCCCCCTGCCCCCCGCGGCCACGACCTTCTCGTTAAAGTCGTCGAACCAGTACTTGTGCTCCAGCACGTAGTACAGCGGGGAGAGCGCCCGGCGCAGGACCCCGGCCAGCGCCGGGCGCAGCCAGTACACCACCCACATAAGGAAGATGCCGCCGACGGCGAGCCAGAACGCCGGGGTGTGGATGGAGTGCCCCGCCATGGCCCCCGCCCCGTGGAACTCCCGTCCGACCTCCGCCAGCACGTTGTGCGCGGGCAGGACCCGGATGGCATTGCCGAAATAGTTGCCGAAGAGAATCGGCTTGATGGTGAACCAACCCACGAGCGCGGAGGGGATCGCGAGCATGATCAAGGGGATGGTAATCACCGCGGGAGACTCCCGCAGGTGTTTACGCGTAGGTTCGTCCATGCGCTCCTTGCCGTGGAAGACCAGGAAAAACATGCGGAAGGTATAGAGCGCCGTGACGAACACGCCTCCCAGAACGCAGTAGTAAGCGAACCCCGCACCCGGCAGATGCGAGAGCCGCACCGCCTCGATGATCGAGTCCTTGGAGAAGAACCCGGAGAAGGGCGGAATCCCGCACAAGGCCAGCGCCCCGATCAAAAACGTAATATAGGTAATGGGCATGTACTTGCGCAACCCGCCCATGTTCCGCATGTCCTGATCGTGGTGCATCGCGATGATCACGGAACCTGCGCCGAGGAACAACAGCGCCTTGAAGAAGGCATGGGTCATCAGGTGGAAGATGGCCGCCGCATACGCCGAAGCCCCCAGCGCCGCAGTCATGTAGCCGAGCTGCGAGATCGTCGAATAGGCGATCACCCGTTTGATGTCGGTCTGCACCACACCGACCAACCCCATGAAGAACGCCGTCGCGCCGCCCAGGACCAGCACGACGTTGAGGGCCGTCGCCGAATGCTCGAACAGGGGCGAGAGCCGCGCCACCATGAAGATTCCGGCGGTCACCATGGTCGCGGCGTGGATCAGTGCGGAGATCGGTGTCGGACCTTCCATGGAATCGGGGAGCCAGACGTGCAGCGGGATCTGCGCGGACTTGGCCGTCGCGCCTACGAACAACAACAGGCAGATCAACGTGACGACCGACCAGCTCGTCCCCGGGATCACGTGTATGCTCAGATCGGCGACCAACGGGGCGGCACGGAAGACCTGCTCGTAGCTCAGCGTATTGAAATACATCACCACCAGCGCGATCCCGAGCACGAAGGCGAAGTCCCCCACCCGATTGACCAGGAACGCCTTGAGCGCCGCGAAATTCGCCGACTCCCGCTCGTACCAGAACCCGATCAGCAGATAGGAGACCAGTCCCACCCCCTCCCAGCCGAAGAAGAGCTGCAGGAAGTTGTTGGACATCACGAGCATCAGCATCGCAAAAGTGAAAAGCGCGATATAGCTGAAAAACCGCTTGTAGCCGGGGTCGTCGCGCAGGTAGCCGATGGTGTAGATGTGGACCGCCAGGGACACGAAGGTCACCACCGTGATCATCAACGCCGTCAGCCGGTCCACGAGAAAGCCGATCTCGAAGTGGATGCCGCCCGCGACCATCCACGTATAGATCGAGCCGTCGAAAGCCGGGGCGCCGTCGAACAGGACGTGCTTGAGGACGAGCAGCGACAGGAGAAACGAAACCGCAACGCTCAGCGTGGCGACCCAGTGCGCACCGCTGCGTCCGACCCAGCGCCCGAACAGGCCCGCGATCACGGCTCCGGCGAGCGGAGCCAGCACGATCGCCAAATAGATGTTCTCCATGCCCGACACGTCTCTCGTTGCCCCCGGTCAGCCCTTCAGCGAATCGATGTCTTCGACGTTGATCGACCGGCGGTTGCGGAACAACACCACCAGAATGGCGAGGCCGATCGCCGACTCGGCGGCGGCCACGGTGAGGATGAAGAGAACGAAGACCTGTCCCGCGGCGTTGCCCAGAAAATGCGAGAAGGCAATGAAGTTCATATTGGCCGCAAGCAACATCAACTCGATCGACATCAGCAGCACGATCAGGTTCTTGCGGTTGATGAAGACCCCCGCCACCCCGATACAGAAGAGCACGGCCCCCAACACCAGATACTCCTGCAGCGTGATCATGGCCGACACGCGCCCCCCGTCGCCGGCCCTTCGCCCCACATCCGGCCGCCGCTACGATTCACAAGTCCCGTCACGGCGTCTTCTTCTCCGCGTCCATCTTGACGATACGGACCCGGTCCCGGGACCGAACGCGGACCTGGCGGGCGGGATCCTGGCGCTTGGTGTCCGGCCGACGGCGCAGGGTCAGCACGATGGCCGCGATGATCGCCACCAGGAGAATCGCGGCGGCGATCTCGAACGGATAGACATAATGGGTGTAGAGCACATCCCCCAGCATGCGCGTGTTGCTGTAGTCCGCGGGGAGCTGTTTCGGAGCGGCGCCGGCCGGCAGCGCAAAATACCGGATCAGGACCAGCGCCATCTCCACGACGATCGCCAGCCCGACGAGCACCCCGACCGGCACGTAGCGTGTGAATCCCTCCCGCAACACCGCGATGTCGATATCGAGCATCATGATCACGAACAGGAACAGCACCATCACCGCGCCGACATAGACCAGCACCAGCACCAACGCCAGGAATTCCGCCTCCAACAGCAGCCACAGGGCGGCGCTGGAGAAAAACGCCAA
>VAPM010101678.1_pt1 | contig 11337 bp, 10 predicted proteins | sample 3395091 | NCBI WGS metagenome assembly VAPM01 (sample SAMN08290445, study PRJNA428436) | hydrothermal vent metagenome | isolation source: Deep-sea hydrothermal vent chimney 3 | place: Pacific Ocean: Juan De Fuca Ridge | reverse complement strand
TTTTTCTCGCATTGCTTTTCGTGCCATTATGCTTCCCGCTATTTTAACTTTTTCTTTTTATTTTTTATTCCACGGTATTAGAAACAATAAAGCTTTCAAATTAGAACGCTTAAAGCAATACCTATATTTTGCCCTCGCCGGATTTGTTTTTGGAATTGGATTGCACACATACATCGCTTTCCGCATCGCTCCGGCAATTTTACTAATTTTATTTGTTGCTCTTTGGATAACGAAGAAGAATTTTCTGCGTGATTATTGGTTCCCTGCATTGATTTTTATAATATTTTCTATAGTTTCTATGTCGCCAATGCTTTTGACTTTTTATCATCACCCAGAATATCTAAATTCTCGCTCCGGAGAAATTTCCATTTTTTCTCCAGCAATGAATCATGGTCATCTTTTAAAAACTGCCGGAAAAAGTTTGGGATTGAGTTTGGTTCAATATACTTTCTGGGGAGACCAGAATTGGCGACATAATTATCCGCCCTATCCAATACTTAATCCAATTTTAGGAATTTCATTTTTAATCGGATTGATTTATTTAATTTCCAAGTGGTTTCATTTATTATTTTTACGATTTAAAAATAATATTCGTGACCGAAAATTTTATGTCTATAGTTTTCTTTTGGCTTGGTTTTTTGGAATGTTATCTCCCGAATTTTTAAGTGCTGAAGGATTACCTCACGCCCTACGAGCCATCGGCACCCTGCCAGCTACTTACATAATTGCAACAATCCCTTTTCTTTGGATTTTTGGAAAAATGGACACAACAAAAAATAAACGCAATTTTAAATTAAGTGTTATATCTTTGATTATTATTTCTTTAGTAATTATCAGCGTTGGTAATGTAATTAAGTATCATTATTTCTGGGCAAATAATCCCAAGCAAGCAGAGTCTTTTGAGGCAAATTTGATGAGCATTTCAAATTATTTAGAAACTTTACCAAATAATAAAAAGAAGATTGTCATTGCTGGAAATATGCAAATAATCCCAATTAAGTTATTTAATTATAAAATGCCTAACACCTATCGAGTACATCAAGACCAACTTGATTATATAACAAGAAAATTGCCAAGTAAGTATGACCGCAATTATATTTTTATTATGACCGATAATCAGCGCTGGGTTGTAGACAAACTTATCAACCTATATCCTAATTTAAAACTTAGAGCATTTTCTAAAAAAATAAATAATCGACAACAAATTATTTGGACAGTTCAAAAATAAACTAATAAAACTTAATAATAAAAATATGCAAAAATTTTTAAAACAAAGGTATCAATTAATCATCGTCGTTATTTCAGTGATATTTCTAGGAGTATCAATTCTCAATGCCAATAACGACGCTATTACTTTTGATGAAGTAGCACATATCCCAGCTGGATATTCCTATCTTACTCAGCATGATATGCGATTAAATCCTGAGCATCCCCCTCTTATAAAAAATCTCGCCGCTTTTCCGTTGCTTTTTATGAATTTAAATTTTGATACTTCACAAAAATTTTGGACAGAAAAAGTGAACGGGCAATGGACTGCTGGTCGACATTTACTATGGGAAGCTGGTAATAATCCGGACAAAATAATTTTTTGGGCGAGGATTCCGATTATTTTATTATCACTCGTGTTTGGACTTTTTATTTTTAAATGGACCAAGGAAATAGCCGGTACACTAGCCGGACTTCTAGCATTTGTTTTCTATTCTTTTGATCCAAACATTCTTGGACACAATCACTATGTAACAACCGATTTAGGAATAGCAGCATTTTTCACTTTTGCCTTTTATTATTTTTTAAAATTTATTAAAAAACCAACTTGGAAAAATGCCCTCATTGGTGGATTGTTTTTGGGACTTTTGCAGTTAGCGAAATTTTCCTCAATTGTAGCTTTCCCAATATTAGGATTGGTTCTAATTTTTTATCCGCTTATTAAAAAAGTACAAACAAACAGATTGAAGGTCTGGTTTGATTATTTTAGTAAAGGCGTTATAGCTTTCACTCTTTCTTTAGTTATTGTCTGGGCTTATTATATTCCCAATACTTATAAAATGCCTGCGGAAAATTTTCATAAAACCGTTGACTTTTATTTTCAAGCTGATGATATTAACCCTGACAGTCAAATTACTCGCAAAGTAATGCTAGCATTAAATCAAAGCGACATCTCACGACCAATGGCAGAATATATTCTTGGAGTCGGGATGGTCTTTAAAAGAGTCGCTGGGGGAAATGGAGCCTACTTTATGGGTGAAGTATCAGACAACGCTTTTCCTGCATATTTCCCAACCGTCTTTGCCTTTAAAGAAACTTTGCCTTTCTTAATTTTAATTTTCTTTGCCTCATTATTTACACTTTTTCAAATTTTTTCCGCTATAAAAATCTCTGGAGAGAAAATTTGTCAGCGTAATTTTAATAATGTCTTACGCTGGTTAAGATCGAATGTTGTTGAATATACTCTACTTGGCTTTATTATCCTCTATGCTTACCTCAGCATCACTGGAAATTTAAATATCGGCTTTCGTCACCTCTTCCCAATTCTTCCGTTTACCTACATTCTAGTTGCAAAGAAAATTCACGATTACTTTAAGTTTATTCCAAAAAGAAAATCTAGCTTTTCAAAATATTTATTCACATTATTATTGGTTTGGTTAATCGCTGAGCCAATAATAAATTACCCTTATTATCTTTCTTATTTCAATGAAATTGCTGGTGGACCAAAAAATGGCTATCATTATGTAACCGATTCCAATACTGATTGGGGACAAGATTTGAAAAGATTGCAAATATTCTTAAACAAACATCCTGAAATAAAAGATGTCCGAGTAGATTATTTCGGTGGCGGAAATCCGAAATACTATTTGGGAGATAAATATATCCAATGGTGGGACAGCAAGCGACCAATCGAAAAAGGCTGGTACGCTGTTTCCACTAATTTCTTACAAGGTAGTGTTTATGATACTCGCCTTAAACCAGATGGAACACCTCGCAAACCGGATAATGAATCTTGGCGTTGGGTTACGAAATATCAACCAACCTATCAAGTTGGCACATCAATCTTAATTTATCATATCCAATAAATTTAAATTCTATTTCTCAGTAGCGTTCAACTAAAATAAAACTACAGAGACTTTATCCACTATTGGAAAAACTCTGTAGTTTTTAATATTTTTTTAAAAAAAATCATTTGCATTTTTCATTCTTTATCCTTGCTACTTTGCTCAACTTCTTTTTTCTTCATAGCCTCAATCTCTTTTTCTTCTTTTACAGCATCACCTTTCATCCTATAGAAAATTTTATTTTCCGAACGAAGATCGACATATTCCAAATTATTAATTTCTTTTAAGGTAAGTTGTCTGTTGAAAAGAATTTTAAGCATTTGAATAGATTTTTCAATTGGAAAACGAGTGCTTAAATAAATATCCCAACCTCTACTTGTTTGAACGATTATCTCTTCTGCCACACAAGATTTTGTCCTGTATTCATCAAGCAAGTCAATGTTTAAATTTTCTTTAAATTTACTGGAAACATTTGTTATGAATTTTACAAACTTTTCTGAAAAAATATTTTCACCTTCCTTAATTTTTTCATTACTCTCATCAATTAATTTTATCAAATTATTTTGTTTAACTTCGGCAGAATTAAAATCAGCTTTCGCATAAGCATTACCATTTTTATCTACAAAATAACAATTACCTTCTGCACATAAAACTAAAATTGTATTTCGCTCCGTTATTTTAATTTTAATTTGATTAGGAAATTTTTTTTCAACTTCTATTTCATCTATTCGTTTAAATTTATCTTTAAGTTTTTGCTTTATTTTTCCCGAACGCAAAAACAAAAAATTATTTTTAGGAATTAATTCCAGATATTTTCCATCTTTTAAATTATCTACTTCTTGTTGAACTTCATCCAATGATATTTTTTTTAATCCGACAATAGATATCTTTTCAACTTCTAAAAAACTTGAAAAAACAAAAGAATAAATCGTTACTCCGACAAAAACAATCGCCAACAAACTATATACTATTTTGGCGTAAGCTATTTTACTAAATTTACTTTTCTTCTTTTTAGCTTCAGCCCAATGTTTTCTTTTTTTATTTTTCATAATTCTAAAAATAAATTTTCCAATACTAGACGGCTGTTTATTCCTGTTTTTTTCAATTTTTGTAAAACATTTTCCAGTTTGTCTATTATTGTATAATATATTTTTAATCTAGAATCATCTTTTAAATTTTTATAAGCCTGAATTCGCAAAAACCATATCCAGAGTTCTATATTTTTCAAAGCCTTCGGTAAATTTTTTGCATAGTTTTCCGCCAACTCGAATTTCTGGATATTATTCATTGTACCTATCTCTTTTAATTCTTTAATCACATCATCTTGTTCCATTATTTTATTGTCATTCTGCAAAAGTTGTTTTGCCATACCAGGACGACCCATCGAATAAATTGCAATTTTATTTAAAACATTTTCACCCTTTTTACCAGATAAGCCATTTTTTATTTGATCCAATCCTACCAAGTTAAAATCTATTCGCCGACATCTGGACTTTATTGTACTCAATATTTTTTCCTCTTCACTGACAATTAAAATTATAACGGAAGTTTTATTCGGTTCTTCTAGCGTTTTCAATAAAGTATTCTGGGAAGCGGTGTTTAGCTTTTGCGCATCATCAATAATTAAAATTCGAAATTTTCCAGTCATTGGAAAAAGTGCTAAATTTTTTTGTGCATCACGAACTCTTTCAACTTTAATATTTTTTATTTTCACAACTCCTTTTTTTTCAATAATTTCCGGTTGTAAAATTTCCAAATCTAAAATTTGTTTCTTTGTATTATCATCTTCCAAATCATTATTTAGATTTATTTCTCCGTCAATCAAAGCTTTTGCAAACATTTCAGCAATAAAAAACTTACCCACACTTTCCGGACCGATAAAAAGATATGCTTGCGGAATATTTTCAGATTGCAAAATATTTTCTAAAAATTCAATTTGTTTTTTGTGTCCAATAATCATTTTGTATCCATCATAAATTAAAAACCATTCTTGTTTTTTAATTTAATTTAAAAAAAACTTAGCACCATTCTGTCATGAATAATTAAACTATTTGTGTATCTTTAAAGATACACAAGATTTTCCATCACTACACAGTTAAGTACTTAAATTGACCGTATTATTAATTTATTATTGTATTTCTGATTACTTCCCAAACTTCTTCCTTGAACTTTTCTTTGGAAAATTTTTCCGCTTCTCTTATTATGATATCTTTATTATAAGTCTCTTCATTCTCTATAAACCTTCGCACTCCATCGGAAAGAACCTCTACTGTTTGTGCATCGAAAAATTCGCCACTAACTCCTTCTTTAACAATTTCCTTTGCTCCACCTTTTCTAATTGCAATAATAGGAATACCCCAACTCATCGCTTCTACCATTGTAATTCCAAAGTCATCGACTGTCGGAAAAACAAAAGCACGCGCATTTTGATAATACTTCTGCAATTTTTTTTCACTTTTCCAACCTAGAATTTTTATGTTTTTGTTAGCGATTTTTCTTAAATATTTTTCCTGTTCTCCTTCGCCAATAACTATCAATGGTAATTCTAATTTATTGAATGCCTCTACAACTAAATCAACTTTTTTATAAGCCGATAAACGAGAAACTACCAAAAAATATTTTTCATTGTTTGTATCTTTTTCTAAATTTTGAATTACGGGGTTATCGCCTGTAACTATGTTCGGATGATTAACAGCTTCACTTCCAATAAAGGCCGGCGGATAAATCACCTCATTCTCTCGCCGATAATATTTTTCAATTCGTTTTTGAGTATATTTGGAATTGGCAATCAGAATATCTGGTCGTTGCGTCGCTTCATAATCCCAAATACGCAAATAGCTCAAAAACATTCTCTTACAAAATCCGATTTTTTTTCCGATAGCTTGCAAATATTTTTCATTATAGTCCCAGACAAATCTCATTGGCGAGTGCAAGTAAGCGATATGAACTGTATTTAATCTGGTTACAATTCCCTTACTCCATGCTCCAGATGATGAGATAACCAAATCAAAATCACGCAGGTCAAATGTTTCTGGAGCTGTCGGCATAAAAGGCAACAAGTATCGCCGATATTTACGTAAAATAAATTTCGGGAATTTTTGTAAAAAAGAAGTTTTAATTTCTCTGTCGCCAAATTTCTCGCCTAGTTTTTCTTTGTCATAAATTAGAGTGTAAATCGGCGCTGACGGAAACATTTCGCATAAAGTCTCTAAAACTTTTTCAGCTCCACCATATTGGACCAAAAAATCATGGACTAAAGCGACCTTAATATTTTTATTCGAAAAAGTTCCATTTTTTTTATCAATTATGACCTCTTGACTTTTTTCCATATTTATGCTACCATATTTAAACAGTTCTTTAAAACTACTTATACCAAAAAAGTGAATATTTTTACAATTTTCAGCTAATGTCTATAGTATAGCATTTATTCATTTTTTTGGTATAAGTAAATTTTTCAAAAAATCGCCACTCCATAGTGAGTGACACAACGAAGAGGAATAGCATGAGAGAAAAGAATGAGATAAAAGTTGCTGTATTTTTTTTAGTTATTGTTGCCATTTTCGGCAACACAGCAATTGAGATAATTGGCAAAGCGAAATGTTTCGCCATTGCCAACTTAGTTGGCGAGATTTTTGCTCCGCTGTTTGGAATAGGAGCAATAATTTTTTGTTTATATCTTCTTTGGTACATTGCTTGGCATGTACCAAGGAAAATTTTCTGTCGGTTGTTTAAACCGACGGAATAACAAGGTTATTCGGGAGGCATCCACATCGTGGATCGCCTCCCTTTTTTATATTTAAAATGATTAGTATTTTGCTTTTTTAAATATTTAGTAATAAAAAAATCAAATTATCTTTTTAATTGCTTTTTTATTATCTAATTCCAAAATCTCCATCAATACTTTGGCTAATTTATTACTATCGTGACGAATAAATGACCTAGTATTAGCAATTAAATCATTTCTGTTTTTATTCACTCTTTCTCGACGCAACACCTCGGCCTCAATAATCCTATAGCTCCTTTTTTGTTTTTTACCTATATTAAATTCCACAATAGATTTTTTGCCTTCCCTCTTTTCATATTTCTCTACAAGTCCTTCTGGCGGTTTCTGATGCCTAAAAATAACAAAATCTATTCTATTATTGCCAATATATTTATTTATTTCTTCAACATATTGATCCAGATCAAATTTCTCTGTCTGACCTTTTTTGTTCGTTAAATTACAATTATAAACAACTTTGGCTTTTGATTTTTGAATAGCTTCGGGGACACCTTTAACTAAAATATTTGGCAAAATTGAACCGTAATGATCACCAGGACCAATCACAATCAAATCTGCATTTTTAATTGCCTGCAAAGCCTTTTTATAAATTTTAACGGTTGGTTTTAGATAAATTTTTTCTATACCATATTTTCGTACATCCTTATTATGATCAAGTTGCTTTTCACCAATCAAAATTTTCCCATTATTCAGCTTAATGCAAAGATTCATCTTCTGTTCAGAAACTGGAATAACTCGACCTTTTGTATCTAAAATTTTTGACGCTTCTTCAACTCCTTCTGAAAAATTACCTTTAATTTTTTCTAAAGCTGACAAAAATAAGTTTCCAAAATTGTGCCCCTTTAAATCACCTTTTTCAAAACGATAATTCATTAAATCTCTCAAGAGTTGTGAGGATTCAGAGAGAGCCACTAGACATTGTCTAATATCTCCTGGTGGCAATACTCCTAGTTCATCCCTAAGTCGACCAGTTGATCCACCATCGTCAGCCATTGAAACAATAGCTGTAATATTCAATGGATAATTTTTCAAACCTGACAATAGAGTAAACTGTCCTGTTCCCCCTCCAATTGTTACAATTTTTTTCATTGAATTTATAAAGTTATAATTTAAATATTTGTCTATTTACCATTCAAACATAGCATTAAAATAATTTTTTGTCGACATTTTTTGACTTTTTTAAAATTTATGTTATAGTGATCGACTGGTTTGTTTTTTTGATTATAGTTCTTTAAATTTAGTTATTTTCTTTAAATAAAGTGAGGAATATGAAATGCCTACTAATAAATACGACAAGTACCGAGAGATAATTTTGACGAAAAAAATCTCTGACGAAAGAATAGCCTTTGAGATTGGTTGTACGGTCAAAAATGTTCAAGCAGCTAGATTCAGATTTTAAACATCCAAAGAGACTACGGAAATGGCACAGGAAAAATCATGTTCGCACAATATCTGTTTATAAAAAATGGATAGCAAAACATAGTAAAGATAAGGGAAACAAAAGAGAACCCTATCATCCCTGGGAAGAAGCTCTTATTCTGAGCAATCTTAGCACAACAAGAATTGCCAAAATTTTACATCGTTCAATTTCAGCAATTTACACTAAAAGAAAACGGCTAAAAAGACAACAGCTAGCTAAAGAGATGAATTATGAAAACAACTAACAATAAGATATTTTTAACGGGTATTTTGGTTGGTATAATTGTATTATATCTAACTATGTGGATATTAACCCCACGAAATCAAAGATTGCGTATTTTTACGCTAGGGCTTGGGCCGAGGAATGTCGTGAATATTAGGATTGAAAAATCTATATTTATGCTATCGCAACACTACTACCAAGCTCCATTATTACCTCAACCAAAAAAAATCAACCGAAGAAAATTAAGCCAAAAAAGGTATAATTGTTTTTTCTGTAAATAATGGCGTTGTTCAAGCTTAATAGTTTGAGCAACGCCTTTTTGAAATTATTTATAACTGTTATTCTATTAGCGTGTTCTCAAATAAAAATTACGATTATTCGTTAACTATGAAATTTTTTAAATTTTAGTCGAGATGTTATTGAAAAAATCGCATAAATACGGAGTATTGATAGGATTTTTTCTATAATTACATTCTGCATTAGGATTGCAAAACAAAATTGGGGATTGGAAGTAGTTCCTTTAAGCATTTTAAAAAATTTATACAACATTTTATGTTACCTTGATATCATGGTAATTATTTATTTTTTTACCTTTTTTTAAATCTACAATTTCATGCCAATATTTTGTTAAATATTTCTTTTCTTTTCCTCCATAAACTTTCATTACCTTATATTTACCAAAGGTTTTTTTATCCTGTAGATGCACTTCAATAATAATAATCCGAGCCAATGGTATTCAGTCACGATTGATTGAATCTATTGGTTGATCTACCTGATAAACTCTATATTCATTTTTTGTAAAATCAAATATTTTACCTTCAATAATTTCTTTTTCGCACAAACCATTTTCAGGCTTAAGTTTTAACCCCCAATTAAATTCTGTTTGAAATCCCATGATTGTACAAATTTATTTATTATTTTAATGCTAAAAAACTTTTTTCAAAAATCTATTTTTTATTTTCTTCCGCAAACATTACCTCAATATTAATCCCGCCATTATCAGTTTGATAAAAAAGAATTTCATTGTCAGGACGTTTTTTTAATTATTGTTGCTTTTTGTTCATCTTTTTATTACACAGTTATTATTTTCACTTTCTCATAATTTTTAAAAATTTCTTTTTTAGCATCTTTTCTGTCTTTCAAAGTAAAGACATAAAGCTCGTCGAAACCGAGATAAGCAGCTTTAATATAATTATCTCCATTGATGTGACAAGTTACTCCGGCAATATCTATTATAGAGGGTGTTACTATTATTCCCTTTCCTACAAAATCATCTTGCATTTTTTTTGCATTTTTTTCTAGAACTTCCCGTGCAATTTTTCTTTCTTCCCATGTCTCAGTTACTCTGCCGTGTTTATCATCAAATATAATTTTATAACCTGCATCAGTTAATTTTTCACTAATTTCTGTTCCTCCTCCCACAACAATTACCACAAAAGCTTTTTTTGCCAGTTTTATTACAAAATCTTTAAATTTCTGTTTATTCTTAACATCTCCGGATACCTTAACTAAAACATTTTTTATTCCTTTTGTTTTTTTACTTCCCATATTATTATTTTTGCTTCTTAATACCCCCCCCATCAAAATTAAATCACCAAATTTAGCAATCGTCCTTTGATGAAAATTACCTTTTTGATTTCTTTTCCGTCGACATATTTTTGTACTTTTTCACTCGCTAACGCTTTTTCATTGGCTTCTTCTTCAGAAATATCTGCTGATACTTGAACTTTATCACGAACTTTACCATTGACTTGTACCACCATTTCAAACATTTCATCTTTTATCATGTCTGGATTATATTTCGGCCATTCTTCAAGAAAAATAGAGCTAAACTCCGCGTTCCTCGAGGTCGCACCTCTTCCGTCGGAATTGTCCGCTTCGCTACCAATTCCTCCTCCTCGAGGAACGACCTCTTCCCGCGCTCCAAGTTCTGCCCACAACTCCTCAGTAATATGTGGAGCAAAAGGAGCTAATAAAATCAAAAATCTTTCCATCGCTGATTTTGGCAATATATCATGTTTCATACACTCATTTACAAAAATCATCATTTGTGAAATGGCTGTATTAAAATTCATACTTTCAATATCTTCTGTTACTTTTTTAATAGTCTTATGAAATAACGGAGGAATTTCTTTTGGAACATCACCGCATCGTCCTCCGCCACATTCAACTAATTCTTTTTCTTGAAACAATCGCCAAACTTTTTCTAGAAATCTCCTAGCACCAATCAACCCTTTTGTGTTCCATGCCACACTTTGTGCAAATGGTCCCATAAACATCTCATAAACTCGCATAGCATCAGCACCAAATTCATCAACAATATCATCTGGGTTAATCACATTTCCCCAACGCTTAGACATTTTTCGCCCGTCTTCAGCCATAATTAATCCAACATTTTGTAAACGCGTAAACGGCTCCTCATAATTAACTACTCCGATATCAAATAAAAACTTATGCCAAAAACGAGCGTAGATTAAATGACGCGTTGCATGTTCCGCTCCACCAATATAAAAATCTACTGGTGACCAATATTTTTCTTTCTTTTTATCCACTAATGCTTTATTATTTTTTGGATCAATATATCTTAAATAATACCAACTAGACCCAGCCCATTGTGGCATTGTATTAGTTTCTCTTTTCGCCTCGCCACCACATTTTGGACATTTTGTATTTACCCATTCATCAATATTAGCCAATGGCGATTCGCCTGTTCCAGTTGGCTCATAATTTTCTACATCAGGAAGTTTCACTGGTAATTCTTCTTCTGGTACTGGCACCACTCCACATTTATCACAATGAATAATTGGGATTGGTTCACCCCAATATCGCTGTCGAGAGAAAACCCAATCTTTTAATTTGTAGTT
>VAPM010579421.1_pt1 | contig 11340 bp, 9 predicted proteins | sample 3395091 | NCBI WGS metagenome assembly VAPM01 (sample SAMN08290445, study PRJNA428436) | hydrothermal vent metagenome | isolation source: Deep-sea hydrothermal vent chimney 3 | place: Pacific Ocean: Juan De Fuca Ridge | reverse complement strand
CTATCAAATTCGACAACTAAACTCCTTAAATATAAGGCGTTAGTTGATTGTAATACGCCAACTTTAAGGCTTCCTGCTTGTCCTGTTTCTATATCTAACACTGCTTCTTTTAAAAACTCGACTTCATTTAGTATTCGTTTAGCAGAAGCTAAAACTAGTTCGCCGTTTTCTGAAAGCTTTACTCTGCGACCTACTCGATTAAATAAGTTTGTGTTGAGTTCTTGTTCTAATTGTTTGATCTGATTAGATAACGCGGGTTGAGTAATACATAATTTATCTGCAGCATTACGAAAATGTTGTAACTCAGCAACCACCTTGAAGTACCTCAAATGCCTGAGCTCCATAGTGAATTCCTTATTTTAATCAAGAACGATTCATAAAAGTTATCAATATAGTAAATTTTTAAACTTATTTTTTCAATTAATTCTCTGAGAATATGTAATTTAATTATAATAATATTTAAGAGTACCGAGTTCTCACTTGGATGTTTTTAATCTATAAGTTATTAATAAATAAACATATTATAGATTGTTCGGTGCTTTTTAGGTTAATAATATATTCAATAACTAATACCGAGAGGATGAAGCATGAAAAAATTAAAAACAGCCACTGTTGCAGCATTAAGCATAGGCATTTGTCTGGGCACGGGGGTTTCCTTCGCTGGAGAAAAACAAGTCGTTTCCTTCCCTGATGACCATCGAGCCTGGCAGCATGTTCGCTCCACGGTCATTCATGATCAGACTAATCCTCTATTCGGCTTTCTTTCCGTATACGCTGACCCCAAGGCACTGAAAGCGAACAAAGCAAGTAAAACTTACCCCAGCGGCAGCAGGATCGTCGGCATCTTCCACGACGTGGTGGACAAGGAGGGCATCATGACTCAGGGCGAACGGCTTAAATATGTCGTGATGGTCAAAGACCCTCAGTTTAAGGACACCGGGGGATGGGGGTTCGAGGCCTTTGATGCATCAGGCAAACAGGCTCTGACCAAGGACGCAAAAGCCGAGTGTTTCGTTTGTCACACTTCGGTAGCGGATAAGGACTTTGTCTTTTCCACCTTTGTCGAATAGTCGGTTGGAACGGCACGGCACCCCTTTTTGACCACTATTAATGAGTATTACAGTGATCAAGAGTAAGCGAAAGCAAAGGGGTGCGCAGCCAAGCAAGGCCGATCATTTCAGCTAATAAATAATCCCGGCAAGGTAGGTTAGCCGCTGGGCAGCCAACATCGGGCAAGTGGGTGTAACTCTAAAAAGGTAGAGACTCAGGTTGTTCGAATCATTACCTGGGTTTTGGCGAATTGATTCTTTCGTTCTGATGTTGTTCAAGCTACAAACAGAGCCACGAGAATCAACCCCGTGGCCACCATGGGTATAGTGTCGCTACCTCGGTACATTGTTATACTGATATCCGGTTTCCCGACCTTGTCATACAGGCTCAGGAGTTTGACTCCAAGGTCTTGGATACTTTCCGGAATGGGCGACGAGGGCGGGAGGCCTATCTACATACAAGTTCATGGCTTAAGGTAAAGGGCGTGAGTATGGATGCGGCAGCCTTGAATATGACATGATAGCTGGCGAAAAATGTAAAGTTATTTCTCTACAGGCCCTTAGATTCGGTTTTTTGAATGCATAACGCCACGGGAATATAATAGCGTTAATGCACCGTAATACTAGGTTGGGTCACGGCCAAAGATCCTTTGCATTACTATTATAAAAAGTTTTAATGGTTTTGCTCGAAGTGAAACATTACTGTAACCCTGAGTGTAGAGCTTTCGAATCATCGCATCTCGGTTAAAAGTAAGATCGCTAAACTGTATCGCAACTTCCTGCGTATTGATATGACGATTTATTTTACAACTGAGACGTCCTACGCCTGGTACATCAAGTTGTACAGACTCAGACAGTAACGGTTTATTATCCAGCTGCACTCGTGCTCCGCTGAGAGACAGGTCTTTAATCAAGCACAACATGCCTCGATCACCATCCAGTATCATTTTAGAAGGTTCATGTACTGCAAAGCGTTCTTGATTACGCTGTCGTGGAAGATCAATCGCAATCAAGGCCGCAATTAAAATAATAATAATATTAAAAAAAGACCAAAAGAGATTGGCTAAAAATAGGTCATGGTTGTCTATTACAGCATATTCCGGTATTAAGTTGATGGTTATGCCTGTTAAGCTTAATAAAAATAACACGATTAATTTCCACAACAACTGCCAATGTATGACAACTTTACTTCGATCTCCTCCTTTTGCGGTTACTTTGAAGCCTTGGCCAAAAGGGCGAAACAAGCCTTGGTATATAGAATTCAAAATTGTAAAAACCATCACCAGACGTGTTGCATCGGTCATTATAATCAGGTTTTTATTCTGGGAAACCCAGCTTATCGACATCAACACGGCAACGAATGCGGGCGCAAAATAGGCGATGATATCGCTACCTTGAGTTTCAATAGCGTAGATACCAGTAAACAAAAAGATTAGCGGGGCGAGAAGACAGAGCAGGACCCATGGGAAAGTAACAACCCAATTCAGTGTTTGCCACAAAAAACTGATACGCTGTGTCATATTCAGACCTGAGGCCCACAAGGGGCATGATTTGAGCCACAGAATTTGCAAGGTACCCAAACACCAGCGTGACCGTTGTGTTAAATATTCTTTAAGACCTTCTGGTGCAAGTCCAACACTGAGTCGTTCGCGAAGATAGCGAGTAATATAACCTTTTTGTAGGAAGACGAAGGTTAATAACATATCTTCGGTAACGCTGTCAGTGGGAAAGCCGCTGACTTCCTCTAGGTAACGTCGACGCACCACGCTCGACGTACCACAGCAAAATGCCACATCCCACGCGTCCCGGGAGGGTTGTATAATATCAAAAAAGTATCGTTGTTCATCAACCCAAAAGCGATCGGCTAATAGGTTTGCTTGTGCAGGATCGGGGTTGAAAAAGTATTGTGGTGTCTGGACTATACCTATTTTTTCATCATCGAAGAAACCAACCGTGCGCCACAGAAAATTAGATCGCGGTACGAAATCAGCATCGAGTACCATAATGAGATCAGCATTACTTTTTGCTTTGCTTACCGCAAGCCCATTATTTATATTGCCGGCCTTGGCATGTAAGTTGTTTGGCCGGGTCACATAATGCGCCCCTTTTTTTGCACAAAACTCCCGTAACCATTCCCGCTTTCCATCATCCAGAACCCATACGGTGTAACGCGGATAATTAAGTGACAGCGCACCCACGATAGTACGTTCGACGACCTCTAACTCTTCATTGTACGTTGCTATAAAGACATCAACGGAAGGTAAAACATCACGTTGTATTAATCGTGCAACGCCTTGATCCGCTTCTTCACTGCGATTGCTGGTGCGTGATTGAAAGACGAGGCCGATGAGTAGACCCGTAATTGCCCCGATTTCAAAAATAAAGAAAACCCAGGCCCATAGCGACTGAAAACTCATCGTCAAGCTGGGTAAGGTGATCATGACGCGCCATGAAAAATAACGTAGCGTAAGTGCTATAGCAAAACCAAGCACCAATATACGTGCCCAGGTTTTTTCTTTTGGTAATATGGGTAACCAAATTATGAGCATCAAAAAAATGAATAAAGTTGGAAGAAGTACACTCATAACTAATAAAATGTGACTTTAGCTTGACGACCTACTTGATTATAATTATTTGCATTACTATTTAGTTTATTGTTATCTAATTTGACAAAGACAAAAAATTCATTTGATTTGATCGGAGGTGATGCCACTGCCAACCTGGATTCGGGTAATTTCGATTTGCTACCTTGTATACGTTCAACGGTTCCATCTAGTTTGCCTTGAGAGCCGATGAAGTCGATTGTTGCTGGGTCTCCTATTGAAATAGTTTCAAAATGTCGTTCATTAAGAGTGACAATGAGGAATAGGTGCGAAACTTTAGCAATCTGCATTAAAGGTGTTCCCGCTGTCACGTATTCACCGACGCTAACCAGATCCAACCATACATGCCCATCATCAGGCGCTATAAGATTTGCACCACTATTGCTCGCGAGTCGTTCCTGTTCTACATCAATTTGGCGACCCACCTCCCGCAGGCGAATATCGGCATCGCGCAGATTACTCTGTACGACTTGCAGTAGCAGATCAATTTCATCGCCTCGTTGTTGTGAATAAGGCACATTATTGAAGCCATCACCAATATAGATACCTCGCATTGCGCTTTCTCGTTCAACGCCAAGGCGTTCGATAACGCGCTCAACTTCTTTACGCTCTGCACGTGCGACACGGTCTTCACGCTGAATGGCATCGAATGCGGCTTGGGTGGTTAATCCTTTAGAAAACAGTATGGATTGTCTGCTTAGTTTGGCCTTTGTTTCACTGGCTATGGCACGTATGGCTGTCAATTTTGTATCCGTTTCAGCCAGGAGAGCGACATAATGTTTATTAACTAAACTTTGGTATGCCTTTGCATTGTTTTTCAATCGCCCTTGAAAATTATTTAACTCGCTCACTTCTTTTTCCAGCGCACTCATTTTTTCCAGCAGGGTGGCTTGTTCAGCAAGCATGGCGGCCTGTTTGCTACGGTCGATACGATTGTCTTCTATTCGTGCAATGAGTTCGCCCTTGCTTGTTATCTGTCCTGCCCTAGAAAGCAGTGATATCACTTCACCTTGAATCGGGGCACGAATCGTCGTCACTTGAGCATTAACAACAGCATTTCTGCTAACAGGGTAGATTAGTCCTGGCAAAAATGCCCACAGAGCAAGAGCGATCACAACAATGCTAATCGTAATACGGATTAATCGAGCGATGCTGACTCTAGATTTTGCGTATTGTTTTTTTGATTTTTTATTATTGATAGGGGGGGATGAAACAGGAAAATGCGGGGCTGTTTTCTCTGCGGTGATTCCCATGTATATCAAACCTCTATTTATGACAGACGGTACTCAAAAATGCACGAAATGTCATTATTTAGAGTGCGTATAATTTATATGCAAAATTTGCTCCATAGCCGAGTTCAAGTTCCTTGCAATAAGGCAGACGACTGGAGGTGACACAAATAGACGACATAGAAAGTAGTTTGGTTGAAAATTCAGAGCTGAAACAGATCAGAGAGGCTTTAAAGTGATCATTTTGTCACTATTGAGCTCAATGAAGACGCAGAAACTTCGCGCGTCTTTAAATAGCGACAAGGATAAAATGAGCGATTTTGAAATCCCCGGTTCAATCAAGTTTGAACCTAGATTCCGCAGTTGACCGCTCGCAATAAGGTGTAACTAGTTGTAATGTAAGCTGTAGTCGTCCTGGAACCTTTCATATTCGATGCACGTTTATCCTAACCCATGTGCCACACTTTTTAGCTCAAATCATGAGCACATCATTTATTATGGTCATACTTATATTCAGTTGAGAGGTATACTCGTCGCCCATGGGAGGGGTAACGATGCTCACGCCAGAACTACACTCGATCGATTTATGGATTATCGGCGGTTATGCCCTAACTATGGTGGTTATTGGCTTTGTCATGGCGAGAAAGAGCCAGGGTGCCGATGATTATTTTCTCGCTGGGCGTAGCATGGGCTGGCTGGTTATCGGCTTTTCGCTTTTTGCGTCGAACATTTCCAGCACCACCTTGGTGGGCCTTGCCGGCGAGGCTTATTCGACCGGTATTTCCGTCTACAATTATGAATGGATGGCCGGAATTATTCTTGCATTTTACGCCCTGTTTATTCTGCCGCAGGTCTTGCGCAGCCAGGTTTTCACAATGCCAGAATATTTGGAGAAGCGCTTTGACAAGCGCGCACGCCGCATTTTTGCTTTGCTGACCCTATTTTTGAATATCGTCGTCGACACCGCCGCCAGCCTCTATGCCGGCTCGCTCATTGTACAGATGATTTTTCCGGAGCTTGCGGTTTGGCAGATTATTACAGCCCTGGCGCTGATCGCCGGTGCCTACACCATCCTTGGCGGTCTTTCCGCCGTCATGATCACCGATGTCATTCAGGCGGTGTTGCTCATCATGGGGTCCGTTGTGATTACCATTTTTGCTTTTGTGAAAATTGGTGGCAACTGGGAAACGGTAACCGGCGCCGTACCGACGGACATGCTTAGTCTGATACGCCCGCTTGATGACGCCGGCGTACCATGGCTGGGTCTACTAACCGGCATTCCGCTTCTCGGGTTTTATTTTTGGTGTACTAATCAATTTATGGCGCAGCGCCTGTTAAGCGCGAAAGACATCGATAATGCGCGTTGGGGAGCCCTCCTCGCTGGTTTTTTGAAGTTGCCGGTGTTGTTCATTATGGTCTTGCCAGGTACGCTGGCGATCCTAATCTATCCAGATCTTGAACGGCCCGACAGGGTTTTCCCGACCTTGATGTTCGATCTGCTGCCCACGGGACTTTTAGGTCTGGTGCTGGCGGGTTTCCTGGCGGCACTGATGTCGCAGATCGATTCAACACTCAACTCAGCCTCAACGCTCGTGACGATGGATTTCATCAGACCCCGGCGCCCAGATCTATCGAGTGCGACCCTTATGAAAATTGGTCGTCTGGTGACTTTCAGCTTCATGCTGCTGGCTGTGCTCTGGGCGCCGCAGATTGCCAATTTCGATTCGCTGTTCAAATATTTGCAACAGGTGCTTTCCTATACGGTCGGGCCGATTGTTGCTTTGTTTCTGTTCGGAACGTTCTGGCGGCGTGCGAACGCAACCGGTGCCTTCTGGGCGTTGATTATCGGCCTTGTTGCGGGTGCAATACTCTTCGTCATCAATGTCGTCACCGGCGTGGTCGACATCCACTTCCTCTATGTTGGCCCGATTCTGTTTGTGCTTTCCAGCGTGGTTCTTGTTGTGGCAAGTTTGACCGCGTCAGCGCCTGCCGAAGAAGAAGTTGCTGCTTTCATCTGGACACCAGCGCTCTACCACCAAGATAGCGCAGCCATGGCTAACCGCGCCTGGTATTTCAATTACCGGATACAGGCGATGGGACTAATTGCACTTACCACAGCAATCCTGATTGCATTTTGGTAGAGTACGCCCCGCAGGATCGACTTTAATTCTACATAGCACCCTGAAAAATATATACAAGGGGGCCGAACGAGCAGCAAAACGAAAAGGTGACATCGCTACTTCATTGGCAAGTCGTTGCACCGACCACGCTATGCCAGGTTGTTTGTGAAATAGCGCAATGGCACGCCCGATAGTCGGATCTTTTATTTCCTGAAACCAGCTGACTTTCTGACGAGGTAATGTTTCTCTATACAAGCACAGGTTTGTGTTGCTCGGTTGACCAACACCAATTTTGACGGCTTGGATTAATGCTTACTCCTCCAACATGACGCTTGGTATGAGCGCTAGATTGATTTGACTTCAGCCAGTGTTGTTTGCACTGCAATAGCTCGCGCCCATACTCGCTGATCGTCAAATTAAAACGCTCCATTGGGTGAGCATCTACCTTGACTTCAACACAGTGAATCGCAGGTTGCTCACCTTGCCTTGTTGACTCACTCGCCATAGCTCGGTGGGGTCATCACTCGTAAAGGCCTGCCAGCAACATGCGCCGAATCTCTACATGAGCTTTGAGTTTAGGTCAACTGGGAAGTCCATTTTCTCGTGCGATGACCAGCTGTGCATCGGCCAGCTTAATATCGTCAGCAAGCTGGTGTTGCGCCAATCGCGTCAGTACTTCAGCGTCGTCTCCCTTGGCCTATTTAAGTAAATTCTCGGCATCGTTCTTCAGTTTTTCCAACGATAAACGCCGCACAACAATGCCACTGCTTGAGACCAACATACGCGCATCAAGTAGTGTTGGTTGAAAGTCGGGCTTATCGATATCCGGGTGACGTTTGAACTCTTCTTGCACCGCTGCATCACCAGCAATATAAGCGGCAAGCAAGGTCTTGGCTTGCTGTCGATGCAGCGCTTGTTGCGCCTTCACAAATTCGGGTAATTGATACGCGCGGCGATTGTTAGGTGGATTGTGTGTAACCATTCAGGGGTTCCCATAATTTTTCCATTTCTTCCCTACCAAATAGTCTCCACGATTGTTGCATCTCTGAGATTTTGGTCTGCAGTAATGATAGGGGCATTTTTTAAGATTGAGGTGGCAGCAATAAGGCGATCTGCGGGATCATTATTTATCTCTGTTCCTAGGTTTACCGACAGCTCTGCAATTTCTGGGGTTATCTGTTGCACTTGGTAATTTTGAGATTGAATCAATAAGTTAGTGAGCCCAGAAGCGGTATCATCGACAATAAGGCGTTTTCTGTTAATAAGCATGGAAATTTCCCAAATGGAAATATCACAAATAATTAATTTATTTTCGTAGCGTTTAATTGCTTTTTTTGCTTTAGGTGTGAGCTTGCTTGGCTCTAAAGCGGCCCAAATAATCGCACAAGTATCGAGTAATATCATTTCATGGCATCCCAGCTATCCTCTATTGGAGATAGAACATCATTAACAATTGCTGTCTTAGCTAACTTCTTCAATTTGGCCCTGGAAGTGTAGTGTTGGCTAATTGGAGGGGTTAATGTGGCTAAAGGAGTCCCCTTTGAAATTACATTTAGTTGCTCACCATGTTGTACAATTTTAAGATATTTCAAAAGATTGGCTCTAAATTCGCTTATGTTTATCTCTCTCATGTAGATATCTCCTTCAAGTAATTGTACAATAATTATGTACAATTGTAGAATATAGGCGCAACAAAGGCAATTAACGGCGGGTTTAGGTTGGTGTTAACACCTGTGGATATCTACTTCCTTAGTTACAATTGATCAGCACAAATGGCCTGTCTACGTCCGGTGATATGCCGGATACGGGGTTGGATGTGCTTAATCAGGATGGAGACTCTATTGAAATGGCTGTGGCTAAACAATTAAGAAGGAATAATCAACCGTGCCGCCAAACGGTTTTTTTGACGGCCTTCTTTACTGATGTTGCAATATAGCAATTTCAGGATTCGGCCAATAACCGACACTAATATTTTTCTCGCAACGCACGCCTAGATGCCTGATCAACCAAACCAAAGAGTCTATCGATCTTATCTTTTTTGCTAGATGCCTGATGACCTACTACTTTAACTAACTCGCATTTTAATATAGAGGTTAATCGGTAAAACTCCTGGTACAGCTTATAATTATTCAGCCGCCTATTTTTACTAGAGATATAATTACTTTGTTCAAGATGGGCGCGCCTCCCCGGCAAACCAATAATATTTTGGGAATCTGTATAAACTGTCAAAGTAATATCGCTTCCGTTAGCCAAAGCAATCGCTTCACTCAGTGACCACAACAAAGTTTGTAATTCCAATTTAGTCGAACTGGTTTGTTCAAAACGCTTTACTTTCACGGTATCTTTAAGCGAGTCTACAGACGCGGCCAGGTCAGATATCAGAAGGTAAGCGCCGTATCCCACCTTTAACTTAGGATCAACACTACCATCAGTAAAAATCTGCAAGTTAAGCATTTTTTAAATCCATTCAAAACTAACGTTTTTTTTGGGTCGAGCGAGTACCGCAATTTATTTCGCGTTTATGTCATGACTCCCGGTCGAAACGGCTTTGTTTCTCGTTTGCCATTATGTTGCCCGCCTGATTTATTCTTATGCATAATCTTGACTTTTTTAGCGATCAATCCCCGCTTATCTGGGTAGCATTCAAACTCAACGATTACGCCAACTTTCAAAAATTGACAGTTAACAAGGTCAGCCTTACGTACCATTATGTCGGGGCCGCCTCCGTTGTCGAGAACCCCAGAGTCCTTATCTCGGAACCATTTTTTGACTACAGTTTGCAATACTCACCCCCTAATTTAGTATTCATCACGTCTATTCCAATCTACTATTATTGCTGTCTTTGGCCAGAAGCGGACATTCAAGGTTGGACTGAACGTCATTTTATGAAGCCCAACCAACCTACGTACTTGCTATACGACGCCGTCGTGCGCCTTTCAATTTTCATTATCAATAACCTGATCAGCATCTCGATCATAACTTGCAGCCACTTCCCGTAAGGTTATGGCTAATCGTTGGTATCCTGCATTTTCAACCTCATCGGCTCGCTGACGATACTTTTCTGCCAGTGCTCTCTCTGGTTTGGCTTCTGGATCAACCCAGTGGGCTCCCCTCGAATTACGAACTCCTGTGCTATAACCATTGCGCAAACTGGCTCGCTCTCTGTCATTCATAACATTGGCTATCACAGGATGAATCCATAACCCGTCAGAAGATTTCGGAGCATTGACAAGCACATTCCCCAGTTTAATCATCGCAACATCATAATGCCCTGAGGCCTTAACAATTTCTTCTACATCACTTAACCAAGCGGCAAACACATCAGGATCAAACTCCGCATTCGTTCGTGCCCCTGGGACAACACGCCATGTAGAGAGTAAACGATAAGCGTTGGTGGCTATGTTACGACGCTGCTCGGAAGGCTCTTTTTCTGGTTCAGTACCCTCAGCTCGATATATCAGCTGGATGAGTTCAGAGAAAAAGTGTGGATCGGATGCTAGTCTGTTTTCCAAGGTTATTGGAGAACCATCGCCGTGCCGATCAAGCAACGCCACATAAGCCCATTCTACATGAAACAGCCTATCTTGATCAGTGGCTGAATTTTCCTGTAGAGCCTTGATTATTTCGGTGATATGGTAGTTATCAATTCTTCCATGTGACTCTTCGGACTGGACTAGTGCTAGCAACGCGTTACAGGCAATATCCGGATTCATACCTTTCTTCTTAAACAAGTCTCGGCTAAGCCCCTCAATCACAGCATTAGGACGACCGAATTCGAGCAACTTGATCAGGGCATGCTCAGTATCATTATCTGTCTGATATGTATTGGCATTAGTATTCTTCCAATACTCACCTTCATCTTTTCCAAGCAACTCAGCGGCTCTATTCCAGGCATTTTGTTCAAATGGCAGAGCACACAGTAGCAACGCTATCTGTTGAGGATTCCACCCGGTTTTATCAATATGATCAAACCACAGCCAGTCGCACATATACCTCCGACGCAAAGCATAGGCAGCAACAAATGACCATTGCTTGTTGTCTGACATTTCCAGTAGGCTGGGCAAAAGCGCTGAATCAAATTCAGTCTGGCCAAGGTCCGCTAACACCTCCCCTACGAGGTGAGAATTGGATACAGATGAAGCAAATTTTATTACCTGAGGAAGTCCGCCTTCAGCCAAAATATCCTCTACAGCGTTTTTCCTTATCTGGAATAACTTCTCTTGCTCTTTCCTCCAATCGCCATCCCCTTCATATAGGTATGCATCAGTTTCTGAAAATAACCTGTTATTGAGTAGGCTCGGATTTTTCGGTGCCAGCTGATCTGTAATATCTTCCATTG
>VAPM010411964.1_pt1 | contig 11345 bp, 11 predicted proteins | sample 3395091 | NCBI WGS metagenome assembly VAPM01 (sample SAMN08290445, study PRJNA428436) | hydrothermal vent metagenome | isolation source: Deep-sea hydrothermal vent chimney 3 | place: Pacific Ocean: Juan De Fuca Ridge | reverse complement strand
GACACAGTAACATTACGCCGGCGTGATAGTGGGGAGCAAGAACGCGTGGCGATTTCAGAACTACAGAAAATTATTCAAATTGCACTCTAGGTGCGTGGCGCGCGATGTGCGGAGCACATCGCGCGCCACTAGTTGTTTTAAGCACCCGCAACCTAAAATGTATTGTTTTGTGTTAAAATTCGAATTATGAAAGACGTAAAATATAACGTATCCATCACCTCCGGAACTATTGTAATGGCAATTATAATCGGGCTTATATCATATGCTCTTTGGATTCTTCGTGACTTGGTGCTTCTTATCGTAACAGCAATCGTGCTGGCTTCTGCGGTTCGTCCGGGTGTTCTTTTTTTCATGCGTTACAAGCTCCCGCGAGCAATATCGGTTTTTGCAATGTATCTCATCGTGTTCGGGGCGTTCTTTGGATCGGTTTATTTTTTCTTGCCACCATTGCTTGGAGAGGTCGGAAATTTCATTAATGTATTCCCGCACTATATCCAAAATCTGTCATTGCCCGCGTCGTTCGGTTCTTCCGGAGCAACAAGCTTCTTTTCTGCGAATTCTGGTGGCACAGGCACCTCGTTTGTACAATCACTATTCTCACTCCAGAAAGCGTTTACCGATACCTCGGCAGGAGCCCTCGGTCTTATAATGGCAGTATTCGGAGGTCTGTTCTCATTGATTTTCGTAATTGTTCTTTCATTTTATTTCGCCATTCAAGAAGAAGGTATCGAGGGTTTTTTAAGAACGATAACACCGCTTCCTCAGGAAGAATATGTAATTGATATCTGGCACCGTTCGCAGAAAAAAATCGGACTGTGGATGCAGGGGCAGATTATGCTTTCTGTTTTAGTTGGTGTGCTTGTGTATCTCGGGCTTTTAATTATCGGTATCCCGTACGCACTACTAATCGGTATCTTTACCGCGATGATGGAGATTATTCCGATATTCGGTTCGTTTATCGCTGCGGTTCCGGCGCTCGCCATTGCCTTTACGGCAGGCGGAGCTCCTCTCGTATTCATTGTTGCTGGGTTATACCTCGTAGTAAATCAATTTGAAGCGCATCTTATCTATCCGTTGGTTGTTAAAAAAATCGTCGGGGTTCCGCCACTTCTCGTTATTGTAGCAATGGTTGCTGGCGGGGAACTTGCAGGCTTCCTCGGGATACTTCTTTCTATTCCTCTCGTTGCAATTTTGCAGGAGTTTGTCGCAGATCTCGATAAAGGGCGTAGATTGCGCGCGAGTACACATTAATCATTTCTTATATAATGGCTCGTTACATAACAACAACACTCCCGTATGTAAACGCAGATCCGCACATTGGGTTTGCTGCTGAGCTTGTACAAGCAGACACTCTTGCTCGCGCATGGCGTCTTTTTGGTGACGACGTTTTTTTTACAACGGGTACGGATGAACACGGTCAGAAGATTTTTCAAAAAGCTGGTGAGGCTGGTCAGGAAGTACAAGAATATGTAAATTATTACTCAAGTAAATTTGAGAAGTTAAGAAAAGAACTCAATCTCTCGTACGATTCATTTGTTCGCACAACTGATAAAAATCACGAGGAGGCAGCGAAGGAGATGTGGCTTCGCTGTGAAAAAAACGGTGATATTTATAAAAAGAAATATAGCGGTCTTTACTGCGTTGGCGATGAAATGTTTTTACGTGAAGCAGACCTTGTAAATGGAAAATGTCCGAATCACCCGAATATGGAGCCAATTAATATAGAAGAGGAGAATTATTTTTTTGCACTCTCTAAGTACCAGCCGTATCTGGAGGAATACCTGTCGAAGCCAAACACTGTATTGCCTGAATGGAGAAAAAAAGAAGCCCTTGATTTTGTAAAAAATGGTCTTGAAGATATAAGTATTTCGCGCGAAAGATCGCGTTTGGAATGGGGTATTCCTGTTCCGGGGGACGACACTCAGGTTATGTATGTTTGGTTTGATGCGCTAACTAACTATGTTTCAACACTCGGGTGGCCAAAAGATGATGCGGGTAATTTCAAAAAGTTTTGGAATGACGGGCGTACTATGCAGGTGGCAGGTAAAGACCAGATACGTTTCCAATCTATTTTGTGGCAGGCGATGCTCAAATCCGCGGGTCTTTCGGCTACCGATACAGTGTTTTATCGAGGGTTTGTTACTTCAGGAGGGCATAAAATGAGTAAATCTCTTGGAAATGTTATCAATCCGTATGAGCTTGTATCTAAGTATGGTACTGATGCGACTCGATATATTATCTTGCGACACGTACACCCGACAGACGATACTGATGTTACCTGGGAGCGTATGGACGAGTGGTACACTGCCAATCTTGTAAACGGACTCGGCAACCTTGTTGCTCGTGTAATGAAACTTGCAGAAACGCATCTGGAAAAGGGTGTCGACGTAGCGAAAGAAATTGTTTTCCCGAAAGAGTATTCTTTGGCAGTCGAGAACTTTCGTTTAAATGAAGTCGCAGATTATATCTGGAGCCGTATCAAAAAACTCGATGAGCGGATTACAGATGAAAAACCTTTTAAGGTTGTTAAAGACGACTCAAAAAAAGGGAAGGAACTTATTATCGGTAGTGTTCGCGAGCTTTATTTCATCGGACAGCTCCTTTTGCCTTTAATGCCAAAAACAAGTGACGCTATTTTAGAAGCCGTAAACACAAATACAAAACCGGAAAATCTTTTTCCACGATTATGAATTTTAAATATATAGATGCGCACTCTCATGTGCAAGAGAGTGAATACGATGCAGACAGGGAAGAGTTGTTAAATTCTTTCGAGCAGGAAGGTATAGGTACTATTGTTGTTGGCGTAGATAAAGCCTCGTCGATGCGCGCGCTGGCGCTTGCCAAAAACCATAAAAATGTTTTTGCATCTATAGGCAAGCACCCTACAGAAAATGACGAGCCGTTTGACGATGGTGTGTTTGAGGAACTTGCGCGCTCTTCGCAAAACGTGGCTATCGGAGAGTGTGGGCTCGAGTACTATAGAATAGACGACATACAAAAAGCGCGCGCAAAGCAAGTACCTCTTTTTGAAAAGCAGATTGAGCTTGCTGTTAAGGTGCGTAAACCACTAATGATACATGCTCGCCCGAGCGAAAGAACCATGGATGCTTACAAAGACATTATTGATTTGTTGCAGGTTGCAAAGCGTGAATACGGTGATGCTTTAACTGGTAACGTGCATTTTTTTGCTGGAGGAATAGACGAGACGCGCGCGTTTCTTGAGCTTGATTTTACGGTTTCGTATACTGCGGTTATAACATTTGCTCGTGAATATGATGAAACGATACGGTTTGTACCGCTAACACATCTTATCGCTGAGACGGATTCGCCATATGTTGCTCCCGCTTCAAATAGGGGAGCTCGTAACGATCCACGTGCTGTAAAAGAAGTCGTTCGTACTCTTGCGGAGATACGAAATGAAGAGGAAGAAGCTGTGCGTCTTGCTACCGTGAATAATACAATACGCGTTTTTAATCTAACAAATTAAGGTGGTCTATCGAAACTCCAAAACCCCGCGCTACATTACAATGGACAGGGCGCTTTCTGCAGATACTTTTGCGGACACTAAGTGTCCGCAAGTTTACGTACCGCGTTTCTGCAGACACTAAGTGTCCGCAAGTGTTTACAAAACAACATGGCGCGGACGAAACGCGAGCAGGAGAGCGTTTTTGCCGATACTTTTGCCGACACTAAGTGTCCGCAAGTGTCTCATCGTAACTTTCTGCGGATACTAAGTGCCCGCATCATTTTGCCGACACTAAGTGTCCGCAAAACCACGCGCTACATTACAAAAGAATTTTGGGAAGGTTAGGTCTTCACAAAAAATCGGCAACATGTTTGGTTGTTTTAAGTACTGGAGAATTACCGGCGGGTTTGTATAATAAAGTTGCTTTGCGGTCATACGCGTGCTAGGATTGAGCCATTATGGCAAAGAAACAAAGTGTAGATGAAACGCAGGAAGTGGTGTCCGAAGAGGAGCTTGGTGAGCCCCGTGTGTATGAGCTCGGGTTCCATATTGACCCGGATCTTTCTCAAGAAGAACTGAAAGAGGTTTATAAAGGAATGACCGATGCGATATCGGCGGAAGGTACAATAATCGCTTCTGGAAAGTATGAAAAAGTAACTCTTGCCTACACTATCTCGCGTATGGAACACGAAGGACGTCACGATTTCTCGACAGCCTTTTTTGCATGGATTGCATATGAGACAACAGCTGAAGGGCACGAAAAAGTTCTCGAAGCTGTAAATACAGATAAACGTATATTCCGTTTTATCGATATCGTTACTACAAAGGAAGAAGCTCTTCATGCAGAGGAACAGCGAGAGTTGCGTATGAATACCTCAAAAAAAGTAGATGTCGTTTCTGATGAAAAGCAGGAAGAAAAGAGTAGCGATAAAAAAGAAGAAGCAGCAGAAGTAACAGCGTAAAATATGTATATTAACAAAGCACTTGTATACGGCAATCTAACTCGCGATCCGGAGGTTCGTGCGATTCCTTCAGGTCAGCAGGTAGCAACTTTCTCACTTGCTACAAATCGTACCTATAAAGATAAAGAAGGACGTAAACAAGAGGTGGTGGAATATCACAATATTGTCGCTTTTGGACGTCCTGCGGAGCTTATCGGACAGTACATGAAGAAAGGGCGACCTTTGTTTGTGGAGGGTCGTTTGCAGACACGCTCGTGGGAGAAAGATGGACGTAAAAATTATCGTACGGAAATTGTGGTAGATAATTTCCAGTTTGGTGACGGTGGCGGGCGCAGTACAGGAGGTGCGGGCGATGCTGGAAGCGCTTCCTCACCACAAGCTCCTGCGCAGGAGCAAAGCTCTGAGGGTGCTATTCAGTATCCCGACGAGGATATAAACCCGGAGGATATTCCGTTTTAGTATTTAAATAAAAGAAACATGGCACATCAAGCAGAAAGAGAAGAAATAGAACATAAGAAATTTGTAGATTACAAAGACGTTTCGTATTTGAAACTTTTTACAAACCCTCACGCAAAAATGCTCCCGCGTCGTCGCACTGGTATTACTGCAAAGCGTCAGCGAGAGATAGCAAATGCGATTAAGCGTGCTCGTTACATGGCGCTTCTTCCGTACGTTGCTGCGTAGAGTATCGTACGCAAATAAAAAAGCGCGAGGCTAAAGCCTCGCGCTTTTTTTGAACTTAAAACTAAGCCGGCTAGGCTTTTGTAGCTCGCTCAACGTACTCTCCCGTATCTGTGTTTATACGAAGTACGTCGCCCTCGTTTATAAAAAGGGGAGTGTTTATTGTTGCTCCGGAGACAAGTGTTACTTGTTTTGTTCCTCCCGTTGCAGTGTCGCCTTTAACAGCGGGCGGGGCGTCTGTGACAACAAGGTCGACCTTAATCGGAATGTTTACAGCGACAGGTTCATCGTTATAAAGAAGCACTGTGCACGGCGCGTCTTGTACCAGCCACATGGTTTTGTTTCGTACTACGTTTTCCGGAAACGAAAACCGATTTTTGGGATTTTCATTTTCGCAAAACCAAGATTCGTCACGGTTTGTGTAAAGAAATTTTGCGTCCATTGTTTTAATATCGGCTTCTGGTACCGTTTCGTTTTGATGAAATGAGTTTTCTATGACCTTGCCGGATACAAGGTGGCGTAATTTTGTCTGGTTTACAGGTTTCCTTTTTTGCATTCGGAAAACATGCGAGGAAAGCACTTCGTATGGCTCATTGTTAAAGTCGATTATTTTTTTCTGAGTGATATTGTTGTATGAAAGAATTGCCATTTTTTAGTATGTAAATTTAAGCGATAATATAGCTCGATATTATCGAGGAAAGATAATAATGTTTATACTACACTTCAGTACTCGTATTTCAAGAGTCTGTATAAAACCCCGCGCCATGTTGTTTTGTAATGTTTTGCGGACACTTAGTGTCCGCAAAGCCATGCGCTACATTAAAAAAACGTGTGCGTAATTAACCAGAGAGGTTTGCTTTAATTTGTTTTAGGAGTTCGGTCGCCACTTTCGGGTTGTCTCGCAAGTATGTGCGTGAAGCATCGTAGCCTCTTCCAAGACTCTGGTCTTTGAATTTGTAAATAGCTCCAGATTTACTGACGATATCGTATTTTTCTCCGAGAGCCAAAAGCTCTCCCTCACGGCTAATGCCTTCGTTGTAAAGAAGATCGAATTCGGTTGTTTTGAAAGGAGCGGCGACTTTGTTTTTGACTACTTTTACTCGTACGCGTCCACCAACAACTTCATCGCCTTTTTTAATCTGCGCAATTCGGCGGATGTTTAGTCGAACACTCGTATAGAATTTGAGCGCCTTGCCACCCGGAGTTGTTTCAGGATTTCCAAACATTACCCCAATCTGCATACGGATTTGGTTAATAAATATGACAATAGTCTTGCTTTTGGCAGTAATCGCGGTGAGTTTTCTAAGAGCCTGGCTCATAAGGCGCGCCTGTTTGCCAACATGTGTTGCGCCCATGTCGCCCTCAATCTCGTCTTTTGGCGTGAGTGCTGCGACGGAGTCGATAACGATAACGTCTACATTACCGCTCCTTACCAATGACTCGACGATTTCAAGTGCTTGTTCGCCCGTGTCTGGTTGAGAAATCAAAAGCTCGTCCAATTTTACCCCGATATGACGTGCGTATTCTGGGTCAAAGGCGTGTTCCGCGTCAACAAAAGCACAGACCCCGCTTTTTTTCTGGGATTCTGCAACTGTGTGAAGTGCCAGAGTTGTCTTTCCGCTGGATTCCGGGCCGTATATTTCAATGATGCGCCCGCAGGGAAGACCCCCAATACCAAGAGCATAATCAAGCCCGATAGACCCAGTAGGTATCGAAGGCATCGTAGCTTGTTTTCCGGCACCAAAAGTCATAATCGCTTCGTCTCCGAATTTTGTGCGAATTTCTTTTAGAGCAAGTTCGATAGCTTTTTGTTTTGCGTCACTTGTTTTTGCGGTCGGCGAAGTAGACTTTTGTTTTTTTATTGTTTTCTTTGTAAGCATAGTAATTATAAATTATTGAACGAATATTGACCGTGTGTCGGTAACGGTATGTCCGAAACGATCCGCGACCTTTAGTGTAAGTATAGCCTCTCCGCGGGGAAGTGCGAGCGTTTTGGAAAACGTACCATCGCTGGTCGGTAGGAGCGTGCCCCCGTTTAGTGTTAGTCGAACAGCTCTCTCTACTCGTCCCGATACCGTAACAATACCGTTCTTTGTCAGGGCATCTTTTTTTGGAGTGGCGATAGCAAGACTCGGACCAGAAATGAGAGGTATTGCCTCCATAAATCCATAGCCGATAACAACAACAAGTATTACGGTCAGGATAATTCGTAGTGTAGGCATGTTATTCGCCGTCTTTAGGTTCGTTTTCAACGACGGCGCTTTCCAAAGTTTCTTCTTCCTCATCGGAGTCGGAGCTTGAAAGCACTTCGCGCGGGCGGGAACCGTCCGCAGGACCTATAATTCCTTTTTCTTCAAGCACGTCCATTAAACGCGCTGCGCGCGAATACCCAATACGGAGCTTTCTTTGCAGATACGAGGTAGATGCACGCCCGGCTTCTTCCACTGTGGCGCGAGCCTCACCGTACAGGTCATCTTCATCATCGTTTTCTTCAGCAAGAATGATAGCTTCGTTTGGTTCTATGTTTACACTATTTCCGCTCAGGTTAAGAGAGACCAAATCCCCAGTGTTATTTTTCTTAATATACTGTGCAACTTTCTTTACTTCTCCCTCACTTATATATGCTGTTTGGATACGCATGGGTTTCTGCATATCGCTCGACAAGTAGAGCATGTCACCGGCTCCGATAAGCTGTTCAGCTCCAGCGCAGTCAAGAATTGTTCGCGAGTCTATTTGAGACGCCACTTGCAGAGCCATACGAGTAGGCACGTTTGCTTTGATAATTCCAGTTATAACATTTACGCTAGGGCGTTGTGTCGACAAAATCAAGTGAATACCGACCGCTCGAGACATCTGCGCCAAGTGTACGATAGAGGCTTCAAGCTCTCGCGGGTATGCTTGCATAATATCAGCCAGCTCGTCTATGACTATTATAATGTAAGGCATTGCTTCTGGAAGTTCCTCGTCCCCGCGCTTCTTTGCTGGTTCAACCACGTTTTCGTGATAAGACTCAATGTCACGCACTTGTTCTGTCTCGAGAACATTGTATCGACGGCTCATCTCTTTTGCCGCCCACTTAAGAGCAATAATCGTCTTTTTAGCATCGGTTATTACTGGAGTTAAAAGATGGGGAATGCCGTTATACATTGTCAGTTCGACCCTCTTAGGATCAATCATCATGAATCGTAATTGGTTCGGACCGTTTCTGTAAAGTAGGGAAGTGATGAGCGCGTGTATGGCAACAGACTTTCCAGCACCTGTAGCTCCGGCAACAAGAACGTGAGGTGTCTTTGCGATGTTTACATAGTGAGGCTTTCCGGTAATGTCACGCCCAAGCGTTGCAAGCAGAGGCTTTTTATTTTTACTCCATTCACGAGCTCCGATAAGTCCTCCAAGTCCAACTGTTGTTTTTGCAGTGTTTGGTACTTCGATACCGACAAGGGATTTCCCTGGGATAGGCGCTTCGATACGTACAGGGTGCGCAGCAAGTGCGAGCTCCAGATTGTTTTGAAGAGAGATAATTCGTGATAAGCGAACGCCCTCTGCCGGCTTGAAAGCGTAGCGTGTCACGGTCGGTCCTACAGAGACCTCGTCCATCTCGACAGAAATACCAAAGTTTTGAAAAGTGCGTTTAATAACGTTCGCGTTTGCTTTTATGTCGCCGACCCCTGGCTTTCCTTTATCTACGCCGAGCAGGTTTCGTGGCGGTGCTTTGTACTCTATGTCAAAACTTGCTATTACTCCGGCAGAATCAATCCCTGTGTCGTTGGATTCTTCGTGGTTAAAGACATTTATTGTCGGTTCGCGGTCAGGATGTATTTTTGTTTTTTCATTTTCATCAGCAATGTCCTCTTCGTACTCTTCTTCGTCTAGATACTCGTCAGAATCGTTGTCTGTAGTATCGGAGTCGTCACCGGCACGCCCGGCATCTTTTTTTGGAATCGATACCTTAACACTACGCGCGTAATTAAAAAATCGTGCAAAAAAGTCTCCGACTCCTTCAAGTAATATTGCAATGTCCGTTACTGTTGCGAGAGCTATTAATGACACTGCGAGTAAAAGGACAAGCGCTCCCCAAAACCCAAAAAGGCTTTCGAGGGAATGTCCTACAAAAGACCCTACACGACCACCCCAATTATTTTGGGGGAACAGTCCTGCAAAAGAAAGTGCCGATGCAAGAAACAGTGTGGCTCCGCCGGCAACGACAGGAGCGATAATAATTTTACGGAAACCCGCGTAAACCCCAAGGGCGATTATTGCAACAGGGAGCGCAAAAGCTCCAATTCCTATTATTGTCTGTGATAGCGAAAAGACTGTACTTCCGATAGGCCCCGCTGCACCAAAGGCTCCGAGCGTAAGAATAATTCCACCTGCAATTAATATGACGGCACCAACCCAGCGTATAACATCTTCATAAGCTTCAATTGTGTGTGTTTTTGTTCGGCGCCTCTTTCTGTATTTCCGTGTCATGTTTTGTGTTTGTACTAAGTATTGTAACACCGCTTGCAAAGCGTGTGGAGGGGCACATTTAAAGGCATCGTGCGTGCAGGTTGCACTGGAGTGCTTAAGGACATACAATGTCTGTAAACATTAAATATAAATATGCCTTATAAAGGACAAGACAAAAGAAAGACATCGCCGGCGTTACGGAGCAAAAACGCTGACAAGAATGATTTTGTCTTAGAGCAACACATATTTTCAAACGTATTTGAAAAAGACATAAAGAGAGTTTTTATATATAAGAAATCCGAAAGACTCGCAAAAGCAATTCATCTCGTTGCCCCTGCTTTTAGAGAAGCTCCGTCACTTCGCGACCGTATCGATAAGGTAGCGGTAAGTTTGGTCGACGCTTCGATTACTCCGACAGCAAAAGCTCGCGAGATTCTTTCTCGGGAACTTCTAGCGCTCTCAAGTATTCTTTCGATTGCGCGTACCGGAGAAATGCTTTCAGAGATGAACGCGGAGATTATTTCCAAGGAAGCTCAAGACTTGTTGCTAGAAATAGCTTCATATGAAGAACCGAGGGTTTTTCTAGATAACGTACCGTCCCTTGCGGAGCTTTCGCGCGAAGCGGAGAAAGCGCAGGCTAATGCAAAAACCGACGAGTCAAACAAGTGGTTAAACAGAGGATTGGTTTCAAAGTCCCTTACAAGAAGTCCTAGTAGTTTTGTTAAAAAAACAGGAGTCAGTAGTAAGAGAAACCCTAAAGGACATAAAGGACAAGTAAAGGACACTGTGGAAAAAACCTCCCGACGCGACGCGATTGTTTCGGTTGTTCGTGCAAAAGGTAGTGCCTATATAAAAGATGTGTCTACCGTAATACGAAACGTGAGCGAAAAAACGGTGCAAAGGGAACTCGCTTCGCTTGTTAATGACGGAGTACTCGTTCGTACTGGTTCTCGTAGATGGACATCGTATTCTCTTGCATAGTATTCGCGGTCTTGGCGCTGTAGTAAATCTGACATGTCAAAGACATGTAATATATGGAGTGTTTTTTGAAATAACTTAAATTTAAGCGAAAACATAACCGACGTTGACTTTTTGTGGTTTTTTTCATAATATAACCGAGCGATGATGATTGGGACATAGGTGTGGCAAAACGGCCGGAAACGGTCTTTTTGTCGTTTACAAAACTATGTCGTAAACATTCGTTATCCACATGCTGTAACGCTCTTTGGCTTCGACTCTATCGCGATATTCCGCTATACTGAAATACAGTCCCGCGGAATATTCGAAAACAGTTTTCCGGAGGGCGGGGTCTTTGATATCTGAATAGCAATTTGACCGGTTGCACACGTGTACAGTGTGGCGTTTTACGTCGCACCGGTTTTTCTGTTACCGCACGTAAAACAGAATCGGTATAAAAGAACATTCCGACATGGAAGCTCTCAGTATGATGTAACCCTTACCAGCTAGCTCATGGAATGCGTGTCGATATTGCACGCCGTGGGATAGTGATTGGAAACAAGAAATCACAAGTGAAACAAACCATTGTCGCGCAAGCGACTATTTACCAGGTGAATATCTGCACATTCGTCACCTTAACTTTAATAAGTAAATAAGGACCGGCGGGTGCGCAGTCTAGAAAAATTAAAATTACAGTTTATGACTACAGTAACCAATAGTGCAATCTCGAAGATTGTAGCGGTTACGGCAGGACTCGCGATGGTAGCATCGTTTGCGTTCGTTGCTCCGGCACGCGCAGCGTCGCTTACCAGCGCACAAGTTCAGTCGAT
>VAPM010211505.1_pt1 | contig 11347 bp, 22 predicted proteins | sample 3395091 | NCBI WGS metagenome assembly VAPM01 (sample SAMN08290445, study PRJNA428436) | hydrothermal vent metagenome | isolation source: Deep-sea hydrothermal vent chimney 3 | place: Pacific Ocean: Juan De Fuca Ridge | reverse complement strand
TTGAAGGTGGTATGTTATGAAATTCTTGAAGGAAGAACTGTATAACCGGATGATACTAGGCAGGCAGGACAGACACCTTGAACAGGTTTCTGTGCATGTTGATATACAGGTTAATTGTCGGGTTAATAGGGAGGTTTATTTGCAGGTTTATTTGCAGGTTCTTCAGCACCTCGAAGGGGAAATGAATTGAAGCTTATGAAGGATGAATTGTATCAAAATATGATAGACAAATTGCATGATAGTGTAATCGAACTGGTGTCGGTGAAGGTTTATTGGCAGGTTCGGAGGCAATGTACTGTGCCGGTTGGGGAGGTGGTGAATTGGCATGTTTATTGGCAGGTTTATTGGCAGATTGAAGGTGAAATGGGATGAAGCTATTGAAGGAAGAATTGTGGACCTCCATGCTTTATCTGCGTGGTCAGCCAGCCAGTCCGGGCAGTGAAATCATTCATCAGCTGGTCGGTGACCGGATTTATTTTCCGGTTTTGGGCGTGGTGTACGATCAGCTCTCTTCACCGGTTCGTAATCAGGTTAAAGCGGAAATCGAAGGAGTATAATGAAACTTATAACGGCGTTACAGTGGGAAACCGTGGATCAACCGATGGTCAATGACCCGGTACCCCGGGCGATAACCCACCAGGTAAATCATCAAGTAAATTGGCCTTGCTATATACAGGTTACTATTGATGTTACGCTTTTCGTCTGAATATGTTGGGTATAAAACTACTAAAGAATGAATTGTGGCAGCACGTGAAAACTAGTGCGGATGACCGTATAGAAGAACAGGTTGAAGATCAGGTTTATGATTTGGTTGAGCAAGATTTTTGGGTGGTTGATCGGCAAGTTTATGAACAGGTTTGGTGGCAGGTTAGTGAAGAGGTAAAAGATCAACGCGCAGGTGAAATAGAATGAAGCTTATGAATTCAGAACTAAGTGAGCCGCTGGCGCGCTCCATTCATTTGTTAGAATACAGTCCAATTTATAGTAGGCTCAATAATCAAGTTTTACCAAAGATTATATCACAAGTTTATCGCCATCTTTATCGACCAATTACGGCCAAAATTTATTGTCAGGCAGCATTACCCATATTTACCCATATATTTTATGAATTGGAGAACTGAAAATGAAAAGAACTGTAGGGTTAACCGTTAACGGAAGACCGGGGGCTGGTTCTTCAGCACCTCGAAGGGGAAATGAAATGAAGTTACTGAAAGATGTATTGTGGAACCAGATGGAAGATCACGTTGATGATTTATTGGTTCCACTGGTTGATGACACTATTCTCGATACTGTTTTTGATGCGCTACATTGGGAGGTTTATATTATAGTTTTTCCTGATGTATATTGGAATGTTTCCGAATCTATCGAAGACCCATTGGACAAAATAGAAGGTCGCCACCTCAAAAGTAACGGGTAGCTTATCCGATTTTCGTCAAGTCAATTCACTAACTTCTGCATGTAATAGTTCACATACTGGCCGATCAACCGGTTCACATACCAACCAACCCGCATATCAACCTGCCAATAAACACCAAGTACCCCCATTATGGATTTCCATTCCCAACCATGTGGTTTCGCCGGGCGCTTACAGCCAAGAAAAACCTCACCGCCCCGGGTATATGGATATAATGCGGAGGTTACAAGGTGTGCCACCTCATGCGCTACATTAGTTTCTATGAACTTTTCTACATTATTATCTAATAGTTTTTGGTTAAAATGTAACTCATTCTTTCCGCAAAACGCCTTGCCCGCTACCGTATGCCCACGTATGTTGAACAATACATCATTAGGCCGGGGAAACGATAAATCAAATTTTTGTTCCAATATAGAATAACATTCTTCTATGCGGTTTAATACTAAGATTTGATTATTCATTTTATATTCCCCGGACATTAATTGCTTTACAATAACTATATCGGCTAGGAATGAAAAACCTTAAGGAATATTTCAATATCCAATCATAAATGCAACAAGTCCCAAAAATCCAACGACCACCGCAAAGGTCAGACCAGAAATTACCAAAGTGTTAATAAATGAGTTCATGATTTTATTCCTTCTATTGGTTAATTTACGAAAATATAGTTAAAACTGCTGTTGTCACACCGAAACTGACAAAAAACGTAGCAATTGAATACAATCCAGCGCTTAATAATTCAGTACGATACATTTCATTTTCCTCGTTTGTTGACCTAATAATAGCATAGGGGGCTATGTTGTCAAGAACTATTTTACTTTATTTCAATTATTTCTTCACTAATAAAGTCCCGCACTTGCCCATATATTTGGCGGTATAGCGGCGAATACAGCCCCCACCACACATTTTTATCAGCTCACACATACCTTGACATTTCTATAACAACATGTTAATTTCACCATCCGATTAATAATATGAGGATAAAGAAATGCACAATGAAATAAGTAATCTTAATTTGGTTCCTATGGTGGTCGAACAATCTGCTCGTGGCGAGCGGTCGTACGACATTTATTCACGCTTACTTAAAGAACGTGTTATTTTTCTGGTTGGTCCCGTTAATGACCAAGTAGCCAATGTTATTGTGGCACAGATGTTGTTTTTGGAATCGGAAAACCCTGAAAAGGATATTAGTTTTTATATCAATTCACCGGGTGGCTCGGTTACCGCCGGTTTGGCCATTTATGATACCATGCAGTTTATTGGTTGCGACGTGAGTACCATGTGCATCGGTCAAGCTGCTAGTATGGGTGCTTTGTTAATGACAGCGGGTGCCGCTGGTAAACGGTTTTCACTCCCACATTCACGTATGATGATTCATCAGCCGCTGGGTGGGGTGCAAGGTCAAGCCACCGATATAGAAATTCATACTAAGGAAATTTTGTTGATTCGTGAAAAGTTAAACCATATTATGGCCAGTCATACCGGCCAAGATATTGAAACAATCGCCAAAGATACGGATCGTGATAATTTTCTGAGTGCGGATGAAGCGGTCAAGTATGGTCTTCTTGATCAGGTCATGAGCAGCCGTAAGCAAGCGGCAGATATCGCTAAATAGCGGCAATATAGGGGCGAAAGATATCATATCTTTCGCCCCTATATTTTTAATGATGAACATTCTCACTAAATATCAAACTGCGGTACGTGATGAACAATATCATCATGATCCGGCACAAGCAGAAGTAATCAATTATTTTCACGCATTAACCACCCGGATTCAAACATCAGAACCTAAAACGTGGGTCAGTCGGATTTGCCAAATATTCAGCAAACCCTGCACACCTATTCGTGGGTTATATTTGTGGGGCGACGTTGGGCGCGGGAAAACGTGGCTTATGGACATGTTTTTTAATGCATTGCCATTTGAACAGAAATTACGATTGCATTTCCGGCACTTTATGCAGGAAATTCATGATGAACTCACCCAATTATCGGGACAACGTGATCCATTACCAATAGTTGCCAAACGTTTCGCACATCGCACCCGAATATTATGCCTAGATGAATTTTATGTGGAAGATATAACAGATGCAATGCTCCTATACCGTCTATTGGATGCACTTAATTCGCATGGAATTATACTGGTATTTACTTCAAACTTAGCTCCGGACGAATTGTACAAAAATGGTTTGCAACGCGATCTTTTTTTACCGGCCATTGACCTTATCAAAACCAATACCGAAGTAATCGAATTATCCGGGGACTGTGATTACCGATTGCGAACATTAACACAAGGTCATGCATGGTTTTCCCCACTCAATACAGACAATGCTAAAGCGATAGACCACCGGTTTAATGATATAACCGCTGGCATGGTGCAGATTACTTCACCATTAATTATTAAAAGTCGTACACTTCAATACGTGAAGCGAACGGATACTGTTGCATGGTTTGATTTTTCTCATCTATGTCATGGCCCGCGTGCCAGTGCAGACTATATTGAACTTGCCCGGCAGTTTGATACCATATTGGTTTCTGATGTACCGTGTATGGGTGAAAATGATGAAGAAGGGGCGCATAGATTTATTGACATGGTAGACGAATTTTATGATCGGCGAGTCAACCTACTGGTAAGCGCCAATGAAGAACCAATACAACTGTATCACGGGCGGCATCATACCTTTGATTTTCAACGCACGGTAAGCCGATTGCTGGAAATGCGCAGCAATGATTATCTTGCAGAAGCACATCGGCCATAATTATTTCTATTGACAATCTACGCAATCTATGCGAATAATGTGGTGAGCAACAATTTAATTGGATAATATTTTGAAATTATTAACAAAAGAACTTTGGCAAACCCCCTTATTTGCCATTTTAGTTGAGACAGAAAAAGGCGTATCTTCACCCTTATGGGCGGATATTCGATTTTCCGTTTGGGGGGAGGTCATGTGGCGCGTACAAGTGCAAACATGCGACCAGATATGTGATACAATTACCACCACGAGTAAGTGAACCCTAATAATTCAACGAGGAATTTAATTATGATGATGTATATGTTTAGTGAAGGTTCTGGAAAAGTAGTTGTGCCGTTTTATGAAAATACTGCAACGATAGGAAGAATATTGGCGGAAATATTCATTAAGGATGTGAACAATGGTGACTTTGTATCCGTGGCCGCTGACCTTATTCATAACGGTACCTCCACCGTGGCCGCTGATGGTTTTCATATATGTAATATTGACATTGTGGATCAACGTGGCCTCCCGGGAATTATGTTGGAAGCAACGGTAACAGATACGCATTTTATGGAATTAACGATAACGTCCGCAGCGGAAATTCATGTTAACGTGGCCTTTCTGCGGTTTTGAAATTACTTACAGATCATATCAAGTTTCAAGTAATAACGTCACCGGTTGAATATGTTACCGAAACGATTTACTTAGAAATTAATAGAGGATGTTGGAGTCCGGTTTTAGATATTGTAACGTTCATGGTTCGGGATCAAATATGGCAACATATAGATGATGAATATAATGAAACTCTTGAAAATTGAATTATGGCATACCCCGATGGCTGTCATCCGGGAAACCGGTTATGCCGCTATCGACAAATATGTATTGCAAGATGTTTTTAGACGAAACTATCTACCGGTTTGTCGGCGAGTTGTCCGACCAATTCTAAATACAATATTACAAGAGGTGGAAACCCGGTGACGTTACGCTAGTTTTACCACATAGTTGGCCAGTTTTGTATATCGAGCACGCTTTGCCATTGCACCAATCTCGGTGAATGTATAGGCCCGGTCCTTATTCGTTGAAACCAATACGCCAGTTTTGGTGCTACCCGTAAAATAATTACCATCACTTGAAACTAAAATGTATTCAAATTTAAACATAATGATATTCCTTATATTCGCAAATGTAGTTGTCTTACAATTACTATATCGACCTAGGGGGGAAAAGCTTAAGGATTATTTTAACGTGGGCTGGGCATTTGGCTGCAATTGCGTATGCCGGACGGTTACCAGATTCAAATTGATTGGACAACCCGGGAAGATATTGAAAAATCATGACATATCTTTTACTTGATTGAAGATATGATCAAAGACCGGCGATTGGATAAAATCATTTTAAAACTATTCGGTTAGTTGGGAGCTGGAAAGCTAACCATTTCTTCGGCAATATGTTGGAGGAGCTGCCGCTTAACCTCCCAATGAACCTGCATATAAACCTTACCAGACTGTGGTGCTTGACGGGCTGGGGTATCCATTGTCAACCGGTTATTCCATATCACTTCTTTCATTTTCTTCATCTAATATCTCCACGTTATCGTTAATCTAAATAAGCCTATCACAATGCTTTCGTCCGGTCAAATCATTTTTCTATCTTCTCCATATCGTTAATTTCCCTCATTACATTCCGAATAACCGGCGAATAGACATCCCAAAAAAGCGCGTGAGGAATTGCCGTATGAATTTGCTGGTAAACCGGATTCGTAACCATGCGTTGCAACTTGGACTTTTGCGTACGAGACATATAATTCCACAATACTTCCTTCATAAGCTTCATTTAACCACTCCAACGATATTCGTGCCCGGTAGTATATCACTATTATGCACCGAATACAACGTTGTATCCAATTAAATATTTGATAGAAACTTGACACCGACAATAATATAATATAATATAGGATAAATAATAGAATTGATAAATACTTATAACCAACAAACCTGAAATTATTTGAAATTGCAACCCATAAAAAGTATGAACTCACTGCCAATACCAAAGTTGTAGACGGCTTTACCTTGTTCCAAATCAAAGCCCTCCGGGACTTTGCCAACGAGCCGGCCAACTCGGCGGCTGGATCGATAAATCTTCTACCTTAGATCACGAAACCAACAGCTGGATCGACACAACCAGCCAGGTTTTCTACCGTTCAAAGGTAACAAACAATTCAACCGTGAAAAATCATTCAACCGTAAAATGGGGTTCCACGGTGGATAACGGTTCCACGGTAAAAGACCATTCAACCGTGGATAACGGTTCCACGGTAAAAGACCATTCAACCGTAGAAGACAGCACAACGGTGGATAACGGTTCAATCGTGAAAAACAGTCCAACCGTTATCCACCGTTACAATCGTATCAACCGTTAGTTGAAATATAGACAAATATCTCAACTTAATTTTAACGGCCTGTTCTGGGAAACCGTAAGGGTTATTTTAGTTAAATTTGTCTTGGGCTGGGATTGGCCAACATTGCGGTAAAATCTTCCACCGACATTATTTTTATCCCCAATTTCCTTGCTTTGTTGACTTTCCCCGTTGTTCCATCAGGATCGGTCGTTACCACTATGTTAGTTTTGCTACTGACACTATTTTGAATAGTACCGCCGCCCTGTTCGATTTGTTGACTTAATGCTTTGTCACGAAACCCACTTAAGCAAATATTAACGCCCATAATTTCACCATTACTATCTCTCGATTCTTCTTCAGAAAAGCCAATGAGTTCTTCCACTTCGGCATAAAACTTCATAAAATCTTCCAATACAACTACGGTGGCCACCGCAGTTTTTTGATCAAAACCGTCAACCCCGGCAATTGTATCCGCATCAATACCTTGGAGAATATCAGTACCCAATGTACTTTGTAACTTTTTAATTTTACGAATACCAATGCCCCGCATATTGGAATGCGCGCCGATCAACTTATACAGTGGAATATCGGTAAGCTTTTCACGAAGACCATCAAATATCTTATTCCCATTTTGCCCAATTATATCAACCAATTCTTGCCGCGAAGCCTGAATGATGGATATTATCGTACGGTGCCCCGCAATATATAATTTTTGAATAGATCCAGCCTTTAACATTGGGGCTTCTATTTTTTCAAAGAAATCTATTGTTCGCTTAATGGTAACTTCTTCGGAATCATTTGGATTCAATAAAACCGCATCAATCTTCTCGCCTGCTTCATTTACAGACCATTCCCATTCACCTGCGGGCATATCAGCCACTGCGGGGGTTATAATATCCAATATTTGCGGAATAACATCACCCGCCCGGGTAATATGAACAACCGCACCCGCACCAATACCATTATCAAAAATGTATTTGGCATTAAACCCGGTAACCCACTGAATGGTTACACCACCTAATTCAACAGCGTCAATGTTAATACGAGGCTTAAGATAACCATGCTTTGAAATACCCCAATCAACACCGATAACTACCGTTTCCGCAATATTACTAACAGCACCAACCTTATACTTAATGCTATATTTGGGATTGAGCGAATCAGTAGTTGGTATCATTTCCGCACGCTTTTCTTTACTATTAACACACATAACGAGACCATCAATTTCATATACTGATGCTTCCCTGCGGATATTAAGATATTTGGTAAGCGCATCATCTGTTGCTGCTTTGCCACGTATCGATAATGAATGTGGAACTTCAAATCCTAATTCTTCAAGTTCACGCAGTTGTTCTTCCTTAGCTAGCGTACTACCAATAATTTCATATGCAACAAATTTCAGATAGTCATAAACCATCCCGTCATTTACTTTTGCATTCATTAACCCACTTATCATCCGTTGGGGATTCTTGTATTCTTTACCAGCCCGGGTTTTAATTTGGTCATTAAGAAAGCTAAAAGTCGAGAGTTCAATAATATTTTCACCACGAATAACCATCGCACCCGGCATGGTATCTGGTACACTGCGGAATTTATTCAAATGTCGGGTAATGTCTGCACCTTCAACACCATTGCCCCGGCTGTATCCAATTTGCAATTCGCCGGAATCATTATACAGTAACATTGCACTCGTACCATCCAGTTTATCAGTTAGGACCAGAAATTCTTCACCTAATGCATGTTTCGTTACCCATTTTTCTATTTCACCTTCGTGAATTTGATCCAAGGAACCCATAGCATATGGCAGTTTAATTTTTCCAGTCCGAACTTCGCTTCCAATACCGGTGAAATATTGATCACCCGGAAAACGTCGGTTTGTATTTCGCCACAAGAAATCATAGTCGGCATCCGTTAAAAATGATTCTTCGCCGTTATGATAAAGGTCATCCGCCGCTTTAAGAATTTCAATAAGTGAACTTTGCGGCACAGTATCAAAACTTTGTGCCGCAAATATACCTTTTGTAATATCAATAATGTTCATTCTTATTTCGCCCGCAAGCCCGCACGGTGCCAGATCACCAACCCCAACATACCTAACAGAAACAATACAAACGTAGATGGTGCTGGAATACTGGCAGTTTTGCAAGAGCGTTGATTGATTGAAAAGTTGCCAAGGTAGCGCCAACCAGCTGGCTCGTTAATGGTAATAGAACTAATTGTAGAACACCCGCTGCTGCTAACACCGAACCCCGGTGTTTGGTACCCGATGTAATCACCCGAAAACGTGGTATCCGCACCGAAGTTATCAGTGGCCGTTAAATTAATAAACCCTGGTGCATAAGTGGAAACATTAAAAGAAAACGCCCGGGTGTTGGCCGGTAGTAAAATCATTACGGCACCATTAGTACAATACAAACAGCTAGTGCCGCCGTAGGTAAAGTAGAAATCACTGTCATTAGTTTCAGTGGTGAGCGTACGAAAGTATTGATCAGTGCCTTCGTAGTTTGCAAACTGTTGAACTGGATTTCCACTACTATCAGCAATCACCAGTTGATCCCCGGTATTGGGTGCAGTAATTGGGTTTGCTGATTGATATTGCAAACCATTATTACTGGTGTTATTTGCAAAATCGGTCATTGCGAACCCACCGATATTGGTTGGTGTTACTGATGGATTCGTGAAGTCCTGAACAATCAGCGAAGCAGCAACTGGTCCGGCTAATACGATTGACGCCGAAAATGTTGCTGCTGTTAATAGTTTAAACATTGGTCTTTCCCCGAATAATAAGTTAGTGGTTTAAAATAGAACTTTAATAGATTGTGGTTACAATGTCAAGAAAAATAACCTATTTATATTCAATTTTTGCTAACGTACGATAAGCATAATATATGCCAAAAGATTAATTATCATAGAAAACAAGGGGATAATAACATACGAATAATGTGGAATATGCCAAATGTAAAATATTTCGACAATCATTTTAAAATAGTTGACAATAGGTTTTCCGGTTGATATTATTTCTTTTTTGACAAATACACAATTGGAGAATGGTATGAAGTATTTAATGATGGTAATCGTTTCAATCATTTTGGTTTGTTTGGCACCATTGGCCAGTGCGTCGGAGATAGTTGATGTATCGCAAGTTATGAATTATATTGATAGAACATTTCCAATCGTAGAAAGGATGGTGGTTGATAACAAGGAATTTGTGATGTTGGTGATTATTGCTTATTTGATTTTCACGCGGCGCAAACCATCCTAATCAAGTTGATCGGTCACTTCCTACATGTGGTGACGGATATCCCCCAATTCCACCAAAAATATCAATAAATGATGTTAGTTTGGTGGTTTTGGACGGGATAGGGTTGTTCTTCTTTTTTTTGTGCGCGATTATTTTTACCAAATCAAGTTTACTTTTGGTCAATATTTCGTTTACTTTCATAATATGTTGTCCCGACCTTCATCTAGTTCAATCGATTTTTTACAATGATTTTTATCAAGTGCATGTAATCCGCGACATATTACGTTTGCAATTTTAAACCGCCAAGTGTTGGTAGGTAAATCTAAAAACTTCCCTAACCTACTGCTGATAGTTTCATCAGGATCGCCAAATAATAAGGTATTTGCTAGTTGGTCAATGGCAATTAATATATTCCAAAAGTACGATTTCAACATGATAAGATCCCCGGGTTGTTTATAGTAGATATTTATCCTAAATGTAGGAAAATACGAGTTATCAAATCTCAATTGTTAAGGTTGGGTTGAAATCCTTATTTTCGTCATGATATCCGCGTGGATTACATAAGACATATGTATCACCTATATGATATTCGCAGGTGCTGTGTGTGTGCCCATGCACCCATATATTAGGCTGGGTATCCCTAATATCTTCAAACAATTCACTTACAAACGCACCATTAAGACTATTACCCTTATACATATCAGATACTGATAGGGATGATGGTAAGTGGTGTGTCAAAACCACAGTTTTTCTTCCAGCGGCGTGGTGTGCAACGATTTCGCTAAAAATAAATTCCTTTGCGGCCTGATGATCGGATATTGTGTCTAACGGTGTTAACGCTCGAATATTAGGGTTGTTGCTGTCCCCATTACGAATATGTTTATAATCGTTCATGCGTTGTCCTGCTTCGTTCATGGTCCGGAGGTTGTTATTATCCATACTGGTCCATAACGTTGCCCCAATAAATGCTATATCATTTATTATCACTGATTCTTTTTCAAGAATTACCAAATTTGTATGTTGTTTTGTATCATTTTTCAATGTTTCCACAGCCAAGAAGAAGCTTCGATGATAATATTCATGATTTCCCATTATCCATATAACGTTGAGGAACCGGCTGCATATATTGGTTATAAAGGTGTCATACGTGCATGGTTTATTAACAATTCCGATATCACCAACCAATAGGACGATGGTTTCTTTTTCATCTTCTATGTCGGGAATAGTAAAATCACAGAATTCTAAATGAAGGTCGGATACCACTAATATTTTGGTCATACAAATCTCTTATTATGCGCGGAATTGATAAATTCCTATTTGTTTATTATCTAATACTTTTTCTACAAATACCGCGATTTTATCTTCTGAGGAAAAGACAAGCGCTGCATCCTTTAATTCAGTCCATTCAATGCGAAACCCATATTCGGTTTTTTCCGCAGTATATAAAAACCAATCCGGTCTGCTCGCGTTGATAATGGCAAACCCTAAAGGTTTTTTATATTCAAAGGATGGCATTTTGGTTATTCGGTTGCGGCTTGTATTAGTGTTATATCGGATCT
>VAPM010113404.1_pt1 | contig 11348 bp, 10 predicted proteins | sample 3395091 | NCBI WGS metagenome assembly VAPM01 (sample SAMN08290445, study PRJNA428436) | hydrothermal vent metagenome | isolation source: Deep-sea hydrothermal vent chimney 3 | place: Pacific Ocean: Juan De Fuca Ridge | reverse complement strand
TTGTGATCGCGGCTGTTAACGTTGTTTTTCCATGATCGACGTGACCAATTGTGCCTACGTTGACATGGGGTTTATTTCGTTCGAACTTTTCCTTTGACACCTTTTTGCCCTCTACTCTATATATATACAATTAAAATTAAATTTTAGAGTAACACCTTAACAAACTAAGACATTACCTTATCTGGTACTTCATTCGCACCAGAAAAAACTGGAGCTCATAACCGGATTTGAACCGGTGACCTCTTCCTTACCAAGGAAGTGCTCTACCGACTGAGCTATATGAGCCATAAACTATTGCCAGACTAGATAGCTCTATAAATACAGCCCTAAAAATCATTGCCCGGTGTAAATATCTTTAAAATAAAACCTTTATTTTAAAAAACAGCCACCAGCATAATTTGGAGCGGGTGAAGGGATTCGAACCCTCATTATCAGCTTGGAAGGCTGAGGCTCTAGCCATTGAACTACACCCGCAGATCCTGCCTTGCGCAACTAACCGTGAAACGTCAACGGAAATAGTGCCAAACTTTTCAAACCTGACTCAAAACTGTCTGTCGTTTGCATTTTCTTCCAGCGTAATTAATACACGCTTTTCGCAAACAAAATCATTCATCATGGTGGAGGGGGGAGGATTCGAACCTCCGAAGGCGGAGCCGTCAGATTTACAGTCTGATCCCTTTGGCCACTCGGGAACCCCTCCTCGAATGAAGCCGTGCATTTTCGTTTAGCAGAGCCCTCCGTGTCAATAAAAATGTGCGAATATTCTTCAATATAAAGCCAAAAATTGCTGTTTTTTTCATTTCAACGCAAATTTGGCCTAAAATTTGCCATACAATCTTTTTCTCAGCTTTTATCAAACACTTAAATTTAAGATTTTTGCTGCAATAGCCGATAACGCCTGCACATATTTGTTGCTAATTTGTATGTACGAGTACCTATATCTAAATCCAGAATGGACTAAACATGGCAAAAGTATTACTCGACAATGTAGAAATCGACATGGAACTCAACAGCGATGTTGTTGACCGACAGGGGCGGGTTTTGCTTAAAAAAGGCATCATCCTCACCGAAAAACATCTACGCGTCTTTAATACCTGGGGAGTGCTTGAAGTCGATATTAAGGGCGACATCGAAGTAGATGAAATTAAAAAACACTACCCGGCCGAATTAGTCGAAGAGGCGACACAACACGTAACAAACCAGTTCCAGCATAACGACCTTAGCCACCCCGTTATAAAAATTCTGTTCGATTATTGCAAAACTCAATACATGGATAATAAAGCGAGTTAAAAATGGCGCGTAGTGCTGAACATATTATAAAAAGTACCAGCCAGGTTGCCAGCTTACCAACAATCTATTTAAAGATTGAAGAGGCTTTAAATAATGCTAACTGCAGCAATCAGTATCTTATCGATATACTCAGCGAAGACACCGCATTATCTGCTCGCCTACTGCGGCTGTCGAATAGCGCCATGTTTAACTTCCCCAATAAAATTGATTCCATCTTTCAAGCTATCACCATAATAGGCACTCAACAGCTACGCGCATTAGTTTTAGCCAGTTCGGTAATGAAAATATTTAAGGATATCCCGCAAGAACTTATCAATATGGAAATGTTCTGGCGCCATAGTATCGCTTGCGCTGTCAGTGCACGCATTATTGCCTCGTTAAGACGCGCAGCCAATATAGAATACTATTTTCTAGCCGGACTATTACATGATATTGGTCGCTTGATTATGTTTAAAGAAGTACCAACTGAAATTAGTGAGGCCATACAACTGGCAGCAAAAAAACAACAGTTATTATTTATTGTAGAAAAAGAGGTACTAGGTTTTGACCATGCCAAACTCGGCGGCATGCTATTAAAAGACTGGAAGCTGCCGCCACAATTAGTTGAATCAACGGCATTTCATCATAGCCCCAGAAGAAGCGCCGATTTTCAGGATGAAGTAGCGGTAGTGCATGTTGCCGACATTATCGCGAACAGCTTACAACTCGGCAGCAGTGGTGAACACCTGATTCCAACATTGGATAATCAGGCATGGCAACGTATAGGCTTGCCCGATAGCATAATCGCGACAGTACTCAAGGAATTACAACTGCAATACACTGTTGCAGTAGACTTTGTGCTCGGTGCCAATGAGCCCGCAGAAAGTTTAGAGTCGGGTGTGGCATGAGTAATAATCCAACACCACAAAACGATCAATACATGGCAAAAATGCACAGTGAACTTATTGACTCACTGCATATTATTGCAAGTCCCGATGACGTACTCCTACAATTCGACGGTGAACCCGATTTAACAACCATTCTTGATACTGCCTGGTTACGCATTAAAAAAATTATTTCATTAACAGAAATGGGATTTTTATTATTGGACGATGATGGTCTGGATTTTAACCTGAACTATTATCAACCCGCGAATGCTTTTAAACTCATCAACAAGCTATCTAATACTGCTATTAAAGAAGGTACTTTTTCCTGGGCACTAAACCAGAACCGGGCCGTTGTTTTACATGGCGACAAAGACAACGCGTCCAGACTATTTCATGTTGTCGCAATACGCGGCAAAGTGATAGGAATGTTTATCGCGACTTTCAACTTTGACACCGAAAGTGTCAACGAGACCACGCTAGGATTACTATCGATTATACTTTTAAACTGTGCCAATACCATTGAATCATCGGTACTCAATATGAAAGTACGGGAGCAAAACGAAGTTTTAGAAATAAAAATCGAAGAACGCACTTATCAACTTGCTATTGAAAAAACACGCGCAGAAGCCGCATCCGTTGCAAAAAGCAACTTTTTGGCGACCATGAGTCATGAAATACGTACTCCCATGAACGGTGTATTAGGCATGGCACAAGTACTTGCGGCCACCCGCCTGACGGAAGAACAGCAACTATACGTTGATACCATATTGGACTCAGGTAACTCGCTGTTAATGGTTATCAACGATATTCTGGATTTTTCAAAAATCGAAGCCGGCAAAATGTTGCTGGAAAAAGTGAATTTTAATTTAACTCATATAGCAAACGATATTAGTAATTTGTTTAAAGGCAAGGCAGATGAAAAAAATATTCAGCTCACACTGAGCATCGACAAACAATGCCCAACTGAATTAATAGGTGACAGCTTACGTATCAAGCAGGTTTTGCAAAACTATGTCAGCAACGCAATTAAATTCACCGAGCAAGGTTCGGTGCAAATTGACATTTCGGGTTCAAAAATAAGTGATGACTCCGCCAGTATCATGATACAGGTGTCTGATTCTGGAATAGGAATTGATCAAAGCTCACAGGATAAATTATTTTCTGACTTCACCCAGGTAGACTCATCAACGACACGTAAATTTGGTGGCACCGGACTCGGCCTGGCTATTTGCAAACAGCTTATTAACCTAATGCAAGGTGAGGTTGGTGTAAAAAGCCAACTGGATAAAGGTGCTACATTCTGGTTTACCTTGAACCTGGAAATAAATAATGCGGTTGAAGAAACCACAAAGCAACAAATAGCATCGAATCAAGAACAGCCTATGTTAACAGGCCAAATCCTGCTGGTGGAAGACAATATGGTTAACCAGCTTGTTGCAAAAGCCATCCTGGAAAAATTTGGTTTAACACCTGAAGTTGCAAACAATGGCCAGGAGGCTATTGAAAAAATTCAAAATACACAATTCGATTTAATTTTAATGGATTGTCAAATGCCGGTACTCGATGGCTTTGAAGCTACCGAGAAAATACGTCAACTTGAACGGGAAAATAGTCTTCAAGGTCACCTGCCTATTATAGCCTTAACCGCCAATGCGCATGACAAGGATAAAGAACGTTGCAGTAGCGTCGGCATGGATGATTACTTATCAAAACCCATTATTAAAGACCTTCTTTACGATACTTTAAGAAAATATATCCACAGCAAACACGACAGTATTCAGAAACAAATAAAACAAACACCGTAGGGAAAAAAATGCCGAATAATAATGCAATTGATACAACCGTTATTGAATCACTTAAAGACATAATGGGGGATGACTTTGGTATTATCGTTGATACTTTTACCGAGGATACGGGCAAGTTAGTCAGCTCACTATCTGAACTACAAAAACAAAATGATGTAGAAGTCTTTACCAGAAATGCACATTCGATCAAGTCCAGCAGTGCCAACCTTGGTGCACTTCAGGTGTCAGTACTAGCGGCTGAATTAGAAGCACAAGGAAAATCGGGGGATATCTCAAGCGTAATAAACAAGATAAAAGAATTAAACGATAACTTTAGTGTTGCATGTAAAGCGTTGTCTACTTTTAACTGATCCTCCTTTTTAAAATACGACTTACTTGTACCACCGTAACTTAACCTTTTACTATTAAATTCATCCGCTATAATGATCACTCAAATATCTTTTATAAAAAAATTGCACGCGGTCAAATAATGCACATACAAAAAAACTCTAAATGTATTTATATTTTTTTGCTGTTGTCTTTGCTGCTTACTGTCTCTGCTTCAGCTAAATCAGCCACCACTGATGACGCTAAGCCCAAACCCCTTACATTGGGATTGCTGCCATATCTAAACCTGAAACCTCTAGTAAAGAAATGGAGCCCACTTATAAAGTACCTAGAAATAAAACTACAGCGTCCTATCACAATCACTTCGGCCAAAAATTTTAAAACGTTTATTGCCCGAGCAAATAATCAAGAATACGATATTTATTATACCGCACCCCATTTTGCGGCACTGGCTGAAAAACAAAAAATTTATGAACGCCTGGTAGGCTTTGATAAAAAACTACACGGCGATGTCATCGTTTACAAAGACAGCCCATATCAAACTATTCAGGATCTTAAAAATAAAAAAATTGTGACACCTGACCGACTGGCAATTATTACTTTGATAGGTGAAAAGTTTTTACTGCAACATGGGCTCATCTTAAATAAATCCATTTATATACGTTATCTTAAATCTCATAGTAGCGCCATGTATGCCGTTGCACTTCAACAAGCTGACGCAGCAATCGTTGCGGGTGGAATGATAAAAAGAACACCAGCTACTATTAGTAGACACCTTCGCTTACTAACAATAACCGAAGATATACCGCATACAATGCTTATGTTAAAAAGTAGCCTGTCGGTTATTAATAAAAACCGTATTAAAACAGCATTTGCGGATTTCGACAAAAACAAAAAATACTCTGAACCTTTTTACAAAAATGTTGGTTTTGGTCGGTTTCAAAAAATTCCAGATAAGGATATGAATTACTTCGATACTATTATCCCAGCGATGCTCAAACGAATAGAGCAAAAAAAATAGCCTTTGCTCCCTGGTTTTTGCGTCCTTGAAAATCACATTACATTTCACGCAAAAAAAAACAACTTAACGCTTAAACGCCAAGTTGTTTTTATATATGGTGCCGGCACCAAGAGTCGAACTCGGGACCTACTGATTACAAGTCAGTTGCTCTACCAACTGAGCTACGCCGGCCATTTAAATAAAGCAATCTACTCTCCGGCGAGTCGCCAGAAGTGCTTCTTTAAAAGAGAGCGCATTTTAGGCAAAAACTCAGCATAAGGCAATGGTAATTTGACGCATTTTCTGCACCAATCTAGGATTAAAGGTTTACCCCAAGCATTTGATTATATGGAGCAATTCAAAGAAACCTTACCGAGCCCCTTAAAACTTTTCTGTAATATAGCCAATTGTTCGACGCTAAGAGCTGTAGCCGTTATCGACCAATCTAACCAATATTTTCGCTTTGGCAAATCCACACTGGTTATTTTTGCTTTTACACCTTTGTTAAGCATCGCTTTGAGGCGCCTACGGGCTGAAGAAGATTTTGAAAAAACACCCAGCGATACCGCATTTTTCTGCGAACCGGTCGCAACCAGGAAGTAGTCGCGAATACCCAGTTCTTTAAGCTTTTTAATATTTTTATTTGCCGCTTTACGTGTTTTTGCTGCCGGAATAATAACCCAAAACCCTTCTGATGGTATTTTTTGAACCCTTCGCTTTGTTTCAATATTCCAGTTTAACAACCTTTTTTGCACCGCTCGCGCCTCGGCTTTACGCGCCAGTGGGCCAACGCTATAGCAAGATGCTTCATTATCATTTGCCAACGGCTCTTCTGAGTCTGGCGATGCCTGCTCTTTTAATAGCAATAATTTGATGGCACCATCAATATCATCATTTTGCTTAACCGGCTCCAGGGCAACACCACGTTGGGAATTCCAGGCAAAAAAACCAACATTAAATAATATTAAGCTATATAAAAGCCACTTCCACATATCGGTTACTCAATAAATAATGACAAACCATCCAAAACAAGATTACGCCGGTATTCTACACGCATTGAGAGCAACGATATAATCTCTTCTGCCCCGCCTCCCGTTAAAAAGCATAAAGGTGTTTGTGTATATTGTTTTTTTAGCTGGCTAAAACATTGCTCAATAAAGCCCACAACGGCCAATACACTACCAACCTCAACGCACTCGCGGGTTGTTCGACCAATTTGCATGGCCGCTTTATTGCCATCGTCTTCGTACGAGATATCTTGCTGCTGTAAAGCCGCCTCAATGGCTGTTGATTTTTGTCCGAGAGATGCCGACATTAATTGACTATTCGGTATCATCCAGCCACCGATGTGTTGACCTGAACCATTTACCACGTCAATCGTCACCACGGAGCCGCTATCAACTATAACTAACGGCGAAGATTGTTTTTTCAGATTAAGACTGTTTTGATGCCCTGCATTAAATGCAGCAAGCATCACAAGCCAACGATCATCACCTAATTGCCGGTAATCACGATAACCACAGCTTACGCCAAAAGCGGATTGCTGTGTTTGAATACGCTGCACTGAACATTCAAAACAAGCCGCAAGTTTATTGATAATATTTTGCGTATAAAGCTCATCAGCAACACTCACTAACAAAATACCCTGTAATGGTTCTGATTGGGTATCGTGTATTAAAGGTAGCTGTTTTTCAAATGACTCAGCGGCTATTTTTTTTACTGTCGATAAAGTATTTGCCTTATACATCGCGTATTTGGCAAAAGAATTTCCAAGATCAATCAGTAGTTGTGTCATAAATTAAAGCTTTGGAATATTTTAATTATTTTAAACGAATACTCACTTCACCAGAGTATATTGGTTGCACTTTATTTTCAAACTCAACCAGTAAGGCACCTTGAGTATCCACACCTCGAGCAATACCTTTATCCATCAAACTACGGCTGGTAATACTAATGGCTTTACCGGCTAGTAAATCCAGTTTGTCCCACTGTTGAGTGAACGCCGAAAAACCTCTGCCTTCAAATAACTTTAAATCAGCAATTAATTCATCCAGAATGCACGCAACCACCTGGTTGCGATTGACCGATTGACCAAGAATACGACGCATATCAATCCATGGCTGATCAATGTCATCGGCTGCCGCATCCGGCATATTCACATTAACCCCAATGCCGATCACGGCGCGGCAAGGACCATTTGACTCACCACGCAATTCCAGTAAGACACCTGATAATTTTTGTTGTTCAACATAGATATCGTTTGGCCACTTCAGTTTAACATTATCAATACCGCTCTTTTTTAGTGCCCTGGCAACACTAATGGCGACCACCAGGCTTAAGCCTGACATTTCAGAAATGGAAAGACTCAAGCCATAGGATAACGACATATAAATATTACTGGCAAACGGTGATATCCATTGTCGACCCCGCCGACCTCGACCTTCTGTTTGTGACTCCGCAAGCAATAAGCAATTCTCTACCAGCTGTAATTCGGCTTGCTCTAGCAAAGCCTGATTGGTTGATGGGCATTCAAGCAAAATATCCACTTTAGCCAAAGCCAACCGAGCCTGTTTTGACAGACTGGATAGAATTTTGTCCTTATTTAAAACCAGCAGCGGCTCAGCAAGCTTATAGCCCTTGCCAGGCACACTTAGAATATCCACCGGCAATAACGCATTTAGTTTTTTTATTTGCTTCCAGATTGCTGTACGACTTACATTTAATTGAGCAGCAATATCTTCTCCCGAGTGAAAGTTCCCATCGCTTAGATAATCCAGAAGAACAAGTTTGGGCACCATTCTAGAACAAACCTGTTAAAAAAATATTGTTGTATAGAAAATACACACGGTTACCCCTTATCATTCGCCAAATTATTGTAATCATACAATATTTGTCTAGACTTACGACTAAATTTAGTACTAACTCGATGCAAATCGCATACAATAACTATAAAAATTTATGTTAAAAACCTTAATTCTCATTTTATTTTTTCTTTTCTCCTCTTATGCCTCGGCAGCAAAAGAGATTACCCTTAACACGGCAGGCGGCCCTCCTCTTAATACACCTGAACTTACGGGTTTTATGGACATTGTTGCCAAAGAAGCCTTTCAACATATTGGTTATACGTTGAAGACCATACAGCTCCCTGCCGAGCGCGGCCTTAAAAATGCCAATGCCGGTATTGAAGACGGTGAAATAGGACGAATAAAAGGTATGGAAAAACTTTATCCCAATCTTGTGCGTGTTCCAGAAAAAATTATGGATTGGGAATTTGTCGCTTTTAGTGAAAAGAATATTCATCTAAACAATGGCTGGGCTAGCCTGTTACCTTTTTCAGTTTCGTTTATTAATGGCTGGAAAATTCTCGAAAAAAATGTACCTAAAACGGTTGAAGTTACCAAGGTAAGAACAAAGCAGCAACTGTTTCTCATGCTGTCTAAAAAAAGAGCTGATGTCATTTTATACGAGCGATGGGGGGGACTACTTTATACCAGACAACATAATCTAAGCCATATAAAAATCCAAACACCACCATTAGCTACCCGAGAAATGTTTATCTATTTACACAAAAAACATATCAGTATCGTGCCTAAACTTGCTGCTTCTCTTAAAAAAATGAAACAAGATGGTCGCTATCGTTCTATTTTTAACCGCATACTTATGCCATTAAAATAACCTATGAATTATACTTTTTTTGGCAAAAAACACAGCATCGCCCGGCGACTACTAATTGCCGTTATCCTGATGAGTACGGCAATGACAATTCTAACCAGTGCTTATCAGCTAAACAAAAATTATCAGCGCTATGTTGATGGCATCAACACCCGATTCACCGAAATTAAGACGGTTCATTTGAAAAATCTAACCAATCGGCTATGGACTGCCGATATCGTCGCACTCAAGTCCAACCTCAAGGAAATTGCCATACTTCCAGATATTCAATATATGGAAATTAAGGAAAACGGCAAAATTATTGCGAGCAATGGTTTTAAAAAGAAAGCCAATATAATAATAAAAACATTTCCAATGACTTATCTGCACAAAGGTAAACAGGTAACCATTGGAGCATTATATGTTCAAGCCACACTTGATAATGCATACAATCAGGTTCTCACACAAATACTTGATATTTTAGTCAGTAACGGTATTAAAACTTTTTTTCTCGCCGGCTTTATACTCTTTATCTTTAATTACCTGATCACCCGTCACCTAGAAACAATGTCAGAATTCACTTCCTCGCTTGACATCACTAAACTCGACTCGCATCTTTCTTTAGACAGAAAACCTTCTAAACAAAGTAAAGCGGATGAGCTTGAAATACTTGTGCAGGCTTTTGCTTCTATGCAAGAAAATCTATCAACGTCTATTAAGCAACTTAAAGACAGTGAACGCCACTACAAAGAACTTGTTGAAACAACCACAGCAATACCCTGGGAAATCGATTTATCAAGCTGGCGTTTTACCTATGTCGGGCCTCAGGCTGTACGGGTTTTGGGTTACCCTGTAACAGACTGGTATCAGGAAAACTTCTGGAGAGAACACATTCACCCGGATGATACCGAGTTCACGCTAAAGTTTTGTCACGAAGCAACCAGCAGTGGCAGCGCTCATGAGCTCGAATACCGTATGATCAGCGCAGATGGTCGTACAGTATGGGTTAAAGATGATATAAAAATAGTCTTTATTAATAACAAACCGGCTAAATTACAAGGCTACATGTTTGACATAACCGAGAAGAAACTAACGGAAATTGAATTAGAGAAACATCGAACAAACCTTGAAAAACTGATAACAGAGCGAACAACTGAGCTACTTGCGAGCAATAAAGAACTGGAAGCTTTCGCCTATTCAGTCTCGCATGACTTACGTGCACCCTTACGCGGCATTGATGGATTCAGCCAGATTTTAATTGAAGATTACGGAGATAATCTTGATGCAACGGCTTTAGAATATCTGGAACGAATTAGGAAGGCCGCGCAACTCATGGGCAAAATAATTACAGATTTACTGTTGTTATCACGCGTATCCAGACAGGAACTTTTGATAACAAATGTTAACCTTTCTACTCTTGCCAATGACGCAATTTCTCGCTTACTTGAAAATAGTGAGCGTAAGATTCAAATAAAGTTTGAATCTAGTTTAACCGTTAAAGCCGATAAAAATCTTGTTTCAATTGTTTTTGAAAATTTAATTGGTAATGCCTGGAAGTACTCCAGCAGAAATAACAAGGCTGTTATTGAGTTTGGGCAAATAGAAAGAAATAATATAAATTTTTACTTCATTAAGGATAATGGAATTGGTTTCAATATGGATTTTGTTGATAAAATTTTTCAGCCTTTTCAACGTTTGCATACAACACATGAATTTGAAGGCACCGGAATAGGCCTGGCTAATGTTTCACGCGTAATTCAACGTCATGGTGGTGAGATTTTTGCCGAATCCATTGAAGGTGAGGGCGCTAGTTTTTATTTCAGGTTTAGTTAAACTGAACCTGGGATTCGAATGCTGTGCTTAAAATCAGAGAAAGTGCGACTCAAGCATATCGTTACACTATAATTTAACCCGATTACCACGCAGCAGCCTGCCGCGTTTTACTCGTAGCTAAAGGCTCAATGAGCCCATTTTTGTCGTTGCAAACGATAACGCAGCAATCTGCTTTCTTATACAAAGCGGAGGTTAATTAACCTGAACTCTGGACACGGAAAATGGGAGTTTAAAATTCCCCGAAGTTAGGACAGGAATAGCGGAATCCTTCACTAAAGACCGTCTGTCGCATGGATGCGGTAGATCGAGCAGCCAGGGAATGGCGTGTTTTGCGTGTATTTAGTGAAGGATTCCGCTATTCCTGTCCGGGCCTAAAGCCACTAATTTTCTTATTCCAAGTTCAGGTTAATTAGCCGCTCACGCCTTGAATTTTCCTCTACACAAGAAAAAACCCCGTACTCTTTCGAATACAGGGTTTTTGAATTAAAGCCTGGTAGTGACCTACTTTCACATGGGAACTCCCACACTATCATCGGCGATGAGTCGTTTCACTTCTGAGTTCGGGATGGGATCAGG
>VAPM010244595.1_pt1 | contig 11350 bp, 8 predicted proteins | sample 3395091 | NCBI WGS metagenome assembly VAPM01 (sample SAMN08290445, study PRJNA428436) | hydrothermal vent metagenome | isolation source: Deep-sea hydrothermal vent chimney 3 | place: Pacific Ocean: Juan De Fuca Ridge | reverse complement strand
TTTAATAAGTAAGGAGATTATAAGCGTTACGAGCGCAGCAAGAACAAGGCATAAATTTGCGAAAAAGCGGAGTTTATATGAAATAAACGAGCATTTTGAGCAGATTTATAACGCTGTTATTGTAAGCGCAGTAGCTTATAATTTACTTAACGCGCATTCCGGGTTGCGCACCTTCATGCGGTTCCAAAATCCACAGATCTTCACCACCTGGCCCTGCAGCGAGAACCATTCCTTCTGAAACACCAAAGCGCATTTTACGCGGCGCGAGATTTGCCACCATCACCGTGTGTTTACCTTCTAAATCTTCAGGTTGGTAGGCTGATTTAATACCCGCGAATACGTTACGGGTTTCATCGCCAATATCCAGAGTGAGCCGCAATAATTTATCAGCACCTTCAACATGTTCGGCTTTAATAATTTTAGCAATGCGTAAATCAATTTTGGCGAAGTCATCAAATTGGATTTCATCGGCTATAGGATCATTTTTTGTGTCCACTTTTTTTATGCTCGCTTTGCGTTCTTTTTTATCATGTTCTTGTTTTAAGTCTTCTTTCGAAGCTTCTACCAGAGCATCCACTTTTTCCTGTTCAACACGGGTCATTAATGGTTTAAATTTATTTATTTCATGGCCGGTTAATGGTGTTGCTGTATCCACCCAATTTAATGGCTTAATATTAAGAAATGTTTCTGATGCTTCGGCCATAACGGGTAAAATCGGTTTTAGATAGGTCATCAATACACGGAATAAGTTAACACCGACACTGTATATTTCCTGAACTTGCTGTTCTTTGCCTTCTTCTTTGGCGAGTGCCCAGGGTTTTTGTTCATCGATATATTGATTTGCTTTATCTGCCAAGGCCATAATTTCTCGAACGGCGTGGCTAAACTCGCGTTGTTCAAATAATTCTGCAATCTTATCGCCTGCCTGAACAAACGTTTGATATAACTCAGGTTCAGAACAGGTTGGACTTAATTGACCACCACATTTTTTAGTAATGTAACCCGCACATCGACTGGCAATGTTAACCACTTTGCCTACTAAATCTGAATTAACACGCAGGATAAAGTCATCTAAATTAAGATCGAGATCATCAATACCATTACCGAGTTTTGCGGCAAAGTAATAACGCAAATATTCAGGATTCAAGTTATCTAAATAGGTGCGGGCTTTGATAAAGGTGCCTCGCGACTTAGACATTTTTTGTCCATTCACCGTAAGGAAGCCATGACAAAATACAGCAGTAGGGGTGCGGTAATTACTACCACTTAAAACCGCAGGCCAGAATAAAGTATGGAAATAGGCGATATCTTTTCCGATGAAATGGTAAAGCTCGTGTTCACTATCTGCTTTCCAGTAATCATCAAAATTTAGATCATCACGTTTATCGCACAGGTTTTTGAAGCTTGCCATGTAACCCATTGGTGCATCGAGCCAAACATAAAAGAACTTGCCAGGTGCGTTGGGAATCTCAAAGCCAAAGTAGGGCGCATCACGTGAAATATCCCAGGATTGTAAGCCGGACTCAAACCATTCGCTGACTTTATTGCTGATAGCGGTTTGGGTGTGGTCGCCTGAAATCCACTCGCGCAACATCGGTTCAAAGTCTGCGAGTTTGAAGAAATAATGCTCAGATTCTTTTTCAATCGGTGTTGCACCTGAAATAACAGAAACCGGATTTTTTAAATCGGTCGGTGCGTAAGTAGCACCACAAACTTCACAGTTATCGCCGTATTGGTCATCTGCGCCACATTTAGGACAAGTGCCTTTGATAAAACGATCAGGTAGAAACATCTCTTTTTCGGGATCGTAAGCCTGTTTGATAGTGCGTTGCTCAATATGACCGGCATCGCGTAGACGCTTATAGATGGTCTCGGTAATTTCACGGTTTTCATCGGAATGAGTAGAATGGAAATTATCAAAGTTGACGTTAAAATCCGCAAAATCTGCACGATGTTCTTTATCTGTCGCCGAAATGAGTTCTTCAGGCGTAATTCCTTCACTCTGTGCTCGTAGCATAATAGGTGTGCCGTGAGCATCATCTGCACAAACATATGTGCACTTGTGACCTTGCATTTTTTGGAAACGTACCCATATATCGGTCTGAATATACTCAACCAGGTGGCCGATATGGATACTGCCATTGGCATAAGGCAAGGCGCTAGTAACGAGAATTTGGCGGGTTTTATTAGTCATTTTAAGCAATATTAATGGTTTTCAGAAAGGCGCTACCGTAGCAGTTATCGGTCGCAACTGCCACTTTGAACAGGTAGAATGTGCCATTTTATAGTATTTGAAACGCTTATACTCTCGCACAAAGTATGATTTTTGTGTAAGATTGCACCCCTTGAATTACCAGATTAAATTACTGGGTTATTTAACCCTATCACTAGTAGGAGATAGAGCATGGCTAATGTCGCTCAATCACAAATCGAAGAAGCATTAAAAACATATATTGATCCTTATCTTGAAGCTGATCTTGTTTCAACAAAAACAGTAAAAGATATTAAAGTTGATGGCGATAACGTCACAATTGATATTCTTTATGGATTCCCTGTTAATGGTTACATCAAAGAGCTCACAGAAACATTAACCGAAAAAGTAAAAGCGGTTGACGGTGTTGCCGATGTAACAATTAATGTTACCCATAAAGTTGCTTCTCATGCCGTACAAAAAGGCGTGAACATGATTCCTGGTGTGAAGAATATTATTGCTATTGCTTCTGGTAAAGGTGGTGTGGGCAAATCAACAACAGCCGTTAATTTAGCATTAGCGTTAGTTGCAGAAGGCGCAACGGTTGGTATCTTAGATGCGGATATTTATGGTCCAAGTCAACCCCGTATGTTGGGCATTAGCGGACAACCAGAATCTGCAGATGGCAAAAGTTTAGAACCAATGACGAACTACGGCATTCAATCTATGTCGATTGGTTATTTAATTGATGAAGATACCCCAATGATTTGGCGTGGCCCAATGGTAACGCAAGCATTAGAACAGTTACTAAGAGATACGAAGTGGAGTGATGTTGATTATTTAATCGTCGATTTACCACCGGGTACGGGTGACATTCAATTAACGTTGGCACAAAAAGTACCTGTCACAGGTGCCGTCATCGTAACAACACCACAAGACATCGCATTATTAGATGCTCGTAAAGGCTTAAAAATGTTTGAGAAAGTCGAGATACCTGTTTTAGGTGTTATTGAAAATATGAGCATCCATATTTGTTCAGAGTGTGGTCATGCAGAACATATTTTTGGATCAGGTGGTGGTGAGCGTATGGCCGGTGAAAGTGATGTTGAGATGCTAGGTGCGTTGCCGTTAGATATATCTATTCGTGTTGGAACAGATGAGGGCAAACCAAGTGTAGTTGCTGATCCAGATGGTGCTGTTGCAACAATTTATCGTGATATTGCTCGTCGAGTTGCGGTGAAGTTATCTCAGAAAACGAAAGATCATAGTGCAGCTTTCCCCAACATAATAATCCAAAACAACTAAGAACGTATTATTTCCTCCCTAGCGGCGTTGAGAAAAATATTTAAATCCCTCATTTGCTAATTGCAAAATCGGTCTTTAAATCTTTTTCTCGCCTTGCTAGGAAGAAAATACTCCGTTCTTGTTATACGCTGTTTTACAGCGTATTTTTTTGTTTTGATTTTGTAGGTCGGCTCTTTAGGCCGACGCTACGGATTAATAAAAGTACTTATCTCTTATTATTTAAATTAATAGTAAATTTTAAACATAAAAAAAGGCGCTGAAATTTCAGCACCTTTTTTATTTTAATGATTAATTAAAATCATTATGGCCATGTTTGTGCTGGTTGACAGGTTTGTAGATCAGTACTGCTTGGAGTCATACAAACGGTATAGGTGGTGCAGCTGTTATCTGCTGTGAAATCAATAACATCACCATTACTACCCGTTAATCGTAATGCTCCTCCACAGTATTTATCAGGATTTACACCGACTTTGGTAAAGTTTGATGTTGTTATTACGTCAACATAACCATGTGCAGGATGGAAGAAACGTCCACTAATGTTTAAGACACTTGAAGCGTTTATAACCAAATTTTCAATTTTGTAAGTCAATCCATTTGACTGGAAGTTGGTAGTCACGGTTAGACCAGCAATATTATTGGATATAGTTCCATCAAAGGTGAGCGTCATGGAGCCAGAAAATTCTTCACTAAAAGTTTTGGTATCAGTACGTACGGTTAGTTTCAAATATTCGATGGATATTGTCATTGACTGAAAAATAGGGTCGTTGCCGGAGAGAAAAAGAGAACCGCTATAATTCATTCTTCCATGTAGAATGATTTCACCACCAAAGTTGATATCTCCAACACAATAGTTGTCGTAAGTGATACTGCCACTTAAGTTGGTCTGGGTTGAGTTATGGTAAAAGTCATACTACCTGGATTTGTAGGACATGTACCTGCTGTGGTCTGTGCAGCAGCAGAAACTAGATTGTTATCGGAATTTTGTTGCTGGTTGAGAACATTGTTTTTGATTTGTTCAGCCAGGATATTTAACATGGCTGTGTGTTGTGCACTTTGTGTTGCTATCTATGGCTACACCAAAAGGATTTGCGTCAGATGAACTAGAGCTGCCTTCTAGTATCACAACAGGGAAATCTGAAGCGTTAGCATCCGTAATCGTTGCTTGAGTAATTGTGCCTGTATATTGAATATTTGGGTATGCTGAGTCACCACCACCGCCACCACAGGCTGCAAGTGTTAATCCAATACTGAGCAAGAATGCTTTGGCTGAAAGCTGAATGGTTTTATTTGTGTGAGACATTATTTTCCTCTGATTATTATTCTGAATTCCACTGTAGATATTTTCTAATGTTTCGTAGCATTTAGATGTGATATATTTCACTTTGTATCAATAGTATTACTACAAAAAGTCAGGAAAATATCAAATGAGTATTAAATCAGATAAGTGGATTCGTCGAATGGCGGAGAATGACGGCATGATTGAGCCTTTTGAGCCGGGTCAGGTTCGGGACGTTGATGGTAATCGTATCGTTTCTTATGGTACATCAAGCTATGGCTACGATGTACGTTGTGCGGATGAATTCAAGATTTTCACTAATATTAATTCGGCTATTGTTGACCCAAAAGATTTTGATCATCAAAGTTTTGTTGATGTAAAAAGCGATGTTTGTATTATTCCTCCTAATTCATTTGCTCTTGCACGAACCGTTGAGTTTTTCCGGATTCCACGTAGTGTCTTAACAATTTGTTTGGGTAAATCTACCTATGCTCGTTGCGGTATTATTGTGAATGTGACGCCATTAGAACCTGAGTGGGAAGGGCATGTGACTTTAGAGTTTTCTAACACCACACCATTACCTGCAAAAATATATGCGAATGAAGGTATTGCGCAAATGTTATTTTTTGAAGCGGATGAAGTTTGTGAAACGTCGTATAAAGATCGGGGTGGTAAGTATCAAGGGCAAAAAGGGGTTACCTTACCTAAGGCATAGTTTTAATTTCATCAGGCTGCTTTATAGTTAGTAACTTAATATCTTCGAGTGGTACGGGTTTGGCAATCCCGTAGCCTTGTACAAAATCAATTTTTAAATCTTGTAATATATTCAAGACGGTATCATTCTCAACATATTCTGCAACCGTTTCAAGTCCCATGCTATGCCCAATATGAATTATTGATTTAACCATGGTGACATTAACTTTATCGTTTTCAAGATCTTTGATTAAGCTGCCATCGATTTTCAGATAATCAACGGGCAAGTTTTTCAGATAAGCAAAAGAACTTAATCCGCTACCAAAATCATCAAGTGCTATTTTGCAACCAAGCCTCCGTAATGTTAGAACTGAACGTATTGCATTAGACAGGTTTGCAATCATTGCTGTTTCAGTTATTTCAAAGCAAAGTTGAACCGGATTAATTTCACTATTTGATATTTGGGAAATACAATTATGCATAAATTTTAAATCACTTAATGATTGACCAGAAAGGTTTACCGAGAAGTTAATGTTTGCATATTTCTCTTTTTGCATAATTAATAGTGTGTTTTTTATTACCCAGCTATCAATAGAGGACATAATGTCAAAACGTTCTGCTGACGGTATAAATGTATTAGGAGGGATAGTTTTTCCATCTTCACCAATCATTCGAACAAGCACTTCATAATGTTCATGAGCAGCATCATTTACAGACACAATTTTTTGGAAATATAAAATAAACTTATCATTATCTAAAGCGATATTAATGCGATTTAACCAGTTAGTTTCATTGGTATATTTTGTTATTGCATTTGAATCTTCTTCATAAATATGGACGCGATTTCGTCCCTGTTCTTTTGCTATATAGCATGCTGTATCTGCTGCGGACTGTATGTTTTTTGTCGAACCACTTTTTTTATTAATAGTGACAATACCAATACTAATTCCAACTTTGAACGTTTTGTTGTCCCAATGAAATCTGAAGTTTTCAACTTTTTTTCTTACTTCCTCAGCTAACATAAATGCTTTTTCAATAGGACAACCTACTAATAGTAACCCAAACTCATCTCCGCCGAGACGAGCAAAAGTATCTGTTTCTCTGATTTTGGAACTTATTATAGAAGATAATTGTTTTAACAGCTCATCTCCAGCGGCATGTCCGCATGAGTCATTGACGGCTTTAAATTGATCTAAATCCATATAACAAAGTGAGTGGGTTTTATTATTATGTTGTGCTTCCTCAATCGATTGCTCTAATCGTCTCTCGAATTCACGACGATTTATTAAGTTGGTTAATGCATCATGTGTAGCTTGATAAGTCATTTTTTGAGTTAATTCTCTTAACTTTGTAATGTCCCATATATACATTCGGAAAAGTTTTGTTTCCGGGTTATAAATAATTTTTTGTTCAAAGGTTGAATCACCCACTTCAATATTACGACTGAGCTCCTGATGTACTTCTAATGAGGCATGCTCTGTATCCAGATCATAAAATATTTCATGTTTAAGCCCTTGTTTCGTAGCAGTCGGAAATAATTTAATTGATGCTGGATTAGCATAGGTTATGGTCCCATCTTTTTTAAATTCAAGAGTAGGGTTTGGGCTGAGTTCAGGAAAAGATGCTAAACGTTTTAATTCTTTTTCTTTTTCTAGTCGTTCATTTATATTTTGGATTGTGGCAATAATGAGGATTTCGTTATCAATAGTAAATGGATTTAAACTTATATCGACAGGAAAAACATGCCCGTCTTTATGCTGTCCTTCCAGTTTCATATCTTGTCCCATTGGACGGCAATTTTGGTGGGCTGAAAATTTTATGCGTGTTTGCACATGTTTTGGACGGTGTTTTTTCGGGATAAGCATTTCTATTTTATGACCAACAATTTCTTCGCGGCTATAACCAAACTCTTTTTCAAATTTGGAATTCACCAGAACAATAGTGCCATCAGAATTAGAAACAATAAGTGAGTCTGGCGTAGCATTAAGCAATTCTTTAAAAAGGGATTCACTTCTGCGCAATGCTTTTTCTGCTTTACGTGATTTAGTTAGGTCACGCATTCTTTGAATTATACCAATAGCCTGGTTTTTATTGTTTCTAATAACTTTTACACTAACTTCTAAAGGTACACAGGCTTTATTAACGGGATCTTCTGCTTCTAATACTATCGTGGTATCAACCTGATTTTTTCTTGCCTGACAAACTTTGCACGGACTTTCTTCACCTTCAGGGTGTGTGAAGTCTGTGATGACTTTACCAATAGCATCTTCGGGTTTAGCTTTTATTTTTTCATAAAAGGCTTTGTTTGCCCGGATAATACGATCATTCAGGTCAACCATGTACATAGGTTCATCAAGAAAATCGAGTGCGTTTGACCATTCAGTTTCTGATTGGGCAATTTTTTCTTCATCAATATTTAAATCAATACGTAATCTTCGTATATAAAGAAAAAGCGGTTGTAAAAACAACATTAAAAATAAAAGTGATTGCCCCCAGTACTGTTCAAAAAAACCAGGCAAGACAGTATTGTAAGGAGCAAGGTTAAGCTTTTTAAATAAATTACGTACAGGAAAATAGTTCAGAGGCACAGTCCAACCTGAACTTCGCGCTTTTTTTGCTGTACTGCTATTGGTGGGAAGTTTTAGCAAAGCAATAGTTACTTTTTCAGCAAGTTCAGATGATGTGTTTTTTGATTTTGCAATTGGCCATTCAGGATAAAGTTGTGTGGAATGAACAAAGGGGAAGTTGCTGTTTATTTTACGGTTAAGGATTTTTAATTTAGTAATATCAATTAATCCTTCTGCTGCCATACGCTCTAATGTTGTTGTGCGTACTGTGCCAGCATCTATTTTCCCATTAAGAACTGCATAAACAATTTTATCTTGAGGAAGCCCACTGAATTGTAATGATGAAAAATCTTCAAAAGGGTCTATGCCTTGATTTTTTAATTCCAGCCATGCCATTTGAAAACCGCCAAAGGCATTTTTCTTTACTCCCATAAAAGATTTTTTACGTAAATCTTTTAACGTTTTAATATCATCACGATTACTTTTGGTGAAAATGATTGCGGCAAACTGGTTTGATGTTTTATTTTGTTTTTTTGTTTTTAACGTGGCGAGTCGGCTTATGCCAAAACGAGATTCCAGAATAATATAATTACCGGGGTTGGTAATAATGAAATCAATGCTATTTTGTTTTATAGCTTTGGTTGTTTGTCCAAGTTTGAGCGTTTCGAGAATGAAATGGTGATTTGGGATTTTTTTATTTAAATAGTTAATGGTGGGTTGCCACATTTGCCTGGTTACTGTATCTCCCCAAACGGCGAGCACACCAATTTTCACTTCTTTTTCTGCCGCATAATTGTTTTGCGTGAAAGAAAATAGAGATGTAAATAAAATATAAGTTAATAAATACTTAAGTTTGACAGCGGACACCCATATACTTTTTAGAATAAGTTACTCCTACAATATATCGGGTTATTTGTGCTGAACTTTAATAAATAAGTGTGAAATGAAGGGATAAATGGCTATTTTATGCCATTTAAGGGCTTTTTTACTCTGATTCTTCTTCAGGTAACTCCAGGTAAAATTCTTTTTGATTAAATTGAGTCAAATTGAGCAGGTTTTCATCACCTTTGTGGTTGATTTTTTGAATTCTAACAGGTAAAAACCCCAGGCTTTTATCGCACCAGAGGGTAAATCGTTCTTTTGTCTGGGGATTATAATGCTCCATTTTGAATGTTGTGATATGCCCTTTATTTGTTGCAATATTTTCTTTGGCTATAAATTTTAAGTCATATGTTTTAAGACTGCCTTTTTTTGCGATGGTGTATTTTATTTCTCGCTTTCCATTTTGCATGTCATGCATGATTGCAGCGGTAAAACCAAGAGTATCGTGTAAATTGTTAACAACAGGGTAGAGTTCTTTGGTGTGAGAGTTATAAAATTTATTTGCTTTATCAAGACGTAGTTGATATCCCTTATTCTCATCGTTCTTTTTTTCATTGTAACTGTAAGAAACAAAACTCAAGTGGTTGTTTTTATAGCGTAATTTACTTATTTCAGTGATCGTGATATCAACAAACAAGGCTACGATGCCATCTGTTTTTGCGATGGATGAAAATTTTATAAATTTATTCTCGGTGACTAAGCTGCGTGTAGTTTTCCCAATATAAGTTTCATTGTGGTAGAGGTCATAACGTGCGGTAAAATCTTTTATGGGTGCAGCAAACGAAAGAGTTTGAAGACTAAAATAAAATAATATTGTAATTAGATCCCGCATTTTATGATGTTTTAATTTTGTTCTCTGCAAATAGTCTAATAGCTTTTGGGTAAATAAGGTGTTCTTGTTCATGCACTCGTTTTGCCAATGTTTCGGCGGTGTCATCTTCTTCAACTTTTACTTTTGCCTGTAAGATTACCGGGCCGTCATCCAGTTCCGGGGTAACAAAGTGCACACTACAGCCGTGTTTTTTGTCACCAGCATCAATTGCACGTTGGTGTGTATTTAAACCTTTGTATTTGGGCAACAAAGAAGGGTGAATGTTCATCATTTTATGTGAATAATGTTCAACAAATTCATTGCTGAGGATGCGCATGAAGCCTGCAAGTATGATTAAATCAGGTTGGTATTGGTCAATGAGCTCTTTTAGTGCGAGGTCATACTGTTGGCGGTTGGTGAAATTGTTGTGTGATAAAACATGCTGTTCAATACCGGCTTTTTTAGCGCGTTCTAAGCCATATGCATCAGCCTTGTTGCTGATAACAGCAACAATCTGAGCAGGCAGGTTGTGATTCGCGATATTATCAATTATGGCTTGCAGGTTGCTGCCATTACCAGATATTAAAACGACTAATCGGACAGGAGAAACGGCATTCGAACTCATTACTGAATACGAACCGCGACATCATTTTCTTTGCTTTCGATTTGGCCAATACGAACCGCTTGAACCTGGTTTTGTTTTAAAATATCGAGCGCCTTGTCGGCAACACTTTCATCTAAAATAAGCACCATTCCTAAACCATTGTTAAAGGTGCGATACATTTCGGTGTCTTCAATATTGCCTTTTTCCTGTAACCAGTCAAAAACGGCAGGGCGTTTCCAGTTATTTTTATCGATCACCGCGCAAGCATCATCAGGCATAACGCGAGGAATATTTTCCAGTAAACCACCACCGGTAATATGCGACATCGCATGAACATCAACTTCTTCTAATAATGCTAACAAAGGCTTGATATATATGGTTGTGGGCTCAAGTAAACGCTCACCTAAGGTTGCACCATCAAAGCTTTCATTCAAATCTGCGCCAGAAACTTCAATGACTTTGCGAATAAGCGAATAGCCATTTGAGTGAGGGCCGCTGGAAGGTAAGCCTAAAAGTACATCTCCAGCTTTTACTTTTGAGCCATCAATGATTTTACTTTTTTCGACTACGCCGACACAAAAACCGGCTAAATCGTAGTCTCCACCTTGATACATTCCGGGCATTTCAGCTGTTTCACCGCCAACCAATGCTGCATTAGACTGTTTACAACCTTCAGCAATGCCTGCAACAACATCTGTTGCTGCTGCGATATCAAGCTTACCTGTGGCATAATAATCGAGGAAAAACAGGGGTTCAGCACCTTGAACAATCAGGTCGTTGACGCACATGGCAACCAAATCGATACCAATGGTGTCATGTTTATTGAGATCCATGGCGAGTTTTAGCTTAGTACCAACACCATCTGTACCTGAAACGAGAACAGGTTCCTTGTAACGATCGAGCGGAAGTTCAAACAATGCACCAAAGCCACCTAAACCCGCCATTACACCGGGACGTTTAGTGGCCGCAGCAAGAGGTTTGATGTGTTCAATGAGGCTATTACCCGCGTCGATATCGACCC
>VAPM010021874.1_pt1 | contig 11360 bp, 11 predicted proteins | sample 3395091 | NCBI WGS metagenome assembly VAPM01 (sample SAMN08290445, study PRJNA428436) | hydrothermal vent metagenome | isolation source: Deep-sea hydrothermal vent chimney 3 | place: Pacific Ocean: Juan De Fuca Ridge | reverse complement strand
GATATCGATTTGCAGGACGATCAGGATGAAGTGGCGGCGCTCAACAGCGCCCTCGATATGGTTGTTTCCTGCCTTTCGGCGGTTTCCGAAATGTCCGGCGCGCTGGGTATTCCGACACTGGGCTTCATGGGCGAAAAAAGGCATTTCATGATGTTGGGGACCGGCGATGCGATCTGGTATCCGCAGACCAGGTATTTTTCTAAAAACCGCGATGAAAACTGGCAGCCGGTATTCGAAGATATCGCGCGGGAAATTCGCCGGACTTTCGCGTTGCCATAGAAGCCATGGAAAACGACGCGGCGACCGTGAAGCCTATGGCAGGCCGAACATGCTTTTCAGTTCGGCGGCGATATCGGCCATCACCGGCTGCCATGGGTCTTTGTAGTCCTTGAAAAAATACCGCATGGAAGGCGCCAGTCCGGGGGCTTCCGGATGCCCCAGCATTTCCGTAGCGCTTCCCGGAGTGCAAAAATCGAATACCGGAACGCCAAGCGCTGCGGCCAGATAGGTTGTCGATGTCGATGGGCCGATAACCAGGCCCAGACCGGATATCAGGGCAGCCAGATCGTCCTGGTCGTCCTTAAGGTCGATATCGTCCCAGGTATGTAAATCGATATCGTACAGTTCCTTGATTCGCGCCCTGTCTTCACGGCATTCTGCATACATCAGGTTGATAAAGTCGACGCCCCCGGTCGACAGTATGGGTTCCAGTTCATCGACTGTCGCGTAATCTCGCGATCGTTCGACGGCCTGTGACTGATCGCCGGAAAGGATAATACTGCGCCACAATATTCCGATTTTCGGACGTGGCCCAAGTTCGGCAAGGCGGCGATGCCAAAATTCCAGCCGATCCGAAGCGGGCTTCAGGTAGGCGTATGGCGATGGCGGAAATGAATCGATGGTCGGCCTGAAGAAACCGGCCAGATCCATCACCGGCAGTTGATAGTCGCACGTTTCCTCGAACGCCACACTTAGATCATCTGCCCGGCCGATAATTCTGGCGCCACCGAAGGAACGTTCGAAAAGGCCGACAAGTCTGGGGTCGCATTCAATGGTGATGTCGGCTCCCTTGTCCAGGATATCGGGGATTATGCCGGCAAACCTGATTTCATCGCCGATTCCCTGTTCCCCCCACAATGCAATGGATTTTCCATTTAAATCCGAACCGTCCCACAGGGGGCGGGAAAAGGCCCGGGGCGCCGTCTTGAATTCGGTTGAAAGCCAGCGCCACTTATATTCCTGCCATCCTTCTTGCAGCCGCCCGGTGCGCAACAGAACCAGCGACAGCACGAAGTGGATATCGGCTTGCCCGGCATCCAGCGCCAGGGCCTGGCGGCAGATGGTTTCGGCTTCTTCGAAGCGTTCCATTTCTTTAAAGGTGTTTGCCAGATTGACGTAAACGTCGGTGTTTCCCGGTTCGATTTCGATCGCCGTGGTGAAGCAGGCGATGGCGTCTTCCTGCCGGCCTTTGCTTAACAGGGTGTTGCCCAGGTTATTGTGGGCTTCGGCAAATTTCGGATCGGCGGCCAGCGCCTGCCGGTAGCAGGTTACCGCTTCGTCGAACCGTCCGGAATTGTTGTAGGCCAGACCCAGATTACATAATAGCGCCGGATGCCCGGGCGCCAACGATACGGCCCGCCCAAGGGTATTGACGGCGTCGGCCGGCCGGCCCTGTTCCAGTTGCAGGACACCCAAATTATAATGGGCGTTGGCAAACCCCGGATCGACCGCAATCGATTGCTCGTAGGATGCCGTGGCCTCGGCAATCCGGTCCAGGTTTTTCAGGGCATTGCCAAGATTGGCGTGAACGGCGGCGTGTCCGGGGTTGGCCTGGGCGGCCTGGCGGTATGAAGCCGCCGCCTCGTCAAGGCGGCTTGCGGCCTGTAAGGCGTTCCCCAGATTGTACAGGGTATCAAAATGGTTGGGCTGTAATTTCAGGGCGGCCCGAAAAGAGGTGATGGCCTCATCAAACCGGCCTTCGCCGCTTAGCATGGTGCCCAGGCAATACCGCGCATTGGCATCGCCGGGATTTTTCCTGAGGGCGCTGCGAAATGCCGAAATAGCCTTCTCGGCCTTGCCCTGGCCGGCCAGTTCAATTCCCAAATTCAGGAAATATTCGGCACTGTTTCCGCTCTTGGAGGCCTTTTCCTGCAGGCGGCGTTGCTTTCGGTTCATCGGTGGATGCCGTGGAAATCTCGGATTAAACGAATTATGATGTATTTTGCTTCGGAAAAACAAACATATGCTTAATGCTTCCTGGCACAAGAACCTTGAGGAGGCCGTGGCGCCGCGAAAAAATGGATTTATCATTGACAAAACGAAATAAAGTCATTAAGTTCACCATCACGCGGCGGAGGTGTGTGCTTTCGCCGGCGGCGGGAATAATCCTGCGGCGGGGCAGAATAGCCTCGATCATTGTTCTAGAAAAGGAACTTAAATAATGGCTGTTAGCGTAAATCTGAGTGCGAGCATCAGGACCAACCTCCTCGCTCTACAGAGAACAAACTCACTTTTTGACCGTACTTCGGAACGTCTTTCGACGGGCCTGAGGATCAACAGCGCGCTTGATGGCGCGAGCCCCTTCTTCGCGGCTCGTAACCTCAACAACCGCGCCAGTGACTTCATCGGCCTGAAAGACGGCATCGGCCAGGCCATTCAGACCCTGAAAACGGCTGATAAGGGTATTGAGGCCCTGACCGATCTGGTCGATCAGGCGAAATCCCTGGCCGATCAGGCGAAAGAAGCTTCGACGCAAACTTCCGTTATCACCGGCCAGGCCGCTTCCATAACCAACGCGACCGGATCGACGACCCTTGGTACGGCGTTCACAAGCGTCGCCACCGGTGTGACAATTTCGTTCAAGGTGGATAACGGCACCACGATCAGCCTGACCATTGATACGGCGACTTCGCTGAACGGTTTGCTGACGCAGATCAATAACGTCGATAGCGGCATTACGGCTTCGTTTAACACGACGACCAACAAACTGGAACTGACGGCTACCGCCGGGGCCACCGTTGTCGTCGCGCAGACCGCCGATGATGCATCGATTTTGCTTGGTACCGCCAACGTCGGCTCGACCACGTTCGGTTCTACCGGGTCGGGATCGTCGGTGGCGTCACTGGAAGTCGATTTCGAAAAGGTGATGACCGAAATCAACCAGTTGGTCCTGGATACCTCGTACAAGGGGATCAACCTGTTGAACGGCGATAACCTTACCGTCAACGTCAATGAATCCAGTGCTACCATTACTATTTCCGGCTCTACGCTGAACGTTACCGGCCTTGGCTTCACGGCCGTGACCGTTGACTTCTCGACGGCCGGTAATATCGATACCTCGATTACCGAAGCCAAGGCGGCGTTGACCAAGTTGCGTGATACGGCGTCCAGTTTCAGTACCGACCTGAGCCTGTTGCAAGCCCGCGACAGTTTCACCACCAACCTGATTAACACCCTCGAATCGGGTGCTGGTCTTCTTGTCGATGCCAATCTGGAAAAGGAATCAGCCAACTTGCTGGCCCTGCAAACCAGGCAGGCGTTGGGCACATCATCGCTGTCGTTCGCCAGCCAGGCGCAACAGAGCGTGCTGCAGTTGTTCAGGTAGAAAATCTCCTGATACCGGGAAAAGCGGGTGGAATTCGTTCCACCCGCTTTTTTTCTTTTCGTTAACGAATATGACGTAACGTCCTTCCATGTCATTAAGGCTGAAACTAAAACCGAACGAAAAAATCATTATCGGTAACACGGTTATCGAAAATGGCCCGAAAAGTGCGTCTTTTCTGGTTCACAACAAAACCACCATTCTGCGGGAAAAGGATATCCTGACCGAGGAAACCGCCATTACCCCGGCGAAAAGAATCTATTTCGCGGTTCAGTTGATGTACATGGCGGGCAGCCTGGAGGACAGCAAGAATTTACATTCAAATTTTTTTACCCTGTCCAGGGATTTCATGACCGCGTGTCCGACCGAGCAGGCGATCACCATGGTATCTGAAATTGGCGACAAAATACTGGCCGATGATCTGTATGGCGCCTTGAAAATCTGCAATAAGTTAATAGCTTACGAACAGCAAGTCATGGCCGAGTTGACCCCCGGAACCGATAAATGAAAAATCCAGCCTACGGCGCCTATCAGGAAGGGGTGAAACGCGCGGAAACACCGACCGAAACCGATGCCGCCGTCCTTGAAAATGCCGCCCTGCTGCTTGAACAGGCCAGAAAAATTCCGGGTGAAGAAGAATTCTACATGGCCCTGAACTACAATCAGCGGATCTGGACGGTGATCCAGGCCTATGTAACGGGCGATACCCCGTGGCCGGACCTGATTAAGGCGAATTTATTGAGCTTGAGCATCTTTATCGATAAACAAACCTTAAGGGCGATGGCCGAAAGCGACCCCGACAAGCTGGAAGTACTAATCAATATCAACCGGCAGATCGCCGCCGGGTTCCGCTCCGTCCCGCCGCCGGAGAAAGACAAATAACGCCTTCGTCTGGCGATTGAAGTTTTTCAAGTAGCCGTGTTTGAATCGAAGAGGCGTTAGCCGATTGAATCAGAAATCCGAACAATTGGCGTTCCTGGAAGCCGGCGTCGCCGCGCACAATAGCGGCGACCTGAAAAATGCCGAGGTAAATTACCGGAATGCCCTGGCGATCGATCCCCATAACCCGGATGCCCTGCATCTTCTAGGTTATCTGGCTTTCCAACTGGGTTTCACCGACGAGGCGATCTCTCTTATCGAAGACGCCATAAAAATTTCGCCCAAGCAGCCCCTGTATTTTAATAATCTGGCGTCGGTTTTTCTGGCCGCTGGAAAAAACTACAAGGCCATCGCCGCCTATCGATCCAGCATCGGCCTAAAGGATAACGATCCGGATGTGCTGAACGATCTAGGGAATCTGTTGCGAGAGTCCGTCCATTCAAAAATTGATACCGTGTTACTGGAAGATGCCGAAAGGCTCATTCGCAGGGCAATCGAAATCAACCCGGACAGCGCCAAGTATCATAATAATCTCGGCAATGTTTTGCGGGATTTGTTTCCGGGAGATATTGATCGGGCAAGGAAAAGTTATAACCGGGCTCTGGAACTAAATCCAAATCTCGCCGGCGCACTCGGCAATCTTGGTTTGCTCGCCCAGATGGAAGACGACCTTGATCTGGCCGAGGAATACTTCGAGCGCGCGGCCGTGGAGCAATCGCCTGACGACGCCGAGGCGCTGAACAACTATGCCCAGTTGCTGGAAAAAAAGAACCGGCTGGCGGAAGCCGTCATCTTTTTTGAAAAAGCCGGAGCGATTGAGCCGCAGAACTATATGATCGGGTTGAACAAGGCCCGCGCCCTGATGCAGATATGCCGCTATGACGAGGCGCTCGATACGCTGCGGGGCTTGATGGAACTGGATCCATCCAGATTTGAATCATATTGGGTCTTTACCACGACGCTGCGAAAGACCGGGAAGCTGAATGATGCCGTCCGTTTTGTCCGCACCGCCCTTGAACACTTTTCAGACAACATCAACCTGCGGCACGAACTTGCCTCGATACACATGTTCAGGTGTCAATTCCTTGAGGCCGAAAAAATTCTTCAGGGCATTATCGAAGAGGTGGGCGAGGGCAATACGTTGGCCGGGGGGGCCGGGCTGTATTCTACCCTGGGGGTCGTCTACCTGAATACCAAATCGCCGGAACAAATTATCGAAATGTTCGAAACGGCCCTTGCCATGGAGCCCGACAACGGTTCCGCCAATTTTAATTACGCCTTGTCGTTGCTTTCCCTGGGGTTGCTGGAAGAAGGTTGGAAACGATACAGGCGTCGGTGGGAATCAAACGAAATTCCTTCCGCCGTACGGCCATTTCAAAAACCCGTATGGCAAGGCCAGCCGACGGAAGGAAAAACAATAGTCCTGTGGGGCGAACAGGGAATCGGCGATGAAATACGATTCGCCAGCCTGATTCCCGAAATGATGGGCAAGGGGGCGAATATCATTATCGAATGCGATCCCAGGCTTGTCGGTATTTTTAAACGGTCGTTCCACGGGACCGAGGTAATCGCCAGGGAATCGGATTACAGCGTTCCATATGAAAACCGGTGTGATTACCAGATTCCGGTGCTGGATTTGGCTGGATACTTTCGCCCGACCATCGAATCGTTCCCGCCGGCGCCATACGCCTATCTGAAACCCGACCCGGAACGGCTGGAATTATGGCGCGACCGTATCGGCAAACTTGGACGGCGGCCCAAGGTGGGCCTTTTGTGGCGCGGAATGCTCACCTCCGACGACCAGACGCCACACTACGCATCAGTCGAAGAACTGGCGCCTGTTCTGGCGGTTCAGGGGATCGATTTTATCAATCTGATGTATGCCGAATGTGCCGATGACCTGGCCAAAATAAGCGAAATGTATGGCGTCAATCTGCTGTCCTGGGAAGATTTGGACCTGAAAAATGATCAGGACGGCCTGGCCGCCCTGGTCGCCAATGTGGATCTTGTCATTACCCCGAAAACCGCGACAGGTTATCTGGCGGCGGCGCTCGATGTTCCGGTGTTTAATTTTATTACCACGAAACGGGCGGCGGAACTGCTGGGCGATCCCGAGGCGCCGGGCTGGGCGCCGTCGATGCGCCATTTTATCAAGGATTACGAGGAATCATGGGACCGGGTGATGAACGAAATCGCCGGGGAAATAAAATGCCGGTTCGCCCTTTCCTGAAGAATTACCAGCAGGTCCGGCCGCCGTCGATGGCGATCACACTGCCGGTCATGTATGACGAGGCGTCGGAAACCAGGAACGCCACCGCCGCCTTGTAGTCATTCGGGCCGGCCATGCGGCCCAACGGGATCAGGTCGCTCAAGGCCTGCACGAAGTCGTCGTCCTGGTCGGTAAAAACACCGCCCGGTGCTATCGCGTTGGCCCGCACACCCCGGTCCGCCCAGTAGGTGGCCAGGTAACGGGTCAGACCGATCAGGCCAGATTTAACTACCGAATAGGTTACCGGCTTGACCGGCTGCATGTCATCGGCGAGTCCGTCCTGGCGATACAGGCGCTGATCCGGGGCGATCAGGCCCAGGTCGGATGCCACGTTAAGGATAACGCCCTGGCCGGCCTCGGCCATGACTGCGCCGAACACCCTGGCGCATAAAAAAGCACCGCCCAGACCAACCGCCAGATCCTGATTCCAGGTTTCCAGCGGGAAATTCTCCAATCGGGTGAAATTCTTGTCGTCACGGGCTTCCATCTTGGGATTGTTGGCGGCGTTGTTAATCAGGATATGGATGCCGCCGAATTTGTCGATGATACGGTCCCGCGCCCGTTCTATCTGTTCCGGCGAGGTGACGTCCACGGCCAGCCCCATGGCCGGCCCGCCATAGGTTGCGGCAAGCTCGTCGGCCCTGCTCTTGGCGGCGGCGCCATCAAGGTCGAGCAGCACCGGAATGCCTCCCATCTCGGCAATGGCCTCGCCGTGTTTGCCGCCCAACAACCCGGCGCCGCCGGTAATCACCGCGACCCGACCGTTCAGGTCGAAGGATTGTTTGACGGATGCGCCGTTCAGCATCGGCTTTGCCCGCCGTCGACCACCACCACCGCGCCGGTGATAAACGCCGCCCTGTCGGATGACAGAAAAACCACGGTGTCGGCAATTTCCGCCGGTTGTGCGAAACGTCCCAGGGGGACCTCGGCGGCGATGTAGGCCTCGACCGACGGCCTGTCCTGTTCGAGCTTGTCGTCCCAGACGCCGCCGGGGGTCAGCACATTGCCGGGTGCTACCGTGTTGACCCGTATGCCTTCGCCGGCGAGGCGGCGGGCCAGGTTTTTGGCGGCGTGTTGCAGGGCCGCCTTGGCGGCGCCGTAGGGAATCGGCGCCGGGATCGCCTCGCATCCGGCGATAGAAGATATAAAGGTAATGCTGCCCACCCGCCGCCGTTTCAGGTACGGCACGGCGGCGGCGGCCAGCATCATGCCGCTGATTAAATTAATGTTCGTTATGTCCTGCCATTCGGATTGACTAAGGTCCCATTCCATGGCGCCGCCGCCGCCGCCCAGGTTGGCGATCACGGCGTCTATCCCGCCGAAGGTTTGTTCCCCCATGGCGAGCGCCGCGGCGATCACATCGGGTTTGGTCATATCGCCGGCGTGGGCGGCGATGGCGTCGTCGCCATGGGCTGCGGCGAGGCCGGCGCGGGCCGCCTCCAGCACTTCCCGGTCGCGCCCGGTGATAATCACCCGGGCGCCTTCGGCCAGAAACGACTCGGCTATGGCCAGGCCGATGCCCCGGCTCGAGGCCGATATGATGATATTTTTGTTACTAAGTCCAAGTTCCATTTTATTTGACCAACAGGCTTTCGACAAAGGCGCGGCTATGCGCCGCCGGTCTCCGGGGTGGCGATTTTCTGGGCAGGATCGTAGCCCAGTGCGGCGCCGTTTCCTATATCGAAATTGGGCCGCTCGAAGGCGAAGCCGGCATCATCGATCATGGCGCGGCCAGCGGCTCGACCAGTTCAACATAGGCGCCATCCGGATCGCGGCAAAAGGCGACCTTGGCGGCGCCGTCCGGGGCCACCCTGGGCGGCGCGTTGAAATGGTAACCGGCGGCGACTATGCGGGCGTACAGGCCATCCAGATCATCTACCGTCAGGGCGATGTGGGTCGGTCCGATGGCGTTCAGGGGCCTTGGGTCGGCGGGGCCGGGGGCTTCGAAACACAGCAGTTCAAGCAGGCACGGGCCATCCTTGCCGGCCAGTTTCACCGTCGAGACCACGGCCCCCTTGATGGCCAGCAGACCATCCAGGAAATCGCCCGATTCCTTATGCACCGGGGCCTCCCGCAGGCCGATCAGGTCACGATAGAACCCAAGCGAGGCGGCCATGTCGCTGACCACGATTCCAAGATGCCGGATAGTGGTCATCGGATCGATTCCGCGATCGCCTGTTGCAGTACATCCAGGCCCTCCATCAGGGCCGGTTCGGGGATGCAGAGCGGCGGGCCTATCTTGATCGATTCGCGACCGGTATGGACCAGCAACAGCCCCTTACGCATGGCGCTTTGGCAAATTCTGCTGGCCAGGCCGCCGCCGTCCGCTGAGTCGGGATCGGCTATAATCAGCGCCGCCAGCAATCCCTTGCCCGGAATATGCGAAATATAATCGGGATAGCGCCGTTGCAATTCGCCCAGGCGCTTGTGTAATTGCCGCCCCAGTTCGGCGGATCGTTCGACCAGGCCCTGATCGCGAATGACGCCCAGATTGGCCAGCCCGGCCGCGCACGACAGCGGATTGGCCGAATGGGTGCTGCTCATGGAGCCCACTTCGGGCAGGTCCATGACATCGGCCCGGCCCAGTACGGCGGCCAGTGGCAGCGAGGAACTGATGCCCTTGCCGCAACAGACCAGGTCCGGCTTGACGCCATAATGCTGATAGGCGAACAAACGCCCGGTGCGCCCGAAACCAGACTGGATTTCGTCGAAAGCCACCAGGAAATCGTTTCGCCGGGCCAGTTCGACCCAGGCCTGGACATAGTCTTCCGGAAAAAACGCCGCCGACCAGCCGATGTAGGATTCGAATATAATGCCGCCCAAATCGGTGGCCGGGTCGATGCCTTGGGCGATCAGGACCGCCAGGTCGCGTTCAAACCTGATGGCGCCGCTTTCATTGATCCGGTTGCCGTTTTCATCCCATGGATAGGGGAACGGCAGATGGTGGACATTGGGATCTTCGAAACCGGCCCACTGGCGTTGCGCCCGGGTGCCGCTGATTTGTGCGGCGCCCATGGTGCGGCCATGAAAGCTGCCGTCGAAGGCGATCACGCCGGGACGTTTTTTATTGCGGGCGGTGGCATATAGGCGCATCAACTTGACCACCGTTTCGGCGGCTTCCGTACCGGCCGAGACCAGGTAGGCCTTTTCCAGTTCGTCCGGCGTCGATCCGATCAGTTCCTCAAGGAAGCGGGCGCGTATTTCCGAGGCATAGGTGTAGGTGTGCAGCAATTCCCGATCCAGGGTCTGCTTCAGGGCATTGACGATATCCGGATTGGCGTGGCCGGCGTTGGCGACAAAAATGGTCGAGGTGAAATCGATCCAGCAATTGCCCCACTTGTCGAATACCTGGAAATCCCTGGCCCGATCCCAGACAATGGGCATCTGGCCGTGCATGGAACGCGATTCATAGCGGTCGATGGTTTCCAGAATGGGGATCGAATCCGGTACCGGGATCGCCGTGACAATTTTCCGGAATGCCGTTTCGACCACGGGAACCTCTACGGGCGAGCGGGCAAAATCAAATTTTGCCATCTATTCCTCCGTCTGCCGGTTCAGGTGTTCGATCAGGGGATGGCGGCGGCGCTCGATGGTGTATTCCAGATAATCAAAATCCTGCGGCGCATCCAGTTCGACCGCCGGGTCGGTGATCCAGGGCATCACCCTGGACCCGTAAAGGGTTCCGGTGGCGGTGATCGTAGCGGTCCGCATAATTTCGACATAGCCATTGGGATGATAGGCCGGCGGGAAGGTCTGCCGGGGCAGGTTATAATATTCGGGCCGGTGATCGTCCGGGAAAAAACCGTCCAGGTAGCCGTTTTCGATACGCATCATTTTTTGCGGCGGTTCGGCCAGTTCATGGGCCGATCTAAGGCCGGTCGCCGCGGCGTTTTGCCGGAAGGCGGCGATGGCGGTGTCGATGTCGCCCGGCAGCCGCAGCGGCGTTGTCGGCAGCAGCATAGTCAACAATTCAGGCCGGGAATTATCGCAATCGGCCAGGGCCGCCAGGGCGTGCCGGACAAAATCGATTGCCGGCGAGGTATCCGTCGCCAGTTCCGGTGGCCGCAGGAACGGAACCTGGGCGCCGTAGGCGAGGGCGGTATCGGCGATATCCCGATTGTCGGTGGTGACGATGACCCGGTCGATAGCGGCGCTAAGCCGGGCCGCCATGATCGACCAGGCGATAACCGGATGGCCGGCGAGCCGGCGCATGTTCTTGCCGGGGATGCCTTTCGATCCGCCGCGCGCCGGAATAATCGCGTAGTTGCCGCCGGTCCGCATCTTTCAATCGCCCCGTTTCGGTTTGTGGGCGACGGCCAGCAGCATGACTTCGTTGGCGAACCGGATAAATTTGTTCAATCCTTCCGGCCACGGCGCCGGTCCATAGGGCCGATACGGTATGGGCAGCATCCGCAGCAGATCAAGCAGTGGTTTCAGCGCCGGATAGCGCCAGACCGCCGGAAGCTGGATAAAGTGCCGGACCTGGATATCGCCGAAACCGGCCAGGGCCATGGCGTCATTCAGCGATGTTGCGATAAACGGCGTGACGTGGGTATGGTCGCCGTAAAACGGGCCCCAGTAGGTATGTCGCCAACTGGGCGTCATGACAAT
>VAPM010500821.1_pt1 | contig 11374 bp, 10 predicted proteins | sample 3395091 | NCBI WGS metagenome assembly VAPM01 (sample SAMN08290445, study PRJNA428436) | hydrothermal vent metagenome | isolation source: Deep-sea hydrothermal vent chimney 3 | place: Pacific Ocean: Juan De Fuca Ridge | reverse complement strand
GGGCAGGGCGATATCAAAATCGCCGAGGCCGCCATGTCCGCCCTGAACCAGCCACACCTGTTCATGATCCGCGACCATGACGCCACCACCCAAGACGCTGAACTTGAAGCCCGTGGCTACCGCGCCGAGGCCCCGACCACCGCCTATTGCTGCCCGATCCAAACCCTGACCAGCGACGCGGTGCCGCTGCGATCTGCCTTTTCGATCTGGCCACCTTTGGCGATAATGGATGAAATTTGGGCAACCGGCGGCATTGGCCCCGACCGTCTGGCCGTCATGGCCCGCGTCCGGGGGGCGAAAACCGCGGTTCTGGGCCGCACCGACAACCATGCCTGCGGCACCGGCTTCATCGCCATTCACAACGATATCGCGATGATTCATGCCATTGAGGTCGCGCCAAACCAGCGTCGCAAGGGCACCGCGATCAACATCATGCGGGCCGCTGCGCGTTGGGCACAAGATCAGGGGGCGCGCCACTTTGGCCTGCTGGTAACAGATGCAAATGCCCCGGCAAATGCCCTATATAGAAAGCTGGGACTTACGGTCGTGGGCCACTACCACTATCGCATCAGGCAAAAACAATAGACGACAAGGGCAAGACGTGAACAAAAAACCCGAACAGGCCACAGCGCTTGACCTGCCAATGGTTAGCCCGTTGCCAGACGACACACAGGCCTATTTTGATCTCTGTCAGGACAAGCTGGGCATGGTGCCAAATGTCCTGCAGGCCTACGCCTTTGACATCGACAAGCTGAACGCCTTTACGGCGATGTATAACGACATCATGCTGGCCGGCAGCGGGCTTAGCAAACTGGAACGCGAAATGATCGCCGTTGTGGTGTCGTCAATCAATCGCTGCTGGTATTGTCAGGTCGCCCACGGTGCCGCCGTTCGCGCCCTGTCCGGTGATCCGGCACTGGGGGAAGCCATGGTGATGAACTTTCGCGCCGCCAATCTGGATACCCGCCAGCTGGCCATGCTGGAATTTGCCGAGCACCTAACCAAAGCCAGCGCCGAGACCACAGAAAGTGACCGTCAGGCCCTGCGTGACGCTGGTTTCAGTGACCGCGACATCTTTGACATCGCCAGCGTCACCGGGTTTTTCAACATGACCAACCGGGTGGCTTCGGCCATCGACATGCGCCCCAACCCAGACTACCACGCCCAGGCCAGATGATCACAAAACCCCTGATACTCGCCGCCCTTGCCGGGCTGATGCCATCCCTTGCGATCGCCGCCACGCTTGAGCTGCCAACAGGTGCTGTGGAAACCCTGCAATCCACCCAACCCTTCAACAGCACGTCGGTCCCAATTGACGTTTTTTCCGATGGTATCGTGCCGGTGGTCAGCGCCAAAGGTACCATCACCCAACAGGCCTGGAAGATCAGCGGCAACAGCCTGTCAACTTTGCAGACCATGGAATTTCTGCGTGGGCAGGTGTTGGACAAGGGCTATGAAATACTGCTTGATTGTGAGACTGATCAATGCGGTGGCTATGATTTTCGTTTTGAAATCAATGTCTTGCCGGAACCCGAAATGCATGTTGATCTTGGTGATTTCCGGTTTCTTACCGGCCAGCGAACCAACGAAAAGGGCCTGAAGGAATATATCAGCTTGATCATCAGCCGCGGTGGTGACAACGGGTTTATCCAGATGACCCGTGTTGGCAACACTGATGATCAACCTGCGGCTATCATCGCATCTTCCAAATCAACCCAGCCCGGTCTGGTGCGCACATCCCTGCCCGAAGGTGAGCTTGAAACCCTGCTGACCACCATCGGGCGCGCGCCGCTGGAAGACCTTAGCTTTGTCACCGGCTCTGCACGTTTGGGGGATGAAAGTTTTGCCTCGCTTGCGGAACTAGCCAGCTACCTCAGGGAACACCCGGAATTTACCGTCGCCCTGGTCGGTCATACAGATTCAGCAGGCTCGCTGGTCAATAACATGGCCCTGTCAAAGAAACGCGCAGCCTCGGTGATGCAGCGCCTGATTTCCGCCTATGGCATTCCCAGGCAACAACTTGAGGCATCCGGCGTTGGCTATCTGGTCCCGCGCGCATCAAATCTGACAGAGGCCGGGCGCACCCAAAACAGACGGGTCGAAGTGATACTCACCTCGACCCGCTAAATTGTCAAAACTCGTTACTGTACTACTTAAGTTACCACTTATCAGGTCCTTTTTCGGCAAACGCGTGCACCAGAAAATCGATAAACGCGCGGACCTTTGGTTGGGTGAAACGTCCCGGCGGATAAACCGCATAGATACCCTGGGTTTCCACTGGCAGATCAGGAATTGCCACTTCCACCAGACCCTCGGCCAATGCATCGGCATAAAGGAAGGATGGCAGATAGGCGATGCCAAGGCCGGAAATTGCGGCATTCAGCAGGGATTGACCATCATTCACCGTCAACCAGCCAGCGGTGCGTACCTGACGCTTTTCACCGGATGGTGCTTTCAGCTTCCAGACGGCGCTGTTGGCCTGATTGGAATAATGCAGCAGCTTATGTTCATTCAGATCATCGATCTTGCCCGGACGGCCATGTTTGGCAAAATATTCCGGTGACGCGATCATCCGTTTGGTGGTCTCGGTCAGTTTGCGGGCACGCAGCGTGCTGTCCTCAAGCTCTCCGATCCGGATGGCCATGTCGAAACCTTCTGAAATCAGCTCAACATAGCGATTGTTCAGGACCATATTGACCGTGATGTCGTCGAATTCCTGTAAGAACTCTCCAAGCACCGGCGACAGGTGGTTCACACCAAAATCCGTCGCAACTGATATTCGCAGCAGTCCCGATGGTGCAGATTGCATCGAGGTTACCAGCGCATCAGCTTCACCGGCGTCGTTTAATACGCGCCGTGCCCGATCATAGTAAGCCAGTCCAATTTCTGTCGGGCTGACCCGACGTGTGGTTCTGTTCAGCAGCCGTGCACCTAATCTCGCCTCCAACGAGCTTACATGCTTTGAGACAGCGGATTTTGAAATCCCCATCTTCCTGGCCGCGTCCGTGAAACCGCCCTGATCCACTACAGTGGCGAAGGCTTCCATTTCAGTTAGTCGGTCCATCTTGTGTTACCCTAGTCATGGCCCCCAGCCACGAAACAGGTATCCGTTCCAATTCGGGCAGGAATGCGGTAGGTCGCCGACAATAACGGGGAAAACGCCGCAATGTGCATGATTACCGGTAAAATTCGCGCGGTATTTGTCACAGTATTTAGGAAATCTGTTTGTTTTCAAAGGCTTAAAAACTGTTACAATTTTGCCGCTAATCGTGCGCCTTCATCAATAGCGCGCTTTGCGTCCAGCTCACCTGCATAATTTGCGCCGCCAATCACGTTGATCGACTGGTGTTTGCCCTCTAAATCATCCGCCAAAGATCGTTCGCTGACCTGACCGGCACACAGAATGATCCGACTGGCGGCTATATGTTCAGGATTTTCGCGCGCCTCACCAATACTGATATGTATACCCGCGGCATCGATGCGTTCATAATTCACCCCACCGCGCATCTTCACGTCCTTCATCGCCAGCGTGGCGCGATGGATCCAGCCCGTGGTCTTGCCCAGCCGCCGCCCCAGCTTTTCTGATTTGCGCTGTAACATCGTAATCGCGCGCGCCGGTGCTTCGGGTTGCGGGCCGGAAGCGGCCAGACCACCCCGATCCGTTTCCGGATCAGAAATGCCCCATTCCTTTTTCCAGTCGGCTATATCAAGTGTCGGGCTTTGCCCCTGCTCGGCCAGAAATTCCGCCACATCAAAGCCAATGCCACCGGCCCCGACAATAACCGCGCTTTCGCCCACCTCAGCGCCCCCGCGCAACACATCTATATAGGACAGCACGTTTGGCGCGTCCTGCCCGGGTATCTGCGGATCACGCGGAACAACACCGGTGGCTATCACCACCTCATCAAAATCCACCACGTCACTGGCCGACACATCCACCCCAAGGCGCAGGCTGATATCCGAGCGTTCCACCATAACCTTGTACCAGTCCACCAACCCGATGAATTCTTCCTTGCCGGGGATCACCTTGGCCATGTTCAGCTGGCCACCAACCCCGTCCGCCCGGTCAAACAATGTCACCCGGTGCCCGCGCTGTGCCGCCACCAGTGCCACCGACAACCCGGCTGGCCCGGCCCCGACCACGGCCACGGTTTTTACCACCGCCGCCTTTTCATAGCGCAACTCGGTTTCATTACAGGCCCGCGGATTGACCAGACAGGTCGACATCTTGCCGCTGAACGTGTGATCCAGACAGGCCTGATTGCAGGCGATACAGGGTGCGATTTCATCCGCCCGCCCGCTTGCCGCCTTGGCCACAAAATCCGCATCCGCCAGAAACGGGCGCGCCATCGACACCATATCAGCGCATCCCTGCGCCAACACCGCCTCGGCCACATCCGGCATATTGATCCGGTTTGACGTGATCACCGGGATGCCCACCTGACCCATCAGCTTTTTGGTCACCCAGCTAAATGCGGCGCGCGGCACCGATGTTGCTATCGTCGGTATGCGCGCCTCATGCCAGCCGATACCGGTGTTGATAATTGTCGCGCCAGCCGCTTCAACTGCTTTGGCCAGTTGCAGCACCTCTTCCCAGCTGGACCCACCCGGAACCAGATCAATCATGCTCAGCCGGTAAATCAGGATGAAATCTTCCCCGACTGCGCCCCGCACCCGGCGCACCACCTCCAGCGGCAACCGCATGCGGTTTTCATAAACACCACCCCAGTGATCGTCACGCTTATTGGTATGGGTCACCAGAAACTGGTTCAGGAAATACCCCTCAGACCCCATAATCTCAACACCATCATAGCCCGCATCGCGCGCCCGCACCGCCGCCGTGACAATATCAGCGATCTGCTTTTCAATCCCGTCTTCATCCAGCTCAATCGGCACGAACGGCGATATCGGTGACTTGATTGCAGACGGGGCCACACATTTTGGCCCATAGGCATAGCGCCCGGCATGCAATATCTGCATGGCAATCTTACCACCGGCACCCTGCACCCGGCCCGTGACAATCCGGTGATTGGCAATATCATCGGCGCTAAACAGCCCGGCAGCCCCGGGGAACACACCACCTTCTTCATTGGGGGCCATGCCACCGGTCACGATCAGCCCAACATCACCCCGCGCCCGCTCGGCGTAAAATTCGGCCACCCGGTTCCAATCTTTGGTTTCCTCGAGCCCGGTATGCATTGAGCCCATCAACACACGGTTCTTCAGCGTGGTGAACCCCAGATCAAGCGGCGCTAAAAGCCGCGAAAATTCAGCCATATTCATTCCTAACCGGTCATGGGTTACATGGTTTCCAGACAATGCCGGCGAAACGCCTTTTTCAACATGTCCAGCTCGGCGCGCAATAATTCGGTTTCGGCCCGGATATCATCTTCCAGCGGCTCACCGGTCACAATCGTAAAGCTGTTCAGCGTTTTACCACTGGCCTTATCGCTGATCAAAAACACCTGAACCCCGTCTGACAGTAATGCAGCAGGCACCGGAATTTGCAGCGCCCAGCCCTTGGCATCGTCTTCCCGTTCGGTCAGCTTAAAGTCCAGCGGCTGGCCCTGATGGCTCACCTCTAGCTCCGGCGCAGTCCCGCCAGCGCCGGTTACCACGCCTTCCCAGACACCGGCAAACAGCCGGGTTTTCGTGACCGAAATTTCAGACATTGACCAACACCACCGTCACATCTCCGCCCGGGGACGCCGCGAAAACGTAATGTCACGCAACATTATCTGGTTCATTTGCGGCCCCTCAAATATCAGATCAATCCATGCCCGTTCTAGTCGCTTTTCATTCAGGTTAGTATAGGCCAGATCAAATTCCACCACCGCACAGCCATCTTCAACCGTCAGTTCGCGGATAATCTGTTCACTATTGGGCCCATGTTTAAAATTGAACCGGGCGAACATTTCCAGCGGTTTTTCCATATCCACAAATGTTGTCATCCGCACCAGATGGCGGCGGCTTAACCCATCGCGCGCCGATTTCGGCAGCTCAATGACCAGCGACATGAAATTCCCGTCAAACTGAAACACATCAATGCGCAACCCAAACGGCGCCAGATCGCGCTCGGAGGTATTGCGCACCTGTCGCAATGTCAGTTCCGAGGTTTTGCAATCGTGAAACAGCCGAATCTCATCGCCGATCTCGGTCTTACTGGGAACGGCCGTCATACCAGCCGGGCTGATCGGGCCGCGCCACAGTTCCGGGCGGTAAGCCCAGTCAGAATGCAGTGGCTTCTGAATGGCGTTGCTGCCGACCAGGGGTAGGGTCAAGCGCCCATCGGCAATATGCAGAACTTTATCCAGACTGCGCCGCAACTCTCGCAATTGCGCCCGGGTTTTGCGCAGTGCAAACAGATCTTCCCTGCCGGCCCGCATTTGCACCCGTCGCAAGCGCCGCAAAACGCGCCGGTGAAATATGTAATTGCCGATCCTGCTCATATACCGGGGCCACACTCGCCTTTGCTCGTCAGATGGAATTGCCCCAGACTATAGCTGAATGGGTTACCGTCCGGCAAACATCACACCGGATCAGTTACCGGGTCAACCAAAGCTGGGTTATCCGCCCGGACCCGGTCCATAAAATCTGACAATGTGGCACGCCCAACAGCATCCGACATCGGTTTGTCCCGAAAGCCGTTGACGCTTAGCGTCACGATCCGCCCCCGCACGTCCATCAGTGCCCGCCAATAAACCTGCGCCAACCCGCTGACGCCATTGGGGCTGGTATCGCGTACTTTCAGAATATACGCCCCGTCGCGGGCATCGCCGGACAGAATTGTTACAACCCCCACCTGACCATTTCGCGCCAGTGCCAGCTTACCGGCATCAGAGGTGAAAAATCTTTCCAGCTGGCCTGTGGATGTGCCAACTTTTGCGCCCGTCGTACCAGAGACCGACGCGGTCAACACCCCCGGAACCGCCGGGGCCGTAACCCGCGCACTATTGGCAAGTGAGGCACAATTGCCCAGCAGCACAAACGCCCCCGCCTCAGAATCCTGACTGGCAGAGCGTTCAATGCAATACCCCCGTGGCCCGGCAATTGTCACAGTATTGCCCACCACCTGCACCGACTTGGTCACCGGTGCGCCAAATGACACCCCGATATCGCCACACGCCGCCACAAACAGCAGCGCCGGCACTATTAAGGACAACCGCACCCGCAAAATATCAAAGATCCATATAGATGTGACGTTCCGCCCTGGCACCGGGATGGGTGACCGCGCCCTTATTGGTCGGCCCCACCAGCTGCGCGTATTTCCACAGCGCCCCGCTGGCATATAGGGTTTCCTTTGCGCCGGCCCAATCGGCTTTACGCGCCGTCATCTCATCATCGCTCAGCGCCACTGACAATTCACCCTTGATTGCATCAATGGTGATCATGTCGCCATCCTTCAGCAACGCAATCGGCCCGCCATGGGCAGCCTCTGGCCCGACATGGCCGACGCAAAATCCCCGCGTCGCACCACTGAACCGCCCATCGGTGATCAGCGCCACCTTTTTACCCATGCCCTGACCCGACAGCGCCGCCGTGGTCGCCAGCATTTCGCGCATCCCCGGCCCCCCCGCAGGGCCTTCATTGCGAATGACCAGAACTTCGCCCGGCTTATAGGTGCGCGCCTTGACCGCCTCAAAGGCGTCTTCCTCACATTCAAAAATCCGCGCCGGGCCGGTGAAAACAATTTCATCCTCAGACATGCCCGCGATCTTCACAATCGCACTTTCCGGCGCCAGATTGCCCTTTAGCCCGACAACACCACCGGTTTGCGAAATCGGCGTCGCCACCGGGTAAATCACCCGCCCGTCAGCCTCCAGACTGACGCGGTCGATTTCCTCGCCAATGCTGTAGCCCGTTACTGTCATGCAATCTTCATGGATCAGACCAGCCTTGCGTAATTCCTTCATCACCACCGGCACACCACCTGCTTCAAACAGGTCCTTGGCCACATAGGCCCCACCCGGTTTCAGATCGACAAAATACGGCGTGTCGCGGAAAATCTCACAAACATCATCCAGATCAAAATCAATCCCGGCTTCATGGGCCATCGCCGGCAGATGCAACCCGGCATTGGTGGACCCACCGGTGCAGGCGACAATACGCGCCGCATTTTCCAGCGACTGACGGGTCACGATATCACGCGCCCGGATGTTCTTTTCCAGCAACCGCATCACCGCTTCACCCGAAGCCTCACCATACTGATCGCGGCTTTCATAGGGCGCAGGCGCACCCGATGAATTTGGCAAAGCCAGCCCGATTGCCTCGGACACACAGGCCATTGTGTTCGCCGTAAACTGACCACCACAGGCCCCGGCAGACGGGCAGGCCACCTTTTCCAGCTCAATCAAATCTGCCTCAGACATGGTGCCCGCCTGATGCTTGCCCACGCCTTCAAATACATCCTGAACCGTTACATCCTTACCGTGCAAACGCCCCGGCAGGATCGAACCACCATACACAAACACCGACGGTACGTTCAGCCGGATCATCGCCATCATCATCCCCGGCAGTGATTTATCGCACCCCGCCAGACCCACCAGTGCGTCATAACAATGCCCCCGCATGGTCAGCTCAACCGTGTCGGCAATCGCCTCACGGCTGGCCAATGAAGACCGCATCCCCTCATGCCCCATGGCGATGCCATCTGTGACGGTGATGGTGGTAAATTCCCGCGGCGTCCCGGACCCGGCCTTGACCCCCAGCTTCACCGCCTGCGCCTGACGGTTCAGCGAAATATTACAGGGTGCGGCCTCATTCCAACAGGTGGCCACCCCGACCAATGGCTGCGCGATCTCATCCTCGGTCAGCCCCATGGCATAATAATAAGACCGGTGCGGTGCCCGCTCTGGGCCCTCGGTAACATGGCGGCTTGGCAGGTTGGATTTGTCGAACTTATTGCGCAGCATCTGGGTCTCTCCGAAATTTGGTTAAGCCTGAATAATCGGCCCACAGATGATTCACAAGTAACGCTTTGGCAGATTGCACTGATCCCCAACCCACCGTATTCAGAACAAAACCAACAGACAGGTCAGCGCCGATGTTTACCCCAGAATTTGACGCCTACGTCGCCCCGGCCCGTAATCGCGCGCAACTTTGGCGGCTCTGCCTTGGTATCGTGCTGATCGTTGTGATCTACCTGCTGTTTCTGGCGGTGATATTTGCGACGCTCTACCTCTTCCTCGGCAATCAAGCGGCGGATATCGCCCAACAGACCGCCAACGCTTCAACCCCCACCGGCATGTTCATGCTGCTCGCCAGCTTTGCCGGCGCGGCCATTGGTCCGCTGATCGTGGTGCGCCTGCTGCACAAACGCAGCCCCGCCACCCTGTTCGGCCCCCGCTCAGTCGTTTTACACGATTTCGCCTTTGCCGCCGCTGGTGTCATCGCCCTGAACGCCGTTTTCCTTGTTATCCTGTCGATCTGGGTCACCCCCATCGCCAACCTGAACCTTGGGTTGTGGCTGGCCCTGCTGCCCCTGACCCTGATCGGCCTCTTGATCCAGACCGGGGCCGAGGAGCTGGTGTTCCGCGGCTATTTGCAACAACAACTGGCGGCGCGGTTTCGCTCACCCCTGATCTGGATGCTGCTGCCCAGCCTGATCTTCGGCTCGCTGCACTATGATCCTGCAACAGCGGGTGACAACACCTGGCTGGTGGTCGCCGCCACCGCGCTGTTTGCCCTTGCCGCCGCTGACCTGACCCGCGTCACCGGCAGCCTTGGCGCCGCCTGGGGGTTTCACTTTGCCAATAACCTTTGGGCGATTGTCCTTCTGGCGGTGGATGACGGCATCACCGGCCTTGCGCTTTATGTCACGCCCTACAGCGCTGACGATACTGACCTGCTGCCCCGCCTGATCGCTCTTGATCTGCTTGCACTGGGGCTGATCTGGTTTACCTTGCGCCGATTGCTGCGTCGCTGATTGCAATTGCGCACCGTCCGTCCTATTTCATTTCAGGTACACAAAACAGGCCAAGGCGCACCATGAACTGGATATCAAACTACGTCCGCCCCACCATCAATTCGCTGTTTTCCCGGCGCGAAGTGCCGGACAATCTGTGGACCAAGTGCAAAGAATGCGGCACCATGCTGTTCCACCGGGAACTGTCGGAAAACCTGAACGTCTGCACCAGCTGCGATCACCACATGGCATTTCCGCCCCGTGAACGCTTCAAAACCCTGTTTGACGGCGGCATCTTTACTGAAATTGACGTGCCAAAAGTCACCGTTGATCCGCTGCATTTCAAAGATCAGAAAAAATACCCGGACCGCCTGAAAGCCGCCCAGAAAACCACCGGTGAACCTGAAAGCATCCTGATTGCCGAGGGTGAAATGGGCCGCACCCCCATCGTTGCCGCGGCCCAGGATTTTGCCTTTATGGGCGGTTCCATGGGCATGTATGTCGGCAACGCCATTATCGCAGCCGCCCAGCGCGCCGTACAACTCAAACGCCCGCTGATCATCTTTTCCGCTGCCGGTGGCGCGCGCATGCAGGAAGGCATCCTGTCGCTCATGCAAATGCCCCGCACCACGGTCGCCGTGGAAATGCTGAAAGAAGCAGGCCTGCCCTACATCGTTGTGCTCACCCACCCGACAACCGGGGGCGCCACCGCCAGCTACGCCATGCTGGGGGATGTGCATATCGCTGAACCCAACGCGCTGATCTGTTTCGCAGGCCCCCGCGTTATACAACAAACCATCGGTGAAAACCTGCCCGAGGGCTTCCAGCGCGCCGAATACCTGCTGGACCACGGCATGCTTGATCGCGTGACCCACCGCAAGAACCTGCGCGACGAACTGATCACCATCACCCGCATGTTGCTGGGCATGACACCGGGCGTAAAGGGTGATCTGCCCGCCCCGGAAAAATCCAAAAAAGCGGAAGAACCAAAACCCAAAGCAGGCGCGAAAAAGTGACGCCGACCTCCTCTGACGTCATCCTTGCGCGGATGATGTCACTGCACCCCAAGATCATCGACCTGACACTGGATCGCATGTGGCAGCTGCTGGGCGCTTTGGGCAATCCTGAACGCGCCCTGCCACCGGTCATCCACATCGCCGGCACCAATGGCAAAGGCTCAACCCAGGCGATGATCCGCGCCGGACTAGAAGGCGCGGGCAAATCCGTCCACGCCTACACCTCACCGCATCTGGCGCGTTTCCATGAACGTATCCGCCTTGCCGGAACCCTGATTTCAGAACCCGACCTGACAACAATTCTGGATGAAGTTGCCCACGCCAATGGTGATACCAACATCACCTATTTTGAAATCACAACCATCGCCGCCCTGCTGGCATTTTCCCGCACGCCTGCGGATTATACCTTGCTTGAGGTCGGACTGGGCGGCCGCTTTGACGCCACCAACGTCAT
>VAPM010080297.1_pt1 | contig 11377 bp, 12 predicted proteins | sample 3395091 | NCBI WGS metagenome assembly VAPM01 (sample SAMN08290445, study PRJNA428436) | hydrothermal vent metagenome | isolation source: Deep-sea hydrothermal vent chimney 3 | place: Pacific Ocean: Juan De Fuca Ridge | reverse complement strand
TTGGCAGCGTCGGTGAAGATGGCGAGGACGAGGAACCAGGCTCCGACGAGGATCAGGATGCGGCCACCCCACCTTTTCACCGCCGGACCGGCCGTCTTGAACCGGCTGAGGGTCGATGCCTGTGCAAATGTGGCACCGAGAGCGGCCAGGAACATCAGGATCACGATCATCGCGGCAGCGACCGTGAACGTGAACACCGACGTCGCGACGCTTCCGGCGATGAGGGACTGTGCGGCCAGACCGGCCAGCAGCGGTCCCGTTCAGGAGAACCCCGCTGCCAGGTACCCGAAGCCGTACAGGACGTGGCTCGAGAAGCGAGTCTCGTCGCCGATCGCTGCGCGTCTGCGGTCGATGGGCTCGGCGATTCTCGTCATGGCCGAGAAGTGCAGATCGACGACGGGTAGCTGAACAAGACCCATGACGATCAGAACGATGCCGACCACGACTCGCAGGATCCTTCCCTGGGCCGAGTCGAAGGAGAACAGGCGGGCGATGGCACCACCACCGAGGGAGAGCAGGAGACCGAAACCCACGATGAAGGCAACGGCCCCGACAGATGCTCCGGTCGCGAATCGAAGGGTATCGCGCGCCCGATGCTCCGGCGATGTCGTTGCCCGGCGGGCGAGTGTGGTCAGGAGGAGAGGGAACGAACAGGGCGAGAAGAACGCGGCGATACCGACCGTCGCGGCAACCACAACGAGTCCAACGCCGGTCGCTCCGCCGACGTCGAAGGAGCGGAACAGCCGGAACCCGACGTAGCCGGCGAAGCCGACGACGAGCGTGATGATGACGAGGAGCGCCATACGCGTCCGCAGCCTGGACTGCTTCAACTCGTCTCTGTCGGTCGTCACGGTTCTCCTGTGGTGTGGTGTGACTACCCTAAACCTTGAAGTCGACTTCAAGGTCAAGAGGGATCGTGCAGATAGGAGAACTCGCCGGGGCGAACACCGTATCGACCGCAACGGTGCGGTATTACGAGCAGATCGGGCTTCTCGATCCCCCGAAGCGGACGGCGTCGGGGTACCGGGACTACGACCAAGATGCTTCAGCGAGACTCGGCTTCATTCGGGCTGCCCAGGGAGCAGGCCTCAGCCTGGAGGAGATCCGCACGATCCTCGAGATATCGAACGCCGGAGATGCCCCGTGCGGTCACGTTGCAGGGTTGATAGATGAAAAGGTGAAGACGATCGCTACGAAGATCGCAGCACTTCAGGTGGCGAAGGCCGATCTCGAGGCGCTCTCCGCTCGAGCCCGAACCCTCACCGGAACCCCCTGCCCCGAAGGCTCCATCTGCCACATCCTCGCCCCATAGGACTCTGGCGCTGAAACAGCTCATATACGAGCGGTAGCAGCGCCAGACGCCTGGGTTCAGTAGGCGCCGGCGAGTTTGCGGTGGTCCCAGCTCGTCACCTTGATGGGTTCGACGATGACCGCGGTGTTCTTGGAGGCGAACCGGCCGAAGGCAGCATCGAGTTCCTCTGGTGAAAGCGCCTGGGGTTCGGTGCCCGAGAACGGGTAGCGGGCGGCGAGCTTGCCGTAGATCTCGAGTACGTAGTCGGGATCCGTGACCAGTTTTGCCGTTCCCTTGATCATGACGCCCTGGAGCTCGGCGTAGAAATCGCCGGTCTCTACGAGCACCGTGAGGCGCGGATCGCGCATCAGGTTGACGATCTTCTGGGACTTGGTGAAGGACCGGAACACGATCCGCCCATCGTCCAACGTGAACCACATCGGAGCGAGGTGCGGGGTGCCGTCCTTGTTGATCGATGCGACCTCGAGGATCCTGGCGCCGGATCCGAGGAACTCCTGGATCTCGGCATCGTTCATGGTGATGTCTTTTCGTGCCATGGAGCCAATGTAGCGACACCAGGACTCTGGCGCCGAATCGGCTCGGATGCGAGCTGTTCCAGCGCCAGACGCCAAAAGCCGACTGGTCGGAATGTTCCGGGGTCGTCTAGCCTTGTTCATAGAGAACGGGGCACGGGCGACCTTCGGGCGGCTGAGGTCCACGACGTTCACAGAACGGAACGACCCGCTATGTCCTCCAACCCCTTGGGTGGAGAGAAGGGACCTCACGATGGCCGACGAATCTCGCCGACCCATGACCGCACCGGCGGTGCGCGCCCGCAAGGGTGGCGCGAAGCTGAAGATGGTCACCGCCTACGACGCACCCACGGCTCGCATCGCCGACCGTGCAGGTACCGACATCATCCTCGTGGGTGACTCGCTCGCCAACGTGGTGCTCGGGTACGACAACACGCTCAAGGTCTCGATGGACGTCATGATCCACCACACCGCTGCTGTCACGCGAGCCAAGCCGAAGGCTCTCGTCGTCGGCGACATGCCGTGGCTCTCCTATCACACATCGACCGACGAAACGGTCAAGAACGCAGGCCGCTTCATCCGTGAGGGTGGTGCAAGCGCCGTGAAACTCGAAGGTGGACGCAAGCGTCTTCCGATGATCGAAGCCGTTCTCGATGCAGAGATCCCCGTCCTTGGCCATCTCGGACTCACCCCCCAGTCGGTGAATACGATGGGTGGATACAAGGTGCAGGGAAAGCACGCTCAGGATGCGTACGAGATGATCTCAGATGCCCACGCCATCGCCGACGCCGGCGTGTTTGCCATCGTCCTCGAAGGTGTCCCCGACGTCGTTGCAGAGATCGTGACCAGCGAGGTTGCGGTCCCGACCATCGGTATCGGTGCAGGGATCCACTGCGACGGCCAGGTCCTGGTGTTCCACGATGTCACAGGCCTCGGGGCAGGCGAGTACATCCCGAAGTTCGTCCGCACCTATGCCAACCTCGCCGACGATGCGGTAGCCGCCCTCGAACAGTTCTACGCCGACATCGATTCGGGTGCGTTCCCGTCTGAGGCCGAGACCTATCACATGCCTGCTGAGTCTGAGGAGATCCTTCGCCATCTCGCCGATCCGTCAGACCACCTGATGGCCGACGAGGCGATGGAGGGCTGAGTACCGATCCTCCACGGGCCCGGCGCGCCCACCGAGGTAAGACCGGCACCAGATCAGGCGCTCCGTCGGGGTGGCTAGCCTCGCGACATGCGCTTGGCGAGCATCTTCCTCGACATCCTTCTCCCGGTGTTCCTCATCGTGGGCGCGGGAGCCGTTGCCGGTCGCACGCTCGAACTCGATACGAAGTCGCTGTCGCGTCTCGTCTACTGGGTTGTTGGTCCGGTGTTCGTGTACTCCATCCTTGCCACGGCAGACCTCTCGGCCGGACTGGTCGGGCGGATCCTTGCTGCCACGATGCTCGCCGTGCTTGGGTCCGGGATCGTCGCATGGCTCTCTGGCCGGGTGCTTGGCCGTCCGGTGAGGACTCGGTCTGCCGGTGTGCTGTCGTCCGTGTACGGCAACGTGGGCAACTTCGGGCTTGCGATCATCGCCTTCACCTTCGGTGCCTCGGCACTCGGATTCGCCGGGGTGGTCCTCGTAGCGGTCAACGTCACCGGTGTGTTCGTCGGGGTCGCTGCGGCACAGTGGCACGAGCGCGGGGCGTTGCGGGCTCTGGGGGCGGCGTTCATCGCTCCGATGACCCTTGCGGTGATTCCCGCCGCGATAGTCAACGGAGGAAACATTACCTTGCCGCTCTGGCTCGATCGTCCGCTGACGCTGGTCGCCGGAGCGCTGATCCCCGTGATGCTGCTGACCCTGGGAGCTCAGCTCGGCCAGATGACGAAACCCCACGTGAGCGTCGACGTTGTCCGTGTCCTCGTGGTGAAACTGGTCGTTGCGCCCCTCGTTGCAGCCGGTACGGTGATGCTTGTCGGTCTCGCTGGTGTGCCTGCAGGGGTTGTCATCCTCCAGTTCGCCATGCCACCGGCGGTGTTCACGTCGATCATCGCGCTCGAGCACGACCTGGAACCCGACCTCGTCACGACGACGGTGCTCGTCGGCACGCTCGTGTCGATCGTCACGATCCCCGTCGTGATCGCGCTCGTGAGCTGAGAGCGAGATCGCAGGTATCGGTGTCGCAGCCCCCCTACGACGTCGAGTACAGGAGTTTGACGACACCGTTGGAGAACGCACGTGACTGCACGAGGCTCAACCTGGTCGCGAGGGGTCTCGTGAAGAGGGGTACGCCGGTACCGAGTACCTTGGGTATCACGTAGATCTCAAGGGTGTCGATGGCTCCCTGGTCGAGCCCATCGGTGATGACTTGCCCGCCCCCCATGACCCAGAGCCGCGTGTCGATCGTCACGGCGTACTCCCTCACCGCAGCAGCGGTCGCGGTCGATGCGAACGTGATGTCGGCACCTTCGAGGATCGGGAGATCCCGTGAGGTCAGCACCAGTGCAGGGGTATCCCCGTAGGGCCAACCCCAATCGAGGATCTGCTCGTACGTCTTGGATCCCATGACGAGGCCACCGACGCCGGCGAGGAACCCGTCGAAGTCGTACTCCTCAGATCCGAAGTCGTCGAGGAATCCGACCGAGCCGCCCTCTTCCGCGATGTAGCCGTCGAGGGAGACGGCGACGTACGCGACAACATCTGATGCCATTGGAAGAGGGTATCAGGAGACTTGATGGCCGGCCACTGCGACCGATGTTGCCCACCCGGCGTGTGGCCCGTAGCCTTGCCGTATGCGTTGGGCCGGGTTCGTGATAGCGATCGTCGTCGGGGGTTTGGTTTCCCTGTGGGCTGTGCGTGACCATCTGAACTCTGGATCCATTGTTTTACTCGTTTCTGTTATTGCGCTCGGTCTGGCATGGCTCGCGTGGGTGACGGTGTCGGACACTCTGTCCTCGCGATGGTTTGCATGGCATCGGGAGTGGGCAGTGGTGGCCTCCCATCCTGTCGCCGTGTCGTTCGCATTGTTCTCCATCGGTATCACCGGATGGATGGCGAGCGGGATGGTCCCATCGTTTCCGATTGGCGCCGCTGTGGTCCTTGTCGGTTCGCTCGGGTTCCTCGCGTCGCTGGTGGATCATCGACTCCCTGCGCTCCTCGTAGCGACCGTCGCTTTGTTCGGCGTTGCAAGCGTCGCGGGTGTCGGTCTCTCGGCGCATGAGTCTGTGTCGGTCGAAACGGCGATCGTCGTGGGTGTCGTCCTCTTCACGACCGCCGTCGTTGCCCTCCTGATCTCAGGGTCGGTCTTTCGATGGTTCATGGTTGCGGTGGGGAGCCTCGCTGCCGGTTACGTTTGGAGCGGGATCGCCGTGCTGCAGTTCGTTCCCCTGTCGGTGCCGTTCAAGAGAGTCGCCATTGCTGGGGTTCTCGGTGCATCGATCGTCGCGCTCATCCTGTCCCTGGTTGCCCATCGGCTGGATCGCGGCACTCGCGAGGTATCCAGAATCGGGGGGTAGGTTCCTGGCATGCAAACGATCCCCGTCATCCTCATCGCCCTCGTGCTGTCGGCGTGTACCGCCGCGGTCGATTCTGGCGACGCGGTGTCTCCCGACGCACCGGATACCACGACCTCATCGGCCACTCTGGCCATGCCTCCCCAGATCGCCGACTTCCGGGTCAAGGAGGTCCAGGTGGGCGGCAGACTGCTGACGCTTGCGATCGCCGACAACCCGTCACTGCGGTCCCAGGGTCTCATGGAGGTCACCGACCTCGAGGATCTCGACGGGATGCTCTTCTTCTGGCGTCACGACGGGGACCCGTTCTGGATGAAGGACACGCTGATCCCGCTCGACATCGTGTGGTTCAACGAGGACGGGACGTACAAGGACCGAGCTTCGATGGTGCCCTGCACCGAGGACCCCTGCGAGCGGTACTTCCCTGCCGACGGTCTCGAGTTCCGCTACGCCATCGAGGCCGCCCCCGGCACCCTCGACTACATCACCGAATCCTCCACCATCCAGTACACCGACGACTGACCCACCCCCCCCTCAGGAGTCTGGCGCTGAAACAGCTCGGATACGAGCCGTACCGGCGCCAGAGTGAGTGCAGACGGCTGGTACCTTCCTCGCCATGACGCAGATCTACTTCACCGAAGCGACCGACGCCAACACCCTGCTCGCAGAGAACCACTTCGCGCTCCTCGTAGGGATGACGCTCTACCAGCAGATCCCCGTCGAGAAGGCTTTCGCCGGACCGTACGAGCTCGAGCAGCGTCTCGGTAAGCCGATCGATGCGCAGCTGATCGCATCGATGGATCCCGATGAGCTCGAGGTCGTTTTCCGTGAAAAGCCCGCTCTCCACCGGTTCCCGGCCAACATGGCGAAACGGACCCAGGCTGTGGCGAACTTCATCGTCGATGAGTACGGCGGTGATCCAACCGGGTTGTGGGAGGGTGTCGAGACCCATGCCGAGCTGATCAAGCGGATCAAGGCGATGCCCGGCTTCGGCGACTACAAGGCCAGGGTCTACTCGGCGGTCCTCGCCAGACAGTTCGACGTCAAGCCTGCGGGGTGGGATGCAAAGCTCCCCGAGTGGCCCAACATCTCTGAGGTCGACTCTGCCGAGGGCCGCACCGAGATGAAGGCCCGCAAGAAAGCCTGGAAAGCCGCCCAGTCCTAGGCGTCTGGCGCTGATACGGCTCGCATACGAGCGCTGCCGGCGCCAGGGTCCGAGCGTCATGGCAAAGTGGATTTCGGCGTAGGCTGAGGGGGCGGCACCTGCACCATGCGTGTCGCTTTCACAAGGGGTGGATCATGACGTACGACGACACACTGAGTCACGATGAGGTAGCGGCGATAGCAGAAGAGGCGTATGTCTTGTTCTTCCCGATGCTCATGGGGTACCGGTACGCGTTCGGGTCGTTCCTCGTCCCCTCGTTGCCGTCCTACCGCGTGCCGTTGAACGTCCTCGGCGGAGAACCGGTGACGCTCGACCACACCTTCAAGGACGTCATCACCCCGAACGCCGACACCCCCTACTCGATGGCTGGACTCGATCTGCGGGCCGAACCGATGGTGCTGTCGGTCCCGGCGGTGAAGGACCGCTACTACGTCATGCAGTTCGAGGACCTCTTCGGGATGAACGAACACTTCGTCGGTACCCGTGCCACGGGCACCGATCCAGGCACCTATCTCATCGCCGGGCCGAACTGGGACGGGGAGACGCCCGAAGGGATCGACGCGGTCCTTCGCAACGAGACCGACCTCGTCTTCCTCATCGGGCGCACGCAGATCTTCGGGCCGCACGACGTCGAGGCCACCGGCCGGGTGATGTCCGCCTACGATCTGCGTCCCCTCTCGGTCTATCTCGGTGGCGAGCCTGTGGCGGCACTGCCGTATGACTGGCCCGTGTGGAACGATGATGCATCGAGAGACGAGCGCTTCATCACATACGCCAACGGTCTGCTCCCACTGTGCCAGCCGACACATCCCGATGAGGTGGAGATCATGGCTCGCTTCGCCCGGATCGGCCTGGCCCCGGGTGAGCCGTTCGACGTCGATGCCCTCGACCAGGGTGCGCGAGCAGCGCTGAAGGCCGGAGTGGATGCGGCTCGCACCCGCCTGGCAGAGATGTCCGAGAATATCGGGGAGAAGGTCAACGGTTGGACGAACACCGATCCGTTCGGTGACCGAGAGTTCTACGCGGGTGACTACATGCTGCGTGCCGTCGGAGCGATGGTCGGATGGGGAGGCAACGACAAAGTCGAGGCGTTCTATCCGATGGCGCGCACGGATGCAGACGGCGCCCCCTTTGACGGTACGAAGCGGTACCGGTTGACCTTCGACACGCTTCCACCTGCAAAGGCGTTCTGGTCGGTGACGATGTACAACACGGAGTACGACGGTACGGCCGGGTTCTTCGTCGAGAACCCGATCGGGCGGTACCTCATCAACTCGACGACCGAGGGCCTCGTGTACGGGGAAGACGGTGCGCTTGCGATCACGATCCAGCACGACGAGCCCACCGACCCGGCCGAGCGCGCCAACTGGCTCCCCGCTCCCGACGACGCGTTCTACCTGGCTCTGCGCCTCTACTCCCCCGCCCAGTCTGCCCTGGATAGCACCTGGACCCCACCCCCCGTCATCCGTCTCTAGGCGTCTGGCGCTGAATCAGCTCATATCCGAGCCGTGGCAGCGCCAGAGTCCTAAGGGAGTGTGCAGACTTCGGCGGCAAGGGCTCGGGTGTACGACAGGGGTGTGTCGGGACCAACGGAGAAACCCGTGTCGAGGCAGAAGAACCACGACGCGTCGGGGGTAACGAACACGGCTCGGGAACCGGCGAGGTCGATCGTCGTGTCGGGGCCGAGCATTGCGGTCGCCTCCGGGGCGGGGTAGAAGGTGACCCACGGCCAGGTGCCGTCGTCGGCGACGACGGGGATCTGGTTGGGGGCAGGCTCGGTCTCACCTACCCAGTCGGTCGCCACGAAGGGGCCGTTGAGTCGCCCGTCGGCGTTACGGAGGATGGAGCGCATGAACGAGAGATGCCTCGCTTCGTACGACAGGAGACCGTCGGGGTAGCCACGGTGCGTCTCCCACGTCGCGATGATGGTGTCGAGCGTCCGGCGGAGGTCGTCGATATCGGCCTCGAGCGGCGGTGGCTCGGTCGGGTTCTCGATATCTCCCTGGGAGACGCGCGAAGAGACACCGAGTTGCACCGAGTACCTGCCGTTCGAACCGGCGAGGCCTTCCATGTACCCGTAGTGAAGCGGTTCGTACCCCCACTCGTCCCGAGTCTCCCCCGACCCCTCCTGGATGATGAGGTGATAGGTGTGTTCGTTCGACGGGTCGTAGAGCGAGAGCTCCGTGCGTCGCCAGTCGTCGTCGCCGCTTTCGAGGAGCCGGAGATACGGTATGAGCTGCCGGCCCATGGCGTCCCACGCGAGCTTCTGTGCGGTCGACATGGCAGGTCTTCGCTGTGGTGATGCGAGCGCCGCGTCGACGAACCCCTGGTCGCCGAGTTCGAAGTCGGCGCTGCGGTACAGCCAGTTGCCGGTCACGTCGCTGAAGATCTCGTAGATCGGCTCCGGCGGTGGACCGTCCGGGTCGGACCACAGGTGCACGGTCGCGCCATCGACGGTGTACGCATCGGATGGGAGCGCCGCGTCGACGGTCCCCGTCGGGTCGCCGTGCACGACGACGTCGGCTGCCCCCGCTACGTGTGCGTTGGACACCGCTACGGGAACCATCTGGCCGATGAGGGCAGGGTCGGCCCGCCACGGCAAGGTGGCGATCTCCTCCTCGAACGGCTCCACGATCGTCAGGGAACCGACGGCGACGACCCGGTCACCCAGGGTCGCCGTGACGCGATGATCCCCGGTTTCCACAGCGGTGCGGGTCGTTCTCGATCCGATTCGCTCGACGAACGTCGTGGGAAGGGTGAACGCCCAACAGGTTGCGATCTCCCCGGCCTGGGTGATGGACACCTGGCCGATCGTCATGGAGTGGGCGGAGTCCTCAGTCTCGAAGGCGATTACCGGATCGGTGTCGCCGGTGATCGCAGCGCAGATCTCGACGCGTTTGCCGACAGCCTGGGCGGGCGGGTACGCGACCAGGTCGACCGGCTCACCGAACAGTGCGGTCGTGGTCCTCGGCTGTGTGGTTGCCGTTGTGGAGGTCGGCGGGGCCGTTGTCGTCGACGTCGTTGTGAGCGTGGACGGTGGCGGCTCGGTGGACGGCGCCGGGCTGCAGGCAGCCGCGATCACCCCGATCGCCACGCCGACGATCGCGACCCGGTACATCATATCCAACCCCTCTCGACCGTACCCCACAGGCTAGATGCAATAGGTGTCTGGCGCTGAATCAACTCGTATTCGAGCTGTATCGGCGCCAGACACCTGGGCACCGCGACAGACCTCTTCCATTCACCGGCTCGGCGTGGCACGGTGGCGGTGTGGAGGATCGTGAACGCATGCTCAACACCATCGCCCGCGAGCAGCGGGGTGTGTTCACCATGCCCCAGGCCCTTGCATGTGGATTCCCAAGAGCAACGATCACGGGAAGGGTCGCCCGCGGTCTCTACGAGGGCATTCACCCCGGCGTATACGGCTTGGCCGGTTCGGAGGAGTCGTGGCATCGGGAGGTCCTGGCGGCCGTGCTTTCTGCAGCGGCTCCGTCGGCAGCCTCGCACCGCACGGCAGCGTACCTGTGGGGGATGATGTCGAAGCGTCCCGACATCACGGAGATCACGACACGCCGACATCACAGATGTGACCGCTTCTCGTTCACGGTTCACGAGTCGAAGGATCTTCGGGCCTCCGACATCGTCGATGTCGACGGGGTACCGACCACGACGGCAGTGCGCACGGTGGTCGATCTCGGTGCATCGGCTCCCTCATGGCTCGTCGAACGCTGCCTCGATTCGGGTCTTCGCAAGGAACTCTTCACCGCGTGGGAGGTCCGGTGCTTCATCGCCCGCGTCGCCCGTCCGGGACGCACCGGTATCGGTACGATCCGGCCTCTCGTGAGCGAGCGAATCGTCTGGAACAGCATCACAGAGTCGGATCTCGAGGACCTCTTTCGGGCGGTCGTCTCCCACCTCTCATATCCGATGCCGGATCCCCAGTTCAAGCTGTTCGAACCCAACGGCGAGTTCGTCGGGCGGTTCGACTTCGTCTACCGAGCGAGGCGAGCACTGATCGAAACCGACAGCGAGCGGTGGCACATGGACCCGATCTCGTTCCGCAGAGATCGGGACAAGCAGAACCGTGCCCACGCCCTCGGATGGACGGTCTACCGGTTCACCTGGCGCCAACTCGTCGACGACCCAGCTTCCGTCCGCTCCACCATCACCGCCATCTGGACCGACCGACAGGACTCTGGCGCTGAAACAGCTCGGATACGAGCCGTATCGGCGCCAGACGCCTAGGTGAAGAGGGGGAGGGGTTCGAACTCCGCGGAGAGGATGGTGGCGGAGTCGGCGGAGAGCCAGTCGTCGAGGACCGTGGCGTACAGCGAGCGGTAGTCCACGGTGTGGATCAGGTTGCCCCGGGTGTCCAGGTTGGTGAGCGACGGCGGCTCGCCGTAGCGGCCCCCCGCCACACCCGATCCGATGACGAAGTGCGCGCCTGCGGTCCCGTGGTCGGTGCCCGACCCGTTGTAGGCGGGCCGTCTCCCGAACTCCGAGGTGGTCATCACGATCACGTCATCGGATACCCCGGCGGCGTCGATCGCAGCAAAGAAGCCGGACACGCCGTCGTTGAGGGCCGTCATCATGTCTCCGTGTCGCGACTCCTGGCCCTCGTGAGTGTCGAAGTCGCCCCAACCGTGCACGTAGATGACCCGTGGCGGGTTCGGACTCGTGACGAGTGCGGCGGCGACGGACAGGAACGAACCGAGGTCGCCACGACGACCGCCCCGCCCACCTTCTTCGGATGCCTGGTCCTCCACGTCGGACCCGTCGAGGATGTCGGAGAGGTCGTCGGCTGCCGTGACGGTGGCATCGATCGCGGCGCGGACCTGGTCGAGGAGGACGGCACCGTCGAAGGCAGCGGGGGCGAACCCCTGCCACATC
>VAPM010352654.1_pt1 | contig 11378 bp, 23 predicted proteins | sample 3395091 | NCBI WGS metagenome assembly VAPM01 (sample SAMN08290445, study PRJNA428436) | hydrothermal vent metagenome | isolation source: Deep-sea hydrothermal vent chimney 3 | place: Pacific Ocean: Juan De Fuca Ridge | reverse complement strand
CCAAACCTCTGGGTCTAAAACTAACTCACTTAAAGACTTACAGTGTCCAAGTTGGTGTAGTCTTAATTCTTCTGGTACTTTTTGTATAAATTCTTGTGTTGTCATGTTATTTTGTATTTTCACATCCTATACACTTATATTCAATGTTTAAGTCCTCATCTTTTTCTTCTTCTAAGCAATCCTCGCAACACTCAAGACCACAATAACTACAAGTTTCAAAAATTGTTTCATTATCACATTGTCCACATTTACTATCCCCCTCTTTCTCCCTCTCATCTTCTTCTGGTATTTTTTGTATGAATTCTTGTGTTGTCATACTTATTCTATAAGACTTAATATTTTGATAAGTGTTTCTTCGTCTTGGTCTTTAATTGGTAGGGTTAGGTTAAGTTTAAACTTCTCATTTCTTGTGTTGTCATCTGTCCAATAATAACAAGTCATCTTGCCACTACTACCATTGTCATAACTTATTGTCTTTTTATTACCTATCATCAAAAGAATATCATTGAGGGAGACTTCATCTGTCCAGTCTCCATATTCTACTCTGGGTAGTACCTTATTCCGTATTTCCCTTATGCGTTCGTATGTTGTCATATATTTATTTAACCAACCTAAGTGCGATTGCACTCTTTCTACTAATAATTATTGTTTTCCCTTCTACTATTATTTCTACATCTTCGCTCTGTTCTGATATTTCTATTACTTATTAGGTCTTACTGTATTAGGTTCTGTTGTTGACCATTCTTGTTTTTGTTCTCCTTTGTTGTTCCACCATGTCTTGCACCACATATTAGCAACCCTAACCCACTTGACAAGTATATCTTTACGTTGTATTAAATTTTTATTTGCCATATATTATCTATTATTAATTTCTAAAGAAATATTTACCTCTATTAATTTTTCTGGTTCAAATATATAATATTTATAATCATCATCAAAACCCTCTTTTAATATCTCATCAGAAGTAACTGGACTCATTGTGACATAAATATTCTCATCGTATTTTTTTATAGGAATATATAATTTATGTTTTCTTAATATTCTCATATTACTTTATTTTTAAATATTTATCAATAACCTCTTTACAAGCCTCTTCAGAATCAAATTGTATGCCGTCAGAATTGATTATAACAGCTTTATAAGCGTCAGCCGAGGCAGGTATCCAACTTATAGGGAAACATGCACTGGAGAGGCGCTGGTTAGCATATGAGTCATCTCCAGAAGCGCCATACCAATCAAAATGTTTTAATATTAGCATTGCCACTTGATACTCACTGAAATTATCATGCAATGATTTTAAAGTCTTACCAAGTCTTGCATAATCAGCAGTAGGATAAGTACCATACATTTTATTCCATACCAAAGAATAAAAATAGAATATTCTCTTCTGATAGTTCTTACCCATAGGTTCTGGTAAAGAATACTTATATATATTACTTATAGTATTATTACTTATCTGTTCATCCTCCAGTGATACCTCCTTTAATTTCTCAGTGATACCTGTATCATCAACGAGTGGTATTCTTTCACCTGAAAATGATACCAAAGGAATTATTTCTTCTCTATTTTTTTTAGCCTCATCACTGAAAATACGTTTTATATAACCACGTTCTTCAAGCTTTGTCAAGGCGTTGGCTATTGTTGCGCCAGAAGAACCTACAACTTTACCTATTGTTTTATTCCCAGCGATACATTTCTCGCATTTCATCTTTGCGTACCAATAAATCACACCATATACTTTCTCTTGTAGAGGTGTAATTTCTTTATCTCTTACTAATATACCTGGTATTAATAAATAATCTGGATTGTATTCTTTACTTGACATAGTCGATAATATGTTATGTAATAATAATTCATCCCCTACTCCCAAACTCCGAAGAGTTTAGAAGAGTTGCTTAGGCTATTTGTCTGTACCTTATCCAGCACCCCTGAACCGAAATTCAGGAGTAGAAGATGAATACTTGTGGGGAGTGCAGGACTCGAACCTGCAAGGACTTTCGTCCGCTGGTTTCTAAAACCAGTGCGTCTACCAATTCCGCCAACTCCCCATGTGGGGAGAACGTATCCCCCCTGAGATATTGAATACAATTTTATATTATTATATGTGACTGCTCTTGAATAAGCTTCACCTGATATGTATTGTATCTCATGTTCGTATTAGACCCTTTCATGTGGGAATTGCAACCCCCAGATTACCTTTTCATTTTATTGCGCTTACGTTGAATGAGCCTTTGAAGTTAAAAACTTTTTATATATTTGCCCTCGTTGTAAACGACTTATAGATAAAGTATAATCCAGCTATGAAGTCATTGTTGTGTGAGAGTTCGACATCTCCACACATCATAGATGGTGTTCCCATCTACAAGTAGTATATCAAACTGACAGAAATAGTCAAGGTGGATAACTGTTATAATATAATAATGTTACTTTGTCAAGTTTAACCGCACCTCTTTACATCTTACACAAATCGCCCTGTCCGTCTTAACTGTAATTTGGTTGACAATTGGTTGACAATGTGTTATAGTCGCTATACTACTATTATTTACATAACAATACATGGCTCTATATATAGGTATTTCAGAGTTATTCACAGTTTATCAACACACAAAAAAACACCTAGCTAGTATAGGCGCTTTAGTGTCCGTTTGTAGTTTTTGTTAAAACGGAGATGTTTGCGTGTTATGTTATTCTTAACCCTTTTCCCTCGTATTCACTTTCAATCCTGTCAAAGTGTTCATTGAAAATGTCTTGTGCTTGTTTGGAGTAGTGCGTTATTCCATCTTCACAATCTTCACACCCAGTACAATCAACTTCATATTCTAAATGTGCGCAATCGTAAACAGTTTTGTCGTGTGCCATTTCACAAATATCAGCGCTATCAACACTTTTCTGTAAAGTCTTTAGAATAGACATCGCATTGCGCTTGATAATTTCGTTTGTGTGTGATAGAAGCTCCCCTAATTTTATTTCTGTGTAGTTCATAATTATTATATGATACAAAGCCAACCGTTCGCTTCATAACTTGCTCTTTTATTATCAATAATAATCTGTTCATTTCTAATCGCCCAATCACGAAAATATTGTGTTTGCGTAACATTCATCAAAACATAAGGACTACTTCCATCTTTACTTCTCTTGATGATAAGACTTTTCTCCAACCAACCTTTTCTATAAATATCTTCAGTAAGCGCACTTTCTGCTTGACAAGCGTCTTGAAAGGCAATAAAGACTTCTGACGGTATAGAAAACCTTTTTCTGTAAACAGTACCACACTCCGCAAACAACGGAGAAAATGATACTTTTATATCGTATTTTTTCATAAGCATTATAATTCGCTAGTCTTGAAAATCCAAGCACCAACATAAATAAACTGATAATTTTCATGTTGTATATTCTTCTTGCAAAACTTTGCAATGTTTCTACACAACCCTTGTGGGCAACTATCTTGTATACTACTTGATACAATGGATAGAAAACCCTCATCTTTGTTATGCTCATCAACAAAAAATCTTTCTGTATTAAAGCAATTATAATGACTTATCAACTTATCTTCTAAGTTTTTCATAACATTATTATATTACAATACAAGCTCAATTGTGGGTACACGGAGCTTCGCAAGTGATAACCGTGTTTTCGTAACCTTTAGCTAATATATATCGTGGAGCTTCGCAAGTGTTTATCCACGTTTTCGTGTTCTCTCGCTAAAACCCACAATAGAGCTTATATTTTTATTGTTAAAGTACAGTCCTAGCACCTAGCATTAAGCACTGTATAGGATACACAAACATTATGTACCCTAACAATGATTATTTTATCTACCTAAAATTCGCCTCAATTTATTTAATAACTCAATACTTTTTAAATAACTCAACCTAGTTAGTTTTTGTAATTTTACACTATCTCTGTTCTCTATTACAAGAATTTCAAATACAATAAGTTCTTCTGTTGTTAGTTTTTTCATATTTATTGATTTTCTCTTAATGTCAATTCCCTAACACACTCCTCAAAGTCTGATATTGAGAAGATAGTATTACTCTTATCCCATTCCTCATATGCCTCATCAACCACTTTTTGTAGTTCTTCGTTTGTCATGTCCTCTGGTTCTTTTTCCATAATAATATTATTTTAACGCTTGACCACTAATAAAATCATCAATTTCATCCTTGGACATTCCAAAAATGTTTTCTCCCTCTTCCAACTGTATAGTTCCGTATTCACCACAAGTCATACACTTGACTGTGTAATATGGTATTCCCTCAAATTGCACCAAGTCCATATAAAATATATCGTCTTCGTGCGGACAATTATTTTTACTCATAACAATCTTTTATTGCTTTAGCTATTAAATCCGACCTACACTTTCCGCTATAATAGCGAAGTGTATTTTTCACAAGTACTATATAAATCCCTGCAAATTTTTGTATTATCATAATAATTTCCACCAACCACGACCATTTTCATAGACTAGCTCTCCCTCAATATATCCCTCGTCTATCTGCGACTGGATGTACGCCAAGTCCCCATAACTTATATCACTACCATCATCATACCAATACTCAACCTCGCAAGCTACTTGCTTTGTAAATTGAGCTGTTTGTTTTTCTATCTTCATAATAATAATTAAATTACCCATTAATAATAACGACCTTAAATAAAATCTGCTAATTCGTAATCAGCAAGATGTTTGATATAATCGACTGCTTCTTCTGATAGGTAATCCAAAATGCTTTCATCCTCAAATTCTTCATCCCTATCGTTTACCAAATCATACATATTGACTTCAAAAAACTTCTCATCTCCTTGCCAATAAAAATCCCCCATTACTTTGCTATCCAATTTCAAATCAGTTTCAAACTTAACAAAACTACTACCCTCAACATCAATGATAATCTTTTTTATGTTTTCTTTTTGTATCATATACTTATTACTACTTATTTATTAAACCCCCTTGACATTTATCTATATTAAAATAATATCATACTACTATATTAAGACAATACACCAAACTGTGGATAACTAATTACAACACAATAGGGGTATGTTGTCAAATATTAAAAAATGCCCTGTCCGTCCAAAGTGAAATATAACTGTATAAAAAATGAAAAATGTATAGGGTAGTTCAGGTACAAAAAAACCACACCGCTAGTAAGTGTGGTTTTATGTTTTTATGCTATCAGGTAGCAATATAAATCAAAACTCTATTCTGTAAACCCGCAAGCTGTCAAAAATCTATCTCTGTCAAAACGTTCATTTGTTTGAGATAAAGTTTCAACAAAGTTATCACATATCCTGCGGAATAAAAGATATTCGTTCACGGGGGTAACATCTCTATCAAAAATATATTCACGCTTTAGTGTATGTGCTATCAATTCAAAGTCTTTTTTTGTCATAATATTATTGTATCTCCTGCAATTTTTCCAACTGTTCAGATGTGAAAATGCTTTCAATTTTTTTATTCAATTCAATAATATCTTTATATGTTTTTTCTGCTTTTCTGCTGTCTTCGTCATATCCAAAACTAGCGCAAAAGTCCTCAAAGTCTTCAACTGGATAATATACGCTAGCAAGTACGTCATAAGGTGTTGGTTTTTTGCTTATACTTCTCATACTGTGCCTTGCTTCTTCTTTATCGTGGATGCTTCCCCAAAAAGAAAACTCTATCTCTTTTATGATAGCGTGTATCATGTCCTGATACCTACCAATAAAATCAAGCTGTTTTGTAGTATCAATCTTTGCAAGTGTTATGTTGTAATGTATGCCATGCTTCCCGTCTTCTGCCCAACGTGGGCTTTTTTGCGGTACAGTTTTTTCTGCATAGAATATCACTCCAGAAGACTTCAAAAAATCTTCTGCTTGTTTTTCGTATTTGTTCATATTTAATTATCAATGACCAAGCCACTAGCAAACGTGGCAGGGGTTGCGGTTACTTATAATCATCACGCCTTATCTATCCATAATGATAAGGCACGATTATTGCAAGCCCTACATATTGCACGAATTACTTCATGCAATATAAGGTTCTACAATGAAGCTATTGTTACCGCTATCCAATACATTACTGGTATAACTATGATAGGGGCTACTACTTCAATAACTCTGTGTTTTAGTTTTAGCTTACTGTACTCGCTTGGTATTTGTGCATAGGGTATATTATCCATGATGTTTTATACTACTTAACTTTTTAATAATGCTTATATCTCAATTTTGAGCTTCGTTATTATGCAATTTGTAAGAATAAATTACGCATTGCAATATAATGACTACTACCATAACAAAAGTCTTTTCTATAAGTGGCTAGATATAATCTACATCTAACACCTTTGTTTACTTTAATGATTATCATATGTTTATATGTTTATAGTTTTAAAAAATCCATCTAAAACTTTTTTTGCGTCTATGTTTGTTTTAAAATCTTTTTCATGGCATTCCAAACATTCCCCTTTTGAAAAGATTGTTAAAACATCAACCTCTTTTTTGCATTGTTTACATTGTTTTAATTGCATATATTTTTATATATTAATGTTCTTGTAATTTCCCGACTTAGTTAATTATACAGGATAAAAGAAAAATCTCTAAATATTACCATGTGGATAACTCTATTACTAGACTTGTGCTATTCTGCACTACATAATCCATGTATTGTCAAGTATAGTGATATTAAGCATGATAATAGTATTGACAAGAGTGGGATAATGTGGGCTAGTGTGGTATAGAGTGGGCTGTATTGTACCCCTCAACCCTTTAAAAACAACATGCAAGTAAATACCCAAAGCCCCACAGACGCTCACAAAAAGGAATCATGACGGCTATTATATACAATAATGTTGACACGTTGTCAAGTATATGTTGTAATAAATATAGAGGGGGGGGACTGGGGACCATCACCTGTACTATTATATAACTACTCCTAAGCAAATTTGTGAAATATTCTATAATATATGTAATACATTCTATAAGATATATGTAATACATTTAGATACTAACTTATCCACTTGTCTAATTAAATAATATATGATATAATAGATATAGGGACTGACTTTGTTAAAAGCTAGGTGTCCAAACCTATGTATGTGAAATCCGTACTCAGTCCACCAATAAGAGAGTGTGGCAATGAGAAACCACTTATGGGAGGATAACCTCCCTCCTCTCCCTATTAGGAGGTTCTTATGAAAAAATCAGACAGACGACCAAGTATTCATCATAGAATACCTCGTTGTCAAAATGGCGGTAATGATACTACGATAGAAGTGCCTACCTATCTTCACAGAAGTTGGCATAATTTATTTAGTGGTGAACTTACTCCATACGATATAGCCAAGTTAATTAATATGATTTGGCTTGACCCAAACTACTACTTTGAGGTAAAAAAGAGCTGTAAGTAATAATAACAATAATAGGTTGTAGGTGTGGGAAACTAAGCCCTAAGCTATCACGGGTTAAAGACCTGATAGACACACCCTTAAAGTCCTCGTTAATTCGGGGACTTTTTTTTGTAAGACAATAATACACCATAAATATCAGTAATGTCAAGGGCAATATCACTTGCCTTAAATTGAGAAGTATGCTATAATATACCTATAGAAAAAGGACCCACTATGTAGGGTTCATTGTGCTTTAAACAATGAGAGATACATAGCCATACCTATACTCGGCTCCACACCATTAAATAATATAAACAAGTAACTAGAGTAACCAATCGGGTAACTAGACTAGCGTAACTAACAAGGGTAATTTTAATGGGAGGTGAGAGGAAGGGAGGGGAGAGTAGAGTAACTAGAGAGGGAAATACATAAGGGTACTTATGAGATATACAATAAATAAAGAACAACACGCATATATGAAGATGCGTAAAGAACAGAACCATGAAAGGTGTTTAAATCTAGCTTCTGAAAATTGGTTTAATGATAAACTAAAGAAAGGAGTAAGATATAAATTCAGTAGACAAGCGCAGTGGGGATATAGAATATTTGACTTCTGGTTCCCAAACCTTGGTATCGCTGTTGAGGTAGATGGAAAAGAACATAACAAAGAATACGATTCATTTAGAGATAATCACAACTTTAGAAGAAGTGGAATTATTGTTCTCAGAGTTCCTAATTACGATGAAGAGATTGCAGATAGTGTAATAGAACAGATAAATACTGTTGAGGAAACTTGGTTAAAAAGAAGAAGTAATATGGGATTATTAACTAAAGCACAAAAGAAACATGTACAAGAAGACAAAAACAAGATTCACTGAGAAGATTAGAATTTCTCCAGAAAATCTAAAGTGGCTTAAAGAAAATAAAGACTGTAAGACAATGGCAGGTTTTTTGGATAAGATTATTAATAAAGTTAAATAAAGGTCGAACATATGATAGAGATAAACAAGAAGGAGCAATCCTTCCTTTTTAATTTAATAACAACCCAAATAATGAAACAGAGTAGTGTGGGTAATATGCGTAACTATGTATTGATGAAAGGATTATATGATAGGTTATCCACAACCGAGGAGTTGTCTGAAAGTTAATAGTATGGTATAATTAAAGCTCTTGGAGGGATTCTTGCTTTACCTTACATTGCGAGTTGGTTGTAAGGACCTGAACCTCCTTGCTGTATGTATGACTGAGAGGCCAAAGGTAGCCGCCTGTAAAGCGGATGGGCACAGCCCTACGGGGGTTCGAATCCCTCTGCATGCACATGCTTATAGCATAATATGTGGATTGTAGTGTAATGATAGCACAACTCCCTGTGGAGGAGTTAGTATGGGTTTAAATCCCATCTTTCCAACCAGGGTTGTCCGTTGGACGGTAGCTAGATTCCAAACCTTGCTTTCATGGGTTCGATTCCTATACTTCCTGCTAGTACTTGTATATATAACAAATATATGTTATAATATATAGTATGAAATTTGGAGAACAAAAACAAGCAGAGATATTTAAGAAGTTGGCTTATAAGTCAGCATACCAAGTTGGTCTTGAATATGGATTTGATAAGGTATACAATAGTACTGCATCAATTAGAAATGCTGTAACTGCAATAAAGACTAGGGTTAAGAACAATCCTGATATATATGGTAAGTTTGGTGTTACTAAGGAAGTATATGAGGTTGTAGCAGCTGCATCTGCAACAAGAAATGTAGCAGGTGTTAATGCAAATAAACCATCTATTGTAGAGCAGAATATTGATAAGGGTGATATTAAAGCTTTGATGGGAAGTATTATGAATAAGACTTTCGGACTTATAGATAGGAAGCTTGATATGGTATCTAAAAGTCGTAAGAAATTGGATAGTATATCATTCAAAGAACTTGGAGTTATAGGAGGTATATCATTTGATAAGTCTCAGATACTCAAAGGAGAAGCAACACAGAATATTGCAGTTATGGCAAAGATAGATAAGAACATAACACCTGAAGATGCTCTACATATGGTTACTAAGATGAGAGAGATAAATACAGAGAAGAACGATTTAAGGAATAAATAATGTGAGTTGTATTAAAACAAGAAACGGAGGATACAAGATTAAACTTGAATCAGGAAGATTACTTCCAAAAATATATCGGACACTTAAACTTTGTCAGATAAGAGTTGGGCAACTTAAAGCTCATAGTGAGAAGAAGAAATAAATGTTTACACAGAATACACAACCTAATATTACTTGATATAGCAATAATAAATTGTGTTATTTGTTAGGGCTGTATCAAAAAGGTACAGTCTATTTTTATACCTAGGTAGCTCAGTGGTAGAGCGCCTCCCTGTTAAGGAGATTTGCGCAGGTTCGAATCCTGCCCTAGGTGCCACAGGATATGATGTAACGGTAACACGTGCGACTTGGACTCGCAGTATGTCAGTTCGATTCTGGCTATCCTGAATGTTGAAATCAGAGAAAAGAGAAAAGAAAAGATTTAAAAAGAAATATGGCATGAAAGTTGCAAGCCGTAGCGTCTTTGCTATTCTCAGGATTAAGACAGAAAGATTAAAGAAATAATCCAGAATCATCTAGTGGTAGGATGCTGAGTTTTGGGCTCAGTCACCGAGGTTCGAATCCTTGTTCTGGAACTTGCAATAGTAATACATTTATGTTATAATAAGCAAAGCGGGTCGTGTGGTCACGGGCCAAGCCTCATAAGCTAGGTTGTCCATTTCGATTATGGAACCCGCTACAATATATATGGCAATCACAGAACTTCAGAAACAAGAAGAAACAGCTAGAAGAGATAAACAATTTAAAGAATATCTCCTATCTGAAGAATACCAAATAAAACTCAAGCAAAGACTTGAATTAAACGATGCTGGCAATAGACTCACAAAAGCTCGTTCTTATATCTGGCATCTATGTGAACGCCCAGACAACGCAGCTGAAGGAATAAAATTTTTCATTAATAACTTTGCCTATACATTTAGTCCAAAGACAGAACCTAAACATCTACCATTTATAACATTCGAGTTTCAAGACAGAGCTATTGAATGGATGGTTGATTGTATAGAAGGAAAGAAAGATGGTCTTATAGAAAAGTCAAGAGAGATGGGAATGACTTGGCTTATTTTTGTTGCTATTCCATTATGGTATTGGTTGTTCAGAGATGGTATTAATATTCTTGTAGGGTCTTATAAAGAGATGCTTGTTGATGATAAAACTAACGATAGTATCTTTGGTAAGATAGATTATCTTTTGGAAGGACTACCAAAATGGATGCTTCCTAAGAACTTCAATCCAAATAAACATAGAACAAAACTTAAACTTATAAATCCTGCAACTAACAATCTTATATCTGGAGATACAATGAATCCATTATTTGGACGTGGTTCTAGGAAGACTATGATTCTTTTTGATGAACTTGGTTTCTGGGACTATGCTAAAGATGCTTGGGATGGTAGTGATGATTCTACTAATTGTAGAATTGCCAATTCAACACCTCATGGATATAATTACTATGCTCAACTAAGAGAAGATGAGAATATGGATGTATTGTCTTTGCTTTGGAAACTACATCCTCTTAAAGACCAACAATGGTATGAGTTTGAATGTGCTAGAAGACCAGCAGAGGTTATTGCGCAAGAAATAGATATTTCATATTCTAAATCAAGGGAAGGTAAAGTATACCCAGAATGGAATGAAGTGAATGTAACTAGAGGACTATTTGAATATGATGATGATTTACAATTATATATTGGATGGGATTTCGGTAAGACAGATGATACAGCTATTATCTGGGCGCAGAAAGATTATAAATCAGACAGACTTAGGATTATAGATACTTATAGAAATACTGGTAAGAATATAGATTTCTATGTTCCTTTTGTAACTGGAATAATACCATCAGATAAATATACATATACAAAAGATGAACTAGAAATTATTGGTGCGCATAAGAACTGGAGAAAAGGAACACACTT
>VAPM010523042.1_pt1 | contig 11387 bp, 7 predicted proteins | sample 3395091 | NCBI WGS metagenome assembly VAPM01 (sample SAMN08290445, study PRJNA428436) | hydrothermal vent metagenome | isolation source: Deep-sea hydrothermal vent chimney 3 | place: Pacific Ocean: Juan De Fuca Ridge | reverse complement strand
CTTGTCTTTTATTGAATATTTCCGGTCTCGCAGTAACAGATAAAGACTATCCAGATCACCTAACAGCCAGCGGGATCGTACGCCGATTTTATATTCATTTATCGGTCTGGGAGTCTGACCGCAGGCCAATTGATAGAGCAGCCAGGGGAAATCAACGCCTGCATTAATTGCTAATTGTAGTGACCCCCAGAATCGTGTATTGACCTCCATGAGATAGGGCGTATTGGTTTCTTTATCGACTTTGAACTCAACCATCGCGACACCATGCCAGGCGACTTTATCCAGAAGTTTGCGGGCATATGTCAGGATATCCCGGTTAATAGAGATACTCTCAGAGAGGACGCTAACCCCTCCCTCAGGGGGCTTTTCGCGCAGACGTCGGTGCGCAAAAAAAGCTATCGGTTTTCCATGATCATATACTGCAAATAGGCCCTGCCCCTCCCCCGGAACACGTCGTTGAAGCATAAAGGGATGGTTGTGAAAGGCCGGATCAGAGCTCAGTATTTCCTGTGCTGAGGACGGATTGTCTGCGAAGCGTACGGTATTGCGGTACCAACCGGTATCTCGATTCAGCCAGGACTTTCCAGGCTTTAAAACCAGAGGATAAGGTAAATTTTTCAGATTGAAGGGGAATGATTCCAGTCGATCGGCGTACCAGGTTTGTGGAATGGGAATTTCGAGTGTTTCAGCCATTCGCATGAGCGAATTTTTATTCTCCAGGGAGTCAATGGTATTTATGTCCGCAAAAGGAAGGATAATATTATGTAATGCTTTTCTATGGGTTAGTACTAAAGTTGTAGTCAGCTCTGTCATAGGTAAAAGAATTTCGATTCTCTTGTCCCTGATTATATTGGCTAAAAAGCTTATAAATTGCTCCGTGTGAGTTTTTGGCGATGGGGATTGAAAATATGACAATGAATACCTTGACGAACCTGACAGTGAAGTAGGTGTTTCATCGGTAGTAATAATCGGTACGCCGTGCTTGCCAAGCGCACGTGTTGCCGCAAGAGTACTACGTTGATTCGCATCCAGAATGAGTACTCGTTTCATGAAAGATGTTTTTTTATCTGTGATGATTGATAAATATATTCGTTATGGCATTTTATCATATAGATCAATCTACTAAATAGAGGTTCCCGGAAATTATAAATCATTGAAAATGATATAAAATAAAGTCAAGAAAAGGGTATAATCATGGCAAAAAGTCCTGCGGTTAACAAAAGGCGTGTATCGATGATGACGCAGGGTAATGCAATTGATCGATAATACGGAATGATACACCCCCCCCTGAAGTTAGCAAACAGAAACCTTATCAGCGATCGTTAGTTGGTAACCTAATGAACACCGAGTGACATGGAAAAATTCAAAACAGAGACTGTTAGTGCTATTGGATGGGTGTTAAGTTCTCAGCTTATAACGCAAGTAGTTTCATTTATTATTGGAATCGTGCTTGCACGATTATTACTGCCAGACGATTTCGGTCTAATTGCCATGATGATGGTGTTCTATGGTTTGGCGGGCATTCTATTGGATGTGGGCCTGGGTCAGGCGCTTATACAGAAAAAAAATGTCCAAGAGGAACATTTCAGTTCGGTTTTCTGGTTGAATTTTCTAATCGGATGTGTTCTGGGAGGAACCCTTTTTTTCGTGTCGCCATGGTTGAGTGATTTTTATGGGCGTGTAGAACTTGAAGGCATGTTCAAAGTTTTATCGATTAATTTTCCGATAGCGTCTTTAGCAATAGTATATAACGCTCGGTTTGCAAAAGAACTCAAGTTTAAATATTTACAACTGTCAGAGATGCTTGCTATGGTTGTTTCAGGCATTGTTGCAATTGTACTTGCGGCTTATGAATACGGGTATTGGAGTCTGGTTGCACAACGACTCTCTCAACAGATTGTTTTAACGACGATGGTTTGGAGTCTGAGCAGTTGGAGTCCAAAATTAAAAATTAGCTTCACGGCCATAAAGGAGCTTTTTGTGTTTAGTGCCAGCATATTTTTTACGCAATTGTTACGCTACAGTCATAGTAGTCTTGACAGATTGTTGTTGGGTAAGTTTATGGGCGGATCAGTGTTGGGGTTATATGACAAAGCATATTCCTTAATGCTGTTCCCATTGCGAAATGTTTCCTCAGTAATTGGTAAAGTAATGTTTCCCGCATTGAGTCTGATTCAATCAGATAAAGTTCGGACAAGTAAAGTTTACATCAGGTCGGTTAGAGCAATTGCACTGGTTACATACCCAATGATGGCAGGTTTGTTCGTGGTTGCTGACTCGTTCGTACTAGGTATACTAGGTGAGAATTGGGTCGGGCTCATACCTTTGTTGCGTATATTTTGTGTTGCGGGTTTTATATCATCTATTCTGACTGTAACCGGCTCCCTCTATTTATCACAAGGAGCAGCAGCGCGTCAGTTCCGTGTTAGCTTGATTAATACACCAATAAGAATTATCGGCATTGTTGCAGGTTTGCACTGGGGTGGCATAGGTGTGGCAATAGGCTTTACCTGTTCACTATTTATCGCCAGTCTTATTACACTCACAGTTGCGTTAAGGCTTATAGATTTAAATATTTTTTCACTGGTTCGGGCAGTTGCCCCAATCTTACTTCCAACACTGTTAATGGCTGTTTCAGTCTGGGGTATAGGATCAGAGTTAAGTATAGAAAATAAACTATTTCTTTTTTTTCTTCAGGTGGTAGTGGGTGTCATTGTTTATTGGGGGCTTGTGGCATTAATGAAAATTGAGGCATATACTGATGTTGTTGGAATTTTTCGAGAAAAACTTTTCTTTTCAAAGTAAGAAATACAAAATATATACAGCTCGTTTTCTGGCCCAGTTACCAGCAGGAGCATAGGAATTGGTACTCTAATTGAATCTATTGGGATGCTGCCTGCTTGCCGCGAGGTGGTTTATTTCAATAACAAGTTATCTAATGATATCTAAAGGTACAAAAGAAGATGATTTCGCACGAATACGAATGTATTTTTGTACATATTCCGAAATGTGGGGGCACAAGTATTGAGGACGTTATTTGGCCGATGCCAAGAAGTGAGTCGAACCTATGGGAGGGGTTAATTAATGACTATGAGAACAAGTATCAGACTGGTGGATTACAGCATCTCAAAGGTTATCAAATTCTCCAGGAGGTTGGTAAGGATGTATATAAAAAATATTACAAGTTATCATTTATTAGAAATCCGTGGGACAAAGCCGTTTCACAATATGCGTATATGCAAAAAAGAAAAGATTTAATGGATTTTATAGGTATGAAGGATGGTGCTTCATTTAAAAAATATCTTGAACTTATCCAAAAGAAAAAACACGTTCAGTGGGAAGAACAATATAAATTTATTTTAGATGATAACGGTGAGCTTATGGTTGACTTTTTAGGAAGATTTGAAAGGTTTAAAGAGGATGTTTTAAAGGTTTTAGAAAAACTCAGCATAGATGTCGATAACATTCCGCACAGGATGAAATCTAAACGTAAATCATATGATTCGTATTATGATTCCGAATCAATGGAAATGCTACAATCTATCTACCAAGTCGATATAGAAGCATTTGGATATACGTTTTCCAAATGCTAATGATCTGAGCAGACGTATCTGTGTCCAGTTCGTCTTATGAACAGTTTTGAATGTATCGTTATCGCCATAATCTTTGCGAGACACAAAGAGCACGTCAAAAAATATAGTGGTTTGTTGTACCCGGTTCGAGCAAAAATAAGAATGTAAAACATTTTTTCGAGCCCTTTGTTTAATCGTTGCATATTGTGGATGTAAATTGCTTAATAAATAGTTATGCGAGAACCTGAAAATAATTTTCAAAGTCTGGAATTACGCCAATTTATTTCAGCCTTCAGGGCTGAATCCGTAGCATTTTGGTCTTTATGTTTTTATATTTTTGTTGAATATATTCGACCGCAGGGTATGTATCCTGCAATTGATATTTTACCTTGGGGACGGCTGGCGATATTAAGTTGCCTGGCGAGTATGTTTTTAACAGGAAACAAAGCGATAGGGTTTGGGGCGATGGATAAACTGTTCATTGCTTTTTCCATAATAGTTATCTTATCGGTGATCTTTGCGTGGGATACAGGGGCCTCATTAAAATGGTGGAGCACGTATGCAAGCTGGGTTTTAATGTATTTTTGTGTTGTTTCCATTTTGACTACGCCTAACAGAATGGTTTTGTTCGCATTATTTTTTGTGCTTATCAATTTCAAATTATCCCAGCATGGAGCTAGAATATTTATAATGCGGGGCTTCAGCTTTGCTAAATATGGCTTGTCGGGTTCACCTGGATGGTTTCATAATTCGGGTGAATTTGCTTTACAAATGGTAGTTATGTTTTCCATGAGTATGAGCGTATTGTTGTATTTGCGAGACAAAATAAAAGGAACAATACGCTGGTGGATTTTGGTTTTGTTGTTTCCTGGAACTGCGGCCTTATCTGTTATTGGTTCATCATCCAGAGGCGGGCAGTTGGCTTTGCTTGTGGTGTTCATTTGTTTTTTCTTGAAAAGAAAAAATTTCATTAAAACTATGTTTACAATTTCTATTGTTGTCGTCATTGGTATGTATTTCCTTCCGGGAACACAATTGGCTAGGTTTGACACTATGGGTGAAGATAAAACGTCTGAATTACGCCTTATGCACTGGGAGCATGCGATTGATACTATTAAAATGAACCCGTTCGGGATAGGATATCGAAACTGGATTCCATACTATGATGCAGTCTTCCATCCATCTCAGCTTGAGGAAATTCATAATTCTGTATTGCAGGCATTTGTTGAATTGGGGTATTTGGGAGGGATATTATTTATTATCATGTTGATTGTTGCGTTAAGGATGAATTCCAAAACGAAAAAAGAAATGAATGCTGTTGGTGGTGATGCCGAAAAATACGTAGCGGCGATTGCTAACGGTGTTAATCTAGGTTTGTTGGGAACATTCATTGCTGCTCTTTTTATGTCGGTTCTGTACTATCCTATGTTTTGGCTGGCATTTTCTATGACTTCAGTATTGCGGCATATTTCACAAAAAAGAATAATAGAGCAATCCATATCAGCAACTAGAATGAAACGAAAGATAAAATAAATTTTATTCATTTTGTATGTTAGTTATGTGAATAACCCTGGAAAACCATGATATTCATATCAAAGACTATGACAGCACTGTTAAATATTGGATATGTGGGTTCATATTCAAGAAAATTCATCAGAATTTTTACGAGTTGGTTTTCAAAGTTATAGAAAACTCAAGACGTAGATTCCCTGTGTTGCCGGAAACTTTTACCTCGAAACTTGTGAAAATTGAACGATTCAGGTAAAAACAGGCGATTAGCATATTTTTACTGTCTTCGATAACAAGCTTGTCTAAGTAAAAGATTGTCCTTATTTATTAAAACGAAAGTTTAATGTTAATTTGTAAAGTGGGTGTGCATGTGAAAAATCGCTTAAAATAATACAGGATGGCAGAAAATATTGAATAACATGGTTAAAGCTGTTAGCGCATCACATGGTTTTGAAAAATACCCTACTCGTTTTGCGTTGATAATCGGTGCGATGAAGAGTGGAACAACCAGTCTTTTTGAAATTTTGTCTCAACACCCTCAAATATGTGAGTCTAAGGTAAAAGAACCCGATTATTTCATTGAGAGCAGGGATGATAAGTCTCATGAAAACTATTTGAATTTATGGAACTGGAGAGCGAGGTCACATCTTGTAGCGTTGGAGTCATCGGTTTCTTATGCTAAAGCACCATTTATTACTGGGGTACCAGAGCGCATTTCTAAATCAGGGCTTGGTGAGTTTCGTTTTATCTATGTTTTACGAGAACCAATTTCACGGATTGAATCGCAGGCTCGTCATGGATTATTCGCTGGATGGGGGAAATCATTAGATGCAGGAATTTCTGACGATCTAATCGATTTTTCCCGCTACGCGATGCAAATTGACAATTACCTGAAATATTTTTCTAAAAGTGACATGCTGTTGATAGTTCTTGAGGAATTCAGGATTAATCCACATGCAGTATTAAGACAAATATGTGATTTTTTGGAAGTTGACAAGAGTTTTGAATTCTATAATGTAGATGAACCAAGAAACCCAGGAAGTTTTTTTAATACGCGACCTGTAGTAGCGCGTGTAACACAGGGTAGGCTTGGCCAATTTGTTGTCAAAAAAATATTACCTGTCAAAATTAAAAAATGGTTAAGAAATGTCATTGCAAAACGAAGTGAAGGGAACGAAGAAGTTTCCAGTCTCGGTCGTTGGAAATTAACAGCAAAAGAACGTGAATATATTTTTCATACTCTTGGGAGTGATTTTAAACGACTGGAGTCGGAATATGGAATAGATGTACAAAAGCATTGGAAGATACCAGCAGAACTTCTTGATGAAGGTTTTTGAATATGAGAGCTAAACTTGAATATCCTTCTGGTGCTGAATTTGCTTTCACCATTTTAGATGATACCGATGATACAACGCTTGAAAACGGTAAACCAATTTATGATTTTCTCAGAGAAATGGGGGTGCGAACAACTAAAACTGTTTGGGCATTTGACACGGAACCAGAAAACCAAGGTCCTTATTTTGCGGGAGAAACACTGTCATCAGCGGCTTATCTCAAGTGGGTCAGAGAATTAGTGGAAAGCGGTTTTGAAATGGCTTTCCATAATGCAACAATGGGTTCTTCATTAAGAGAGGATACTGTTCGAGCTCTAAATTATATTGAAAGTGAACTTAACCTGACGATTAGATTACATTGCAATCATGGGCAAAATCGTGAAAATCTATATTGGGGAATTGATCGATACCAGTCATTATTTTTAAAAACTATACTTAGGCTCTATAGTAAGTTTCATCCTTACCCGGAGTTTGAGGGTGACAAATCGAACTCACCTTATTTTTGGTCCGATATTGCTGATGAAAAGATAGCTTATATACGTGCATTTGCATATCAACAACTTAATGGGAGGAAAATTGTACCTGGACGCCCATTTTTGGATTTGGCAAAACAAAAAAAAACTATGTTTTTTAATACGGCAGATGCACCAGACGTAATTGCCTTTAACAAGTTGGTTAATCGAAAAACGCTAGATAGGTTGTGTAAAGACGGAGGCTGGGCAATTGTTTCTACCCATTTGGGGAAAGGATTTTATAGAGATAATAAAATTGATTCGGATTTTAAAAAAACTATGAAATATTTAGCTAAATTGCCTTGCTGGTTTGTGCCTGTAAGTGAACTTTTAGATTTCATAAAAGTAGAAAATGGCAGTCAACAGATAACATATCTGGAACGTGTGCTTATGGAATATTCGCATATATTGGACAGAATCAAAGGCAGAATTTTTGATACACCGTTTTATGAAATGATATAACGCGTTTAAGTGTCTATGCAAATAATTTTCTGCCGATGTTGCGGCTTCGATGCGAGTCCGGTTTTAGTAAAATACACATAGCGTTTACATTATTCCCTAGAGCCGGTTCACGATGCTTTAACCAACTCTGCAATCTTTGTTACGTTTTAGCCTTCATGTCAGAACAAGATCGTATTCGATAGTCACCATCGTTGTATCCTTGCGGCATCTTTCTCATTCACGGTCTGATGTCTATGAGTATTTTATCTATACTGTAATTTAAGACGGGGTCTCTCTGATTTATCATTTCTTTGTCGGTTGATCTGATCGGTGAGATGCGCCAAACTTCCCCGAGTGGGCACCTTTTTGGAACAGATATTCATAAGACAGCGCATGCTACAAAAAATATTAATAGTAATTAATAAAGATGAAGGATCGCTGGGGCCTTCAGAGACATTTCTGCACGCCCATATTAATGGATTGCCAGCGGATATAATTACTTTGGTGGGGAATCCTGGCTATCGTTGTCTGGATGCAAGTACCGGTGAATTTTTGCAATCCAGATCCATTATGGCGTTAGCTTTTCGTTGGCTGGCCAGAAAGCTGGGCCTGACAGATGTTTCACAACAGGATAGGAAGGCTTTACGACACTTCATGCGGCGAAATAATGTATCTGCGGTGTTAGCCGAATATGGTCTAACAGCAGTAACGGTTATGGATGCATGTCAGGATGCTAAGGTGCCGTTAGTGGCACAATTTCACGGTTATGATGCTTATCGTAAACAATTGTTGGAGGACAACTTGGGGTTATACCGGCAGCTTTTTAAAAAAGCTGCCGCAATTGTTGCTGTATCAAAGCATATGCAGGATCAATTGTTAAAATTGGGGGCGCGGCCTGAAAGTACTTTCCATAATGCATGTGGAGCAGATTTGCCCCCTGATTTATGTGCAAATCCCGAGCGGGCTGGAAAAAAATTTATTATGGTTGGCCGTTTGGTGGAAAAAAAAGCACCATTTATTTCAATTATCGCCTTTTCCAGAGTTGTTTCGAATATTCATGATGCGCAACTGGATATTATTGGTGATGGACCGTTAAGGCAGGCCTGTGAGCAATTATGTAAAGGACTGGGTATAAATGACAAAGTGATTTTCCATGGTGCATTACCGCATAAATTAGTATTACAGAAGATGTCGCAGGCCAGATGTTTCATCCAACACTCCGTTCGCGCTCCAGATGGGGATAATGAAGGTACGCCCGTTAGCGTTCTTGAAGCAATGGGTTTGGGACTGCCTGTAGTATCGACCCGTCATGGCGGCATAATGGATGTTATAAAAGATACTAATACTGGTTCTCTTGTTAATGAATATGATGTTGATTCTATGGGAAAAGAAATGATTAAGTATGCACATGATGCGAAATCAGCTCAACAAATTGGTGCAAATGCAAGAGCAGCAGTGTTAATGAGCTGGACTAACGAGAAGAGTGTTCACAGATTGTGGGAAATAATTGAGAATACTATATCGAGCAGATAAATAATCTGATTTATTTTACGTTTTATTCATTAGTGATAAATCGATTTTACTGCATTAATAAATTCCGATGTGCACCGCTCTAAATTAAATTCAGCATTTGCTTTTAATCGGGCGGCATTGCTCATTGTTTTTCTTAAGTCTTCATTATTTACCAGTTCAAAAATATAGTTAGTTACTTCAGCTATATCATTTGCAGGATATATATATCCTGTTCCACCGTGGTCTATTGCCTGACTGACGGATGGAATATCTGGTACTAGAACAGGTAAGCCGGCGCTCATATATTCAATAATTGAGAGAGAGAAGCCTTCTCCAAGAGCGGCATGCAGTGCAATGTCCGATACGCATAAAATATTTCGAACATCATTACGTAATCCTAATAAGCGAACATTATATTCAAGATTATATCGTTTAACTGTATTTTTTAATTCCAGCATTGCGGGGCCGTCTCCTACCAGCATAAAGACTATATCTAATTCAGGTTTGTTTTGGCGAATGCTTCTGGCACATTCAATGATAAAATCAAATCGTTTGTATGGGTGTGCTCGTCCAGTAGTAATAACCAGCCTAGTGTTTTGCCCAACACCTAGAGTGTCCCTTACACTGTTATATTGATTGTCATTACAAGTTACATGTTCAATACCGTTTTGAACAACAATGCACTTGTTTTTCGGTATTCTTATATTTGTTAAGTTACGTTGTCGCATTAATTCTGACACACACAAGACCCAATCAGCGGTATACCAGGGTAGGCTGTGTTTTAGCAACTTTAGAAATCCTTTTATTCCAGAAACTGCCTTTCTATCTCCCGGTGTGTGATCATGGACGACTATGCGTTTTATTCCCATTAGTTTCATTTCTGCATATTGGTTACTAAAATAGGGCTGATCGGTAAAATAGATGCATCTAATATTATTGGTGGCAATAAATTCTTTGATTTGTCTTTTTTTTTCTTTTGAGTGCCAGGGAATAGTAAGTTCAACAGGTATAGTGGGTGAATTTTTTATGGTTTTTGATAATACCGTTATTTTAGGATAGGCAAGAAAAGTTTTTTGTCCTGCTTGTTCAAATAGTTCTGCTTGCGTTTTCCAGAAATGTTCCATGAGCCACCATGCATAGGCGGTATCTGAGGGATAATTTGAAACCATCAGTAGATTACCGACAAGGTCTTGATTCATAGAAAATTCTTCTTTTTGTATCTGGTGAACAGATGTCAGTTATACTTGACTTCAACGATATTTAAAATATAGTTATAAATTTTATATAATAAATGTGATAGCATGAATATCTAAGATATTGAAATATATCATAATCAAAATATTCTTTATACATCTCTGAACGAAATTAGATGCTAAAATATCTGTTGAGTAATGTATTAATTGTTGAGCAAAATTTGCTAAAAGGAGATGCGGTTTGCGGATAGGGTATTTATATGATTTTGAGGCATACCCACCAAGAGGTGGTAATCACGTTCATGCTCATGAATTAACGCAGGGTTTTTTACAATTTGGACATTCGGTCTTAGTTGTGGATGACCCGACGATGCCGGGTGTGACTAATTATTCCAGTGAACCAGCCGCCTTGAAAAATTTCATCAAAGATATTGATATATTGTACGTACGAATAGATGCTCGTTTTACCCGATATTGGGGAACATTAAACAGGTGCATGGAATTTCTTGGCCCACAACCAATGATATGGGAAATCAATGCGCCGGCGAACGAGGGGCTGGCTTTTTCATGGTTGGGAGGAAAATCATCAACATCAACACATAAAAAAGAAAACCTTTTTCGACGGTTAAGACGTAAGTTTCATGCGATGCGTAAGATGCCGAAAATTATTCTGGAGGAGCGGCATCGGCGAAGTTTAGTGAAAAATGTGTCTTCTGCAATTTGTGTTACCGGGGCAATACAAAAATATGCGGTTAATGGTTTGGAAATTAAAAATACGTTTATGTTGCCAAATGGCGGTCCTCTGATTTCAGAAGAGGAAATATTGGAACGGCGCAAGCGAAGAAAATTTAACGGCTTTACAGTGTTATACACTGGAAGCGCGATGTATCCCTGGCAAGGGTTGGATTACCTCAATAAGGTTGTTCGATTGGCCGAACATGTTGCACCTGAGATAACATTTGTTATGGCGGTAAATCAACGTTCTAATATTTTACCCTCATCCAAAAATGTAATGATTCTTGAAGGTTTGAATAGAGAAGAAATTCTCGATGCTATTTGCACTTCTGATGTTTGTATCGCATTGCACCCGGAATATTTTTGGTCTGAATATGGATTTCACGGGTCGCCAATGAAATTATTTGAATACATGGCCTGTATGACACCGGCTGTAACATCAAATATTGGGCAAATGCGAGATATTTTACGAGATGGTGTCGATGCATTTTTGTGTAAAAATGAACCACAGGATATCCTGGAGAAGATTCTATTTGTTAGGAATAATAAAGAGAAGGCGGAATTAGTTGCCAGAAACGG
>VAPM010030007.1_pt1 | contig 11408 bp, 10 predicted proteins | sample 3395091 | NCBI WGS metagenome assembly VAPM01 (sample SAMN08290445, study PRJNA428436) | hydrothermal vent metagenome | isolation source: Deep-sea hydrothermal vent chimney 3 | place: Pacific Ocean: Juan De Fuca Ridge | reverse complement strand
TAACATGTCTGACTCCTTAAGTGTGTGGTGTGTCGGGATTGCTTTCTCAAATCGTTGGACAGAGTCTAGACCTGTTCTAAAGATTGGTAAAATAGAACGTTTCTATCATATCGTTCTATTATTGCGAATATAGATCCAGCACCCACTCCGGAGCCTCCGCCATGAACCTGCCCACCGTCAAGCAATTGCGCTACTTCGTTGCCCTGGAGAGGCACGGCCACTTTGGCCGGGCCGCGCAGGCCTGCTTTGTCTCCCAGTCCGCCTTCAGCGTCGCCATCCGTGATCTTGAGCGCCTGCTGGAGGTGCAGCTGGTAGACCGAACCAACAAGAGCGTCACCATTACCGCCAGCGGCCGCGAGGTGGCGGCCAGGGCGCGTGATTGCCTGCGTGAAATGGAGGAGCTGGTGGTGCTGGCGCGCAGCAACCGTGACCCGCTGGCGGGCAAGCTGCGCCTCGGCGTGATCCCCACCATCGCCCCCTTCCTGCTGCCCAAGGTGCTGCCGGCACTGCGTCAGGCCTACCCGCAGCTGCAGCTGTATCTGCACGAGGACCTCACCCAGCGCATCTACGAAAAGATGATGTCCGGTGAGCTGGACCTGATCCTCATCGCCCTGCCGTATGAGCTGCGCAACGTGGAGTTGATGGGCCTGTTCGACGACCCCTTTCGCCTTGCCTGCCACGAGAACAGCAAGCTGGTGGATCCACAGCACTACAGCGTGGAAGGCTTGCCGCCGGAGAGCGTGCTGCTGCTGGAAGACGGCCACTGTCTGCGCGACCATGCCCTGTCGGCCTGTGAGATCCGCAAGCCGGAGCAGGTGAGTGGATTTTCAGCCAGCAGCCTGCTGACCCTGGTGGAGATGGTGGATGCCGATCTGGGGATCACCTATCTGCCGCAGATGGCGGTGGATTCGCCCCTGCTGAAGAGCACGCGTATCCGCACTTGGCCGCTGGCCGAGAACAGTGTGCGTGAGATCGGGCTGGCCTGGCGGCGTGGCAGTGCCTTCGGTGAGGCGTTTCGGTTGTTGGGCGAGTTCATCCGCGACCACCGAGCGCAGATCGAGGGGGAGGCGCGCTAGTAACTATTCACCACAGAGGCATGGGGTACATAGAGGAATTGGATATCCATGTTGTGCGCACGGCGCACACTACACCTGCCCGTAGCGTGCGCCGCGCGCACGATGCTTTCCGCTCATCTCACCACAAGAGACACGGAGTGCACAAAGGGACTGAATTCAGTGCAGTCTCTGTGTACTCCGTGCCTCTGTGGTAAAAAATGACCCCGCCGAACCTCAGTTCGCCAGCACCCGCACGATAAACGCCTTTAGATAATCCGTCTCGGCGATGGCCGGGTGCACGGGATGATCCGGCCCCTGATGCCCCTGTTCGATGATCTGTGCGGAACGGTCCACGTGGCGACTGGACTTGAGGATGGTGTCGCGCAGCTGCTCCTGCTTGAGGTGCCAGGAACAGGAGGCGCTGACCAGATAGCCCCCTTTGTTCAACACCTGCATGGCCATCTGGTTGATGCGGTGGTAGGCGTTGAGGCCTTCCTTAAAATCCTTCTTGCGCTTGATGAAGGCCGGCGGATCGATGATCACCACGTCGAAATGCTCGCGCGCCTGGCGCAGGTTTTTCAGCGCCTCGAAGGCGTCGCCCTGCAGGCTGGCCACAGTGTCACCCAAGCCATTGAGTTCGGCGTTTTGATGAATGCGGTCGATGGCCGTTTGGCTGGCGTCCACGCACATTACCTCGCTGGCGCCGGCCACGGCGGCCTCGATGCCCCAGCCGCCGATGTAGCTGAACACGTCCAGCACCCGCTGGCCCTTCACGTACTGCTGCATGCGCGCGCGGTTCATGCGATGGTCGAAGAACCAGCCGGTCTTCTGTCCGCCCAACGGGTCGATGGCGAAGCGCGCGCCGTTCTCTTCGATGACCAGCTCGTCGGGCAGTCGCCCGTGGGCGGTGTTGATATAGCTCTCCAGTCCCTCCAGCTTGCGTGAACCACTGTCGTTGCGCAGCACGATGGCCGTGGGTTTGAGCACCTGTTGCAGTGCTTCGATGATGTCGTCCTTGTGGCGCTCCATGCCGGCGGTGGTGATCTGCACCACCAGTACCTCGCCGAAGCGGTCGACCACCAGGCCTGGCAGGCTGTCGCCCTCACCGTGGATGAGGCGGTAAAAGGGTGTGCTGAAGAGGGTGTCGCGCAGGGATAGGGCGATGTTGATGCGGTGCACCAGCAGGGATTTGTCCAGTGTGTATTTCGGATCACGGCTGACCAGCCGGGCGCAGATCAGTGAGTGAGGGTTCACATAACCGCTGCCGATGGCATGGCCGCGTGAGTCCTCGATGCTGACGGCACAGCCGGGTTCGAGATCCTTCAGCGGTGTCTGCTTGATGTCAACTTCGTTGCTGTACACCCATAGGTGGCCCGCACGCAGTCGGCGTTCCTCGTTTTTCTTCAGGCGCAGGGGGGGCAGGGCTTGGCTCACGGTAGCATTCCTCGGTGGGGCGGTGTTCGCCGGCGGGCTATCTATTGGTTTCGTTGAACACGGCCTCGGCCTTGGCGCCGAGATAGACATACAACCCCAGACCGATCAGCAGGCCCACGGCAGACATCATCATCCACACCGCATCGGTCAGGTGCTCGCCGTCGCCGAGTGCCGACTTGAACATCAGCAGCAGAGATTCGATGGACACGGCGATGAGGATGGCGGCCATGAAGCGGGTGATGGTGCGGCGCGTGGAGCTGTGGCGGAAGATATCCTTGTGCATCAACACCTCTTCCTCGAAGGTCGTCTTGGCCAGATCGAAGATTGCCAGCCCTAAGGTGAGATAAATAATGATGCCGAAGGGACGCAGGTAGAAGTCGTGGCCGCCCACCTGGTCCGGCCTCATGTTGATGATCTCGTTCAGCGAGGCGTACAACAGCAACAAGACGACAGAGAACAGGCCCACGGCGATCAATGAATAGACCAGCTTGAACAGCGGCGCAAAGCGGCGCCGTGCGGTGTCACCCATGAGGAAGGCGATGATGCCGGCCAAGTCGATATCCAGTACCACATAGCCCAGCAATTTGCCGTCGTGATCCCTCACCGGCGCCGTGGCGGAGATGCACAGGCTGGTGTTGGCGATGGACAGATAGGGTTCGGTGACGACGACACGCTGGTTGTCCTTTACCAGCTGAAAGTAGGGGCGCTGACTACGATCCTTGCCGTGCAGGGTCTTTTTGCGTTTGTCGCCCGAGGGGCGGTGGTTCTCGCTGTGCTGCAGGCCTTCGGTATCCAACGTGTACAGCAGTTCGACAAAGGGGTAACGCTCACTGAGGCACTCGATGGCGGACTGTTGCAGCTTTTCGTCGTCGAACAGGCGCTGCTCCGTGATGCCGGTCAGGATCGAGGCCATCAGATCGTGAATGGCGTCGCGGTTCTGATGATAGCGCTCGATGACGCTGATGAAGCTCATTTCAGACAAGGCGGTGTCTCTGCGAAGTGGGTATTACAAGAATGATAGCATCGTTGGCGATGAATGATTTTACTGTCGTGTGACAGAAGTGAGGAGCAAAGGCGTCGGGGTGAGCAGGGTGGAGGGTGTGCAAAAAAGAAAGCGGCCCAGGGGGCCGCTTTCTACAAGGCTGTCTTCGCCAGCAATCTCGAGCGAGATTACTTGGAGTGTCCAACCATATAGTCGACAGCAGCCTTGACTTCGTCGTCGGACAGCTTGGAGTTGCCACCTTTGGGAGGCATCATTCCCTTGCCCTTGAAGCCCTTGATGGAGTGAGTGTAGAGGGTGTCCATGCCCTGGGCGATACGGTCCTTCCAGGCTGCTGCGTTGCCCAATTTGGGGGCGCTGGCTATGCCGGTTGCATGGCACATTTTACAGGTCTTTTTGTAAACGGCCTCACCATCGGCGGCGATGGCGGTGCCAGCGGTCATGGGAAGGGCGACAAGGGCGGCAGCCATGGCGATGGTCTTAGCGGTTATTTTCTGGGGCATGGTATTCCTCCAAAATGGATTAAAATGGTTGGTTATTATGTCTATGCAATCTCTCTAGCGTAGACTAAATTTCTGGCCTTTCCAGAGCCCGGCCAACAAAAAAACTTATGCAGCCATCAAGGCCTGCGCCAGCGGGTGAAACTCTGGTATTCAAAAGCCGGATACCTGGGTGATGATTCGGCATTTCAAGTTATTGACTTGAATTAGCTTGTGAGGCTTGAATCAGCGGCGCTAGTAAACCGCCCTAAAGATGAACGTAGGATGAACATAAGATGAGCGCAGGCTGAACCCAAGATGAGCGCAGGCTGAATATGGGTGAAATGGCGGGGATCGGGGGCGAAAAAGCCGAATATCGAATCGGGTTGTGCCCCGTGATGGCGTTTTTTGTGAAATATTACCCTAGTACTCCGCCAAGGCAATATTGACGGAGTACTAGGGGCAACGATCTCCCCTGACAGCAGCAGTGGCAGGTACCCCTGCCGATGGTTTTCCGTGAGGCCGGGAGGCTCTCGTCAGGGTGCGGTGTAGTTCTGCTGAGTCATCAGGTCGATGCCGCACTCCAGGGTTTCAAACCAGTCGAGGAACTTGCCGATCATTTCCTTGCCGACGAAGGGGCGACCGTGCTGTGGCACGATGATGTCGATATCCATATCGCGCACCATGTTGACCCACAGGCGGCAGACCTTGTTGGATACCATGTAACGCTGGTGAAAGCCCAGCATCTTGTCGATGTGTTTGTCAAAGTCGCGCACTGGGCGTTCCGGTGCGGTGTCGACCAGTGAGGCGCCCGCGTCGCCGGAGAACAGGATCTTGCTGATGGGGTCGTAGAACTGGAAATTGCCCACCGAATGCAGGAAGTGTGCCGGGATGGCCTTGATGACCGAGTGCGCCAGCGGGATGTCCATGCCCTGATCCGGGATGGCGACCAGACGTCCCTCGGCCTTTTCCTTCATGTAGCCGGGCACCAGGTGCGGCACGAAACGCTCCCACAGCGTGGAGATGACAATCTTGGCATCACTGTACATCAGCCACTTGTCCAATGAGGAGATGATGTCCGGATCCTGGTGGGTGGCGATGATGTAGTCAATGTCTTTCACCTTGACGTACTTGGCAATGGCCATGGACAGCGGCATGTAGGTCAGGTCGCCACCGGGGTCGAAGATAGCGGAGTGTCCTTCCTGAATGATGGCCATCTGGTTGGACTGGATACCCTTGCCCTTAACCAGGTCGGTGAAGGTCAGTACGGTGTGTTCATCGTTTTCGAAAAGGATATTGGCCTTCATGGGATACGGACTCTGGATTTGATAATTGCGCGATGTGCAGATGCTGCAGTAACGGTGATCTGCTACAACAGGGAGGTCTATGCCCCTAATCTGTGACGGGGCATTATAAACGCCCGTTTCAGGACAATGCCAGCAAAACATTGCCATATCTGACATGTCGCCGCAGCCTGGCAGGGTTGGCATTATTGTGGCTGTGGACCATCGTCTGTCATCATATATAGCTCCATGGCTTTTTTACCGGTGGATACTCCATTGACCCATACGATCGCGCTGGGTAGGCTTGCGCGCTATGAAAATCCAACTCAATGGCGAGCCGCACGAACTGCCTGATGGCTGTACGGCGGAACAGCTGGTAAACGAAATGGGCCTGAGTGGCCGGCGGCTGGCCATGGAGGTCAATCGCGAGATCGTGCCGCGTAGTGAATACGCCGGAAAGGTCCTGCACGAGAGTGATCAGGTGGAGGTTGTGCACGCCATCGGTGGCGGTTGATGGCACCATTTCCCTGCGCAAAACTGTCCGAGCGGCTATAATAGCCGCCATTTTTCCCATCGCCAGAACCGGTAAGCACCCATGTCAGACAACAGCACCCGCCGCGACGACGGTTTCGTCATCGCCGGTAAGACCTATCATTCCCGCCTGCTCGTCGGCAGCGGCAAGTACACGGACCTCGACGAGACACAGCGTGCCACTGAGGCCAGCGGCGCCGAGATCATTACCGTCGCCATCCGCCGCACCAACATCGGCCAGAACCCGGACGAACCCAACCTGCTCGATGTGGTGCCGCCGAGTCGGTACACCATCCTGCCCAATACCGCCGGCTGCTACACCGCCGAAGACGCCGTGCGCACCTGCCGCCTGTCGCGCGAACTGCTTGATGGCCACAAGCTGGTGAAGTTGGAAGTCCTGGGTGATGAAAAGACCCTCTATCCGGACGTTATCGCCACTATCGAGGCCGCCGAGACCCTGGTGAAAGACGGCTTCGATGTCATGGTCTACACCTCCGACGACCCTATCCTCGCCAAGCGCCTGGAAGAGATCGGCTGCTGCGCGGTGATGCCGCTGGCCGCGCCCATCGGCTCCGGGCTGGGTGTGCAGAATCGCTACAACCTGCTCACCATCATCGAAAACGCCAATGTGCCGATTCTGGTAGATGCCGGCGTCGGCACGGCCTCGGACGCCGCCATCGCCATGGAACTGGGCTGCGACGGCGTGTTGATGAATACCGCTATCGCCGGTGCCAAAAACCCGGTGCTGATGGCCTCGGCGATGAAAAAGGCCATCGAGGCCGGCCGCGAGGCCTACCTCGCCGGGCGTATTCCGCGCAAGCGTTATGCCTCTGCCTCGTCGCCCGTGGACGGCACTTTTTTCTGAGTTGATGTCAACCCCGGTGTAGGAGCGGGCCATGCCCGCGATGAACTTGCCGCTCCCACAGATTTTAAGATTTTCCAACCGATTATCGCGGGCATGGCCCGCCCCTTCCATTGCAACAGATTCGCATGTCTGAACGCCCAACAGAAAACAAACACCGCCCCATCCGCAGCTTCGTGCGCCGCGAGGGCCGTCTGACACGCGGTCAGCAGCGCGCCATGGAAGAGCTGTGGCCGCGCTACGGCGTGGATACCCCCGGTGTGGAAACGCTGGAGCTGGAACGCCAGGCCATGGCCATCACACCGCTGGATCTGGATGTCCTGTTCGGCCGAGATACGCCGGACCAGCGGGTGCTGGAGATCGGTTTCGGCATGGGCCAGTCGCTGGCGGAAATGGCAGCCCTGTTTTCGCGCAACGATTACCTCGGCATCGAGGTGCACCGTCCCGGTGTCGGCACTCTGCTGCGTCTGCTGGGCGAGGGTGATCTGCACAACGTGCGGGTAATCTGCGATGACGCCGTGCAGGTGCTCAAGCATCACCTGCCCGATGCTTGCCTCGACCGCGTGCAGCTCTATTTTCCCGATCCCTGGCATAAAAAGCGCCATCACAAGCGGCGCATCGTCAGTCCAGGGTTTGCCGCCCTGATTGCCCATAAACTCAAACCTGGCGGGGTGTTTCATCTGGCCACCGACTGGCAGGACTATGCGGAACAGATGATAGCTGTGCTGAGTAGCGTCCCCGGGTTTCGCAATGTTGCCGGAGAAGGCGAATACTCCCCCCGCCCCGAGTGGCGCCCCCTGACCAAGTTCGAGCGACGTGGCCAGCGCCTCGGGCACGGGGTGTGGGATTTATTGTTTGAGCGTTGCAGCGAAGAGTAACCAAGCTACCTGTTTCCCCGGTGGCAGGGGAGCCATTAATCATTAACCTGTGGGAGCGGCTTCAGCCGCGAATACGGTTCCGGCTTCCTTCACGGCTGAAGCCACTCCCACAATGCCAAAACAGCGGCAATTTTATCGCGGGCATGGCCCGCTTCTACCCGGCACGCAATCACCCCTTACAAAGACTCCCGGCAACATATTCCCCAAGAAAATTCATGTTCCCTATAAATTGGACTGATTTGGAGGGTTTTTAAATTAGTGTATTATTAATTGCTAAGCTAAATGGTAACCACGCCGCGCTCCAGCCACCAATGGGGAGGAAGGGTTTTTGGGCGACAAGGATAAAAATACCCTGATCAAACGCATCATTGCCGGTGTGATCTTTGCCCTTTTTGGTTTCTATCTGGCCAGCGTGGTGCCCAGTATTGAAGTGGCCTGGGTTATGGCTATCCTGCTGTTGACGATTTATCTGTTCGCCTTCGAGATCGTCGGCGTGGACGTGGCGGCGGTCTCCATTATGGTGCTGCTGGGCCTGACCAGCTTGTTTGCCCCGGTCATGGGTCTGGAGCAGGGACTGGTGGACAACCAGCATCTGTTCGATGGCTTTGCCTCCAATGCGGTAATGTCGATTATCGCGGTGATGGTCATCGGCGCCGGCCTCGACAAGACCGGTCTGATGACCCGGGTGGCGTCCTTCATTCTCAAGGTCGGCGGTACCACCGAGACGCGTATTATCCCGATCATTTCCAGCACCGTGGCGTTCATCTCCTCGTTCATGCAGAACGTGGGTGCGGCGGCCCTGTTCCTGCCGGTGGTGAGCCGTATCTCGGCGCGCTCAGGCCTGCCCATGTCGCGCCTGCTGATGCCCATGGGTTTCTGCGCCATCCTCGGCGGCACTGTGACCATGGTGGGCTCCAGCCCGCTGATCCTGCTCAACGACCTGATCCTGACCTCCAATCAGGGCCTGCCCCAAGCGCAGCAGATGGAGACCTGGTCGCTGTTTTCGGTGACGCCCATCGGTCTCGCGCTGGTGGTCACGGGTATCCTCTATTTCGTCATCGCCGGGCGTTTCGTGCTGCCGGTGACGGCGATAAAAGAGGATGCCGCTACCGGTTCATCCACGATGAATTATTTTCAGGGCACTTATGGCCTGGACTACGCCCTGTTCGAGGTACGCGTACCGGCGGAAAGCGAGCTGGTCGGGCATTTGCTCGATGATGTGGAGCATGCCTACAAGATTCGTGTTATTGCCGCGCAGCGTGGCGCCGACGACCTACGCATCGGCCCCGGTGGTCTGGCACGTGATGTGGGTATTGGGGCGGGCAGTATCCTGGGCATCCTGGCCTCGCCGGAACACCTCAAGGCCTTCGTCAAAAAATTCGGCCTGGAGCAGCGCCCCGACCTGGAGACTTTTTCCGAGGCCCTGTCCGCGGGCAGGGCCGGTATTGCCGAGGTGGTGATTCCGCCCGGCTCCAGCCTCATCGGCAAGAGCGCGCGCGACGTGTGGATGCGCAAGACCTACGGCATTGCCATGGTCGCCCTGCACCGTGTCGGCAAGACCCTGCGTGAGGGCGAGGGTATCCGTGATCTGCCGCTGCAGGCTGGCGATACCCTGGTTGTACACACTACCTGGGATGCCCTGGCGCGGCTGGAGAAAAACCGTGATTTCGTGGTGGTCACTACCGAATACCCACATGAGGAATCGCGCCCGCAGAAGGTGGGGGCCGCGTTGCTGTTCTTCGGCATTGCCCTGTCGATGGTGCTGTTCACCGACCTGCGTCTGTCCGTGGCCCTGCTCACCGGCGCGCTGGGGATGATCCTCTCCGGTGTGATCAAGATTGAGGAGGCCTACCGGGCGGTGTCATGGAAGACGGTGTTCCTGCTCGCCAGCCTGATCCCACTGGGCCTTACCGTGGAGACGTCCGGCACCGCCAAGTGGATCGCCGATCAGACCCTGTCGGTGGTGGGCGACATGCCCCTGTGGGTGATTCAGGCCTCGGTGGCGCTGCTGGCGACGTTCTTTACTCTGGTGATGTCCAATGTCGGCGCCACCGTGCTGTTGGTGCCGCTGGCGGTGAATATCGCCATCGGCGCGGGTGGTGATCCGGCGGTATTTGCCCTCACCGTCGCCATTGCTACCTCCAACTCCTTCCTGATTCCCACCCATCAAGTGAATGCCCTGATCATGGGCCCGGCGGGTTACAGTGTGCCGGATTTCATGAAGGCCGGTGGCATCATGACCATCCTCTTCCTGGTGGTCATGATGTTGATGATGAATCTGGTTTTTTAGGCGCGGGGTGAATAGGCGTACAATGGCCAGCGGCTTCGCAGGGTTGGCTACGCCCGTCTCCAACCAGACCAGATAAGGAACCACCGTCTTGAACAGAACGCTCGCCGCCAGCCTGCTGGCTGTCTTTGCGCTTTGCCTGCCGGGTCTCGCCTGGGCGACGACCAGCGATATGGAACGGCTGGATCTCACCCAGCACTGGGTGGGTTATGCCGCCCTCGGTATCTTCGCCGTGGCCTATGTCTTGGTGATGGCGGAGGAATTCACCCACCTGCGCAAGTCCAAGCCGGTGATCCTCGCCGCCGGGGTCATCTGGGCCATGATCGCCGTGGTCTACGTCAACAACGGCATGACCCACGAGGCCGAGGCGGCGGTGCGCCACAATCTGCTGGAATACGCCGAGCTGATGCTGTTCCTGCTGGTGGCGATGACCTATATCAACTCCATGGAGGAACGTCGGGTGTTCGACGCCTTGCGCTCCTGGTTGATTCGCAAGGGCTTCAGTTTTCGCCAGCTGTTTTGGCTGACCGGTATCCTCGCCTTCTTTATTTCGCCGGTGGCGGACAACCTCACCACCGCCCTGCTGATGTGCGCCGTGGTGTTGGCGGTGGGTGGTGACAACACCCGCTTCGTCAGCGCCGCCTGCATCAATATCGTTGTCGCCGCCAATGCCGGTGGCGCCTTCAGCCCCTTCGGTGATATCACCACCCTGATGGTGTGGCAGAAGGGCATGGTGGAGTTCTGGGGTTTCTTCGCCCTGTTCGTGCCCTCGGTGGTCAATTTTGTGGTGCCGGCCGCCATCATGCACTTCGCCATCCCCGACGAGCAGCCCACCGCCAGCGATGAAATGGTGCCCATGAAGCGTGGTGCGCGGCGCATCATCGGCCTGTTCCTGCTGACCATCGCCACCGCCGTCAGCTTTCACAACTTCCTGCATTTGCCGCCGGTGATCGGCATGCTCACCGGGCTGAGCTACCTGCAATTCTTTGGTTACTTCCTGAAGAAGACCCCCCGTATCGATGAATACGCCGGTAACGGTAACGGCCGCATGGGCGAAGTGGTGCCTTTCGACGTCTTCAACAAGGTGGCGCGCGCCGAGTGGGATACCCTGCTGTTTTTCTACGGCGTGGTGCTGTGTGTGGGCGGCCTGGGTTTTATCGGCTATCTGGGCCTGGCCTCGGAACTCATGTACACCCAGTGGGGCGCTACCGCCGCCAACGTCGCCGTGGGTGTGCTGTCGGCCATTGTCGACAATATTCCGGTGATGTTCGCTGTACTCACCATGCAGCCGGAGATGTCCACCGGCCAGTGGCTGCTGGTGACGTTGACCGCCGGCGTGGGCGGCAGCCTGTTGTCCATCGGTTCCGCCGCCGGTGTGGCGCTGATGGGACAGGCGCGCGGCAAATACACCTTTTTTGGCCACCTGAAGTGGGCGCCGGTGATCGCCCTTGGCTATATCGCCAGCATCGGTGTCCATATGTGGATCAACGCCGACCTGTTCTGAGCGTCGCCGGCGGCGCTTCGAGCCTAGTGTAGGTCGTCCTCATTCTAATGTTACAAAATGAGTGACGACCTACACTAGTGCAAGACTGCCGTCGG
>VAPM010770400.1_pt1 | contig 11410 bp, 10 predicted proteins | sample 3395091 | NCBI WGS metagenome assembly VAPM01 (sample SAMN08290445, study PRJNA428436) | hydrothermal vent metagenome | isolation source: Deep-sea hydrothermal vent chimney 3 | place: Pacific Ocean: Juan De Fuca Ridge | reverse complement strand
TTTCAACGCACAGAAAAGGAAAAAGGATATGAAATTTTTGTGGTAGAAGGTTTTGATTATCCCAAACTAATTGACGTTTATGCAAAAGCAGCTAAAATTGCACGAGAAGAACATGTTCCAGTATTAATTCATGTCAAAGATTTAACGCAACCTCAAGGACATTCTACTTCAGGTTCTCATGAAAGATATAAATCTAAAGAACGGTTAATGCATGAAAAACAAAACGATTGTAATTCAAAATTAAGAGATTGGATTATTGAATTTGATTTAAACGATGAAAATGGTAATTCTTTAAAAATTGTAGCATCCGAAGATGAAATAATTGAGATAGAAAAAGAAGCAAAAAAAGAAGTTAGAGAAGCAAAAAGAAATGCCTGGAGTACTTTTTTAAATCCAATACTCGAAAAAAGAAAAGAAGTTACTGCTTTACTTGAAAAAATTGCAAACACCAGCAAAAACAAAACCTTTATCTTAAAATTAAGAACAGATTTACTTAATGAAATTGATCCTGCTAGAAAAGATCTTGTTGCAACTGCAAAAAATGCACTTATTTATACCATAAATGAAAATTCACCTATTAAAACTGAATTACAAAATTGGATAACTAATTATACTAAAACTGAACAACCAAAATTTGATTCACATTTGTATAGTATTTCGGAACAAAAAGTGAGTACTATTTCTGAAGTAAAACCAACATATAGCCAAAATGCAAAATTAGTTGATGGAAGATTAGTTTTAAGGGAAAATTTTGATGTTCTTTTTAGTACTCATAAAAACCTACTCATTTTTGGAGAAGATACTGGTAAAATTGGCGATGTAAATCAAGGTTTAGTAGGTTTGCAAGAAAAATATGGAGAATTGCGTGTGGCAGATACAGGAATTAGAGAAGCTACTATTATTGGTCAAGGTATTGGGTTGGCATTACGTGGGTTGCGTCCAATTGCTGAAATTCAATATTTAGATTATTTATTGTACGCCATACAAATTATGAGTGATGATTTGGCAACCCTTCATTATAGAACAGTTGGAAAACAAAAAGCACCATTAATTGTTAGAACTCGTGGACATCGATTAGAAGGTATTTGGCATTCAGGTTCACCAATGGGAGCCATCGTACATTTGTTAAGAGGAATGAATATTTTAGTTCCTAGAAATATGACAAAAGCCGCCGGATTTTACAATACCTTATTAGAATGTGATGAACCTGCTTTAGTGGTTGAAAATTTAAATGGTTATCGATTAAAAGAAAAATTACCTAATAATCTTGGAGAATTTAAAACTCCTATTGGTGAAGTTGAAGTTATAAAAAAAGGAAATGATATTACTGTGATAAGTTATGGTTCAACTTTAAAAATTATTGAAGAAGTTATTTCCAAATTAGAACAAGTTAATATTAATGCTGAAATTATTGATGTACAAAGTCTATTACCATTTGACAAAAGTCATCAAGTTGTAAAAAGTATTGAAAAAACAAATCGATTAATTATTATTGATGAAGATGTACCTGGTGGAGCTTCAGCATATTTATTACAAGAAATTTTAGAAAAACAAAATGCCTACCAATATTTAGATAGTAAACCTATTACTTTAACTGCAAAAAATCATAGAGCTGCTTTTGGTACAGACGGCGATTATTTTTCAAAACCAAACCACGAAACTATTTTTGAAGCAATTTATGGTATTATGATGGAATCTAATCCAAGTAAATTTCCAAATTTATTTTAAAATGCAAGGTGCAAAAAATTGTAATTAATTTACATATTATCAATAACAAAATAACCTTGTCATTACAAAATTAAAAAAAGCTGAAGTAGTCTCTCAATAAAAAGTAATAATTTCAACACTATTGATTGTAACTATAAACCTAGGTCTTTCATGAGGTTCACAATAAACAACTGAAGATTATAACGTTATTGCGAAAATTATAAACGTAGTGCATAATTTGAAGCAATCTTTTCATAAAAATGAAATTGCTTCCTCATTACGCCTTAATAATTCTATTTATTTGTTCGTTCTATAAGGTATTTATATTTTTTTGTCTAAATAGTTCGTCAAAATTATAAAACCAAGAAACTATTAACACTTTAATTAAAAAGTAGATTTTATCTTCAGATTGACAAATATCATAGTTTCTATAACGTTTTCGTAGTATCTTTGAAGATAATTGAATTTCAATATAGTAAAAACTATTAAAATTATTAAAATGGCAAAAGTAAAAGGAGCAATAGTTGTTGATACTGAAACTTGTAAAGGTTGTGAAGTATGCATACCTGTTTGTAACGACAATGTTATTAGCATGTCTAAAGAAGTGAACCGTAAAGGCTATCATTATGCCTATATGGAAAACCCTGAAGCTTGTACTGGTTGCACTAACTGTGCAATAGTTTGCCCTGATAGAGCTATATCAGTTTATAGAGTAAAAGTTTCAGCATAATTTAAAACGTATTAAACATGTCAGAATTAAAATTAATGAAGGGAAACGAAGCCTTGGCTGAAGCTGCTATTAGAGCGGGTGTTGATGCTTATTTTGGTTACCCAATTACACCACAAACAGAATTAATTGAATATTTAATGAATGAACAACCTGAAAAACGAACAGGAATGGTTGTATTGCAAGCAGAAAGTGAAATTGCAGCAATAAATATGGTTTATGGAGCTGCAAGTACTGGAAAAAAAGTATTCACTTCATCTTCAAGCCCGGGAATTTCATTAAAGTTAGAAGGAATTTCATACTTAGCAGGTGCTGAATTACCAGCAGTAATTGTAAATGTTGTTCGTGGAGGACCAGGCTTAGGAACCATTCAACCTTCACAAGCCGATTATTTTCAATCGGTAAAAGGTGGTGGTCACGGTGATTACAAATTATATGTACTTGCACCATCATCCGTTCAAGAAATGTCAGATTTTGTAGAAGATGCATTTGACATCGCTTTTAAATACAGAGCTCCTGTTCTTATTTTATCCGATGGTTTAATTGGTCAAATGATGGAAAAAGTAAAACTAAAACCACAAAAAAAACGAAGAACCGATGAAGAAGTTATTAAACAATGTGGAAGTTGGGCAACTACAGGAAAAACAAAAAATAGAGAACGAAATATTATAACATCTCTTGATTTACAATCAGAAAAAATGGAAGCTAGAGTTCATAGATTAATGAAAAAATATGAACAAATGGAAAACGAAGATCTTCGTTTTGAAAAAATTCAATGTGATGACGCAGAATATTTAATTGTTGCTTATGGTTCAAGTGCTAGAATTTCACAAAAAGCAGTTGAAATGGCAAGAGCTAAAGGAATAAAAGTTGGTTTATTGCGTCCAATAACCTTATTCCCTTTCCCTAAAAAACAATTATTTGAATTAGCAGACCAAGTAAAAGGAATGCTAAGTGTAGAATTAAATGCAGGTCAAATGGTAGAAGATGTAAGACTCTCCGTTGAGTTTAAAGTACCTGTTGAACATTTTGGTAGAACTGGAGGAATTATTCATACTCCTGAAGAAATTTTAGAAGCTTTAGAACAAAAAATTATAAATAATGGAAGTATTAAACATCATAAAACCCGAGAATCAAGTATTTTGTAAAACAAAACTAATGACCGATACGCCATTGTCTTATTGCCCTGGCTGTGGTCATGGAACTGCCCATAACATAACTATGGAAGTTGTTGATGAAATGGGAATTCAAGAAGATACAATAGGTGTTGCTCCTGTTGGCTGTTCTGTACTAGCATATGATTTTATGAATATAGATATGACTCAAGCAGCTCACGGACGCGCACCTGCTGTTGCAACTGCAATTGCTAGAACTTGGCCAAAAAAATATGTTTTCACATACCAAGGTGATGGTGATTTAGCTGCTATTGGAACTGCTGAAACAATTCATGCTTGTAACAGAGGTGAAAATATTGTTATCATTTTTATAAATAATGGTATTTATGGTATGACTGGTGGTCAAATGGCACCTACTACTTTAGAAGGAATGAAATCATCAACTTCACCCTTTGGTAGAGATATAAAAACTATGGGGTCTCCTTTAAAAATGACAGAATTAGTAGCTCAATTACCTGGGACTTATTATGTTACTAGACAAGCTGTTCACACTCATAAACATGTACGAAAAGCTAAAAAGGCTATTAGACAAGCTTTTGAAAATTTAAAGCTAAACAAAGGTATTTCTTTTGTTGAAATAGTTTCAAATTGCAATTCTGGTTGGAAAATGACACCAAATGACGCCAATGAATGGATGGTAGATAATATGTTTCCATATTATCCACTAGGAGATATTAAAGTAAATGGTAAATTAAAATAATAGAAATTATGACAGAAGAAATAATTATTGCTGGATTTGGGGGACAAGGAGTGCTTTCTATGGGTAAAATTTTAGCCTATTCTGGTATAATGCAAGATGAAGAAGTAAGTTGGATGCCTTCTTACGGACCCGAAATGCGTGGTGGAACAGCAAATGTAACTGTTATTTTAAGTGATGAAAAAATAAGTTCACCTTATTTAAAAGTATTTGATACTGCCATTATTTTAAATCAGCAGTCTATGGATAAATTTGAGGAATCTGTTAAACCTGGAGGTATTTTAGTATATGATCCAAATGGAATTACACATCATCCAACAAGAACTGATATTGAAATATTTCAAATTAAAGGTAACAAATTAGCTGTTGAAATGGGGAATAAGCAAATATTTAATATGGTGGTAATGGGTGCATTTTTAAAAATTAAACCTATAGTTAAATTGGAAAATGTACTTGCTGGACTTAAAAAATCACTTCCAGAACGTTATCATCATTTAATTCCATTAAATGAAGAAGCATTAAAAATTGGAATGAATAATGTAACCCCATTTAAAGTTGCAAATCAAGTTGCACACAATTAAAATTTAATAGTTTTATTCTTTAAAATCAGTTATTTTGTATATTTTATAATTGCAACATAACTGATTTTTTTATGACAAACATTTTAATAACAGGCGGTACAGGTTTAATTGGACAACATTTATACCATATTTTAACTAAAAAAGATTATAAAGTGTTGGTTTTAAGCAGAACAAAAAATGAAAATCCAACTTCATTTTATTGGAACATTGATAAAAATTATGTTGACAAGCAAGCTATAATTCAAGCTGATTATATAATTCATTTGGCAGGTGCAAATATTGCTAAAAAAAGATGGATAAAATCTAGAAAACAACTTTTAATTGATAGCCGTGTCAAAACAGCCAATTTATTGTTTGAAGCGGTTAAAAAATGGAATACCTCTTTAAAAGGATTTATTTCTGCCTCTGGCATTGGTTATTATGGAGCAATTACAACTACTAAAAATTTTACAGAGGAAGATAAGCCAGCAAACGATTTTATAAGTGAAATTTGTGTTGAATGGGAAAATGCTGCAAATCAATTTAACACATTAAATATTAGAACTATAATTTTACGGACAGGAGTTGTTTTTGCCAAAAAAGAAAGTGCACTTCAAAAAATAGTTATGCCCATTAAATTTGGTTTTGGTTCAGCCATTGGAACTGGTAAGCAATTTATGCCTTGGATTCATATAAATGATTTAAGTAATATGTATTTACACGCAATTGAAAATAAAAATATAACTGGAATTTATAATGCGGTCGCTCCAGAATCTGTTACAAATAAAGCATTATCTAAAACAATTGCTACCATTTTAAAGAAACCATTTTGGCTACCAAATATTCCATCTTTTCTATTCAAATTAGGCTTTGGTGAAATGGCTGTTATTTTATTGAAAGGAAGTAAAATTTCTTCTGAAAAAATAGAAAAAACCGGTTTTAAACACCAATTTAAAAAATTAGAAACAGCTCTTAATAATTTGATTAATTAATCAAATTCTCTATAATTTTATGTACAGGTAGTATTGCTTTGGTGTGTGCAATACTAGGTCCTGCAACCCAAACCGTTTTATAGGTAACTTTTGTGGCAGCATTTTGGGTAGCTTTCATTCCTATTGAAAAACGAATCATTTTTACCCATTTTTTTAGTTTTTTGTTTTTATTTAAAAGCTCTTCAATCCAAGTTTGTTTTGTTCCTATTTTTTGAACATATGGTGTATTTATAACCGTACAAGGTGTACCTGAAATTTTTTCAGTTACTACAATAGCCTTTGCATCATAATCTACACAAGCTTGTTTATATTCTTGGGTAACATCAGCTTCTTCGGAAGCAATAAAAGGACTTCCAACAGAAACACCTTCAGCACCATAACTTAGCATTTTATCTAAATCTGCCTTACATCCTACTCCACCTGCTGATATTACAGGAATTTTACAATTAATGACTAATTGTTTTATTAAGTCCTCAGGAGATAAATTACCTCGATGACCACCTGCTTCATTATTCACAGCAATAATAGCATCGGCTTCTAAACTTTCTACTTTTTGAGCAAAATATAAATCAGTAACATCACAAAATACTTTAATATTTTTTTGATGTGCTTTTTTTATAGTTTCTTCTGGACTTCCTAAGGAAGTAATTATAAAATCAACACCTTCATTGCACAAAACTTCTAATTGTGCTTTATATTTTGGGTTTGATTTATTTACTATTAAATTAAATCCGAAAGAACCACCTTCAACTTTTGCAGCTTTTAATACTTGAATTGCAGTTTTTAAATCTTCAAGCATCCTGTAATTTAAGGCTGGTATGCAACCTGCAATGCCACTTTTCATAGCTTCAATAACCATTTTAGTATTTGAAACCAAAAACATTGGAGCTTGAATAATTGGATATTTAATATTTAAAAGTGTCGTTAATTTTGTGGTAGCCATTGTAAATTCTTTTTTCAAATATAACAATTATTATGCACGCATAATAAATTTGATAAACAAAAAAAGAGACTATCTAAAAAGTTAAGCTTTCATCAACCTGAACTTGTTTCAGAATCTCATAATGATTGGTAATCAGTAAGATGAGATTCTGAAACAAGTTCAGAATGACAGTTTTCAATACTTTTTAGATAGTCTCTTTTATAATTTTAAAGATTAGCTTTTTTAATCTTCTTTTACTTCTTCAAAATCAACGTCCTCTACATTGTCTCCTTCATTTTTAGGTTCTGTATTACCTGCATCTCCAGTTGGAGCTCCTTGTGCTTGTTGACCATCCTGTTCCGCTTTGTACATTTCTTCACTTGCAGCTTTCCAAGCTTCATTTATTTTTTCCATTGCAGCATCAATTTGAGCAAGATCTTTAGATTCATGAGCTTTTTTCAATTCAACCAAAGCACTTTCAATTGGTGTTTTTTTATCTGCGGATAATTTATCACCAAACTCTTTTAATTGTTTTTCTGTTTGGAAAATCATAGCATCTGCACCATTTATTTTTTCTGCAGTTTCTTTTGCTTTTTTGTCAGCTTCGGCATTAGCATCTGCATCAGCTTTCATTTTTTTGATTTCATCTTCAGTTAAACCAGAAGAAGCTTCAATTCTAATGTCTTGAGTTTTTCCTGTTGCCTTATCACTTGCAGAAACATGAATAATACCGTTTGCATCTATATCAAAAGTTACTTCAATTTGAGGCACTCCTCTTTGTGCTGGTGGAATTCCATCTAAATGAAAACGTCCAATTGTTTTATTATCTGCAGCCATTGCACGTTCACCTTGTAATACGTGAATTTCAACGGATGGTTGATTATCTGCAGCTGTTGAAAATACTTGTGATTTTTTAGTTGGAATGGTTGTATTGGCTTCAATTAATTTAGTCATTACATTACCCATTGTTTCAATACCTAATGAAAGTGGTGTAACATCTAACAACAATACATCTTTAACATCTCCTGTTAACACACCTCCTTGAATTGCAGCACCAACGGCAACAACTTCATCGGGATTTACACCTTTTGAAGGTGCTTTTCCAAAGAATTTTTTTACAGCGACTTGCACTGCAGGAATACGTGTTGAACCACCTACTAAAATAATATCATCAATATCAGATATTGTTAAACCTGCATCTTTTAAAGCTTTTTTACAAGGTTCAATTGTTCTTTTAACCAAATCGTCAATTAAAGTTTCAAATTTTGCTTTTGTTAAAGTTCTAACTAAGTGTTTTGGACCACTAGCTGTTGCAGTAACATAAGGTAAATTAATTTCTGTACTTGCAGAAGAAGATAATTCAATTTTTGCTTTTTCAGCAGCTTCCTTTAAACGTTGTAAAGCCATAGGATCTTTTCTTAAATCTATGCCTTCTTCTTTATTAAATTCTTCAGCTAACCAATCAATAATTTTTTGATCTACATCATCACCTCCAAGGTGAGTATCTCCATCTGTAGATAATACTTCAAAAACGCCATCGCCTAATTCTAATATAGATACATCATGAGTACCTCCACCAAAATCAAATACAACAATCTTTTCGTCGTTACTTTTTTTATCTAAACCATAAGCTAAAGCTGCGGCTGTTGGTTCATTAATAATTCTACTTACTTTTAATCCTGCTATTTCTCCAGCTTCTTTTGTTGCTTGACGTTGAGAATCATTAAAGTAAGCAGGAACTGTTATTACTGCTTCATTTACTTCAGTTCCTAAATAATCTTCAGCTGTTTTCTTCATTTTTTGAAGAATCATTGCTGATATTTCTTGAGGTGTATATAATCTTCCATCAATATCTACACGAGGTGTGTTATTATCTCCTTTAACAACTTTATAAGGTACCCTTTCGGCTTCCATTTTGCATTCAGAATATTTATTACCCATAAACCTTTTAATTGAAGAAATGGTTTTAAGTGGGTTAGTTACAGCTTGACGTTTTGCTGGGTCACCTACTTTACGCTCGCCTCCCTCAATAAATGCAACTATTGATGGAGTTGTTCTTTTACCTTCTGCATTAGGAATTACAACTGGATCGTTACCTTCCATTACAGCAACACAAGAGTTGGTAGTTCCTAAATCTATTCCTATAATTTTACTCATAATGTATATTTTAATTTTTGTTTCTAATTTTTTTTATTTACAGTTACAATTAAGTCAATGATTATGCCATTATATTTTTTCTGTCAAGTTGTCATATTGTATTTAATATTGATTCTATGAACTTCATAAATCCATAATTTAAAAACCTAATAAACTAATTACTAATAATTTAATTTTAAAGATATTTTTTTATATATTTGGATATACTATTATTAAAAATAAAAAAAATTCAACTTATGAGTAAATTCGATGAAAAAGTAGCACTATACCAAGGTGCTATGAAAGATTTAGGAATTAGCTTTAATGCTGATTTATTAACCAAAGTAACAAAAGGTTTAGGTCCTTCAATCTACAAAAAAGATGCTGAAACCGTATCTGGTTCTGATGCAAAAGAATTAGCAACTGTAAAAAATAACTTTTTAATGAAGAAATTAGGCTTATCTGATGGCTCAAAGTTAGATAGTGCTATAGAAAAAGTAATGGGGAAAATGGGGAAATCTAATCGTAATAAATACAGAGCAATTGTATATTATTTATTAGTTAAAGAATTAGGTCAAGAATCTAAATATTAATCAATTACCATTCTTACTAAATTAAAACCCACAATATGTGGGTTTTTTAATTTTAAGTAAATTCCTGACTTACCTAGTAAAAACTAATTCTGTTTTTGTGGAAAGTGAATTGTCAAAAGCATAACCTTCTGAATTAAATCCTTTTAAACTTTCAATTGTTTCAATGGAATTATCAAGAATATAACGAACCATTAATCCCCTTGCTTTTTTGGCAAAAAAACTTATTATTTTTAATTTTCCATTTTTATAATCTTTAAAAATTGGAGTAATTACTGGAACTTTTAACGACTTTGGTTTTATAACTTTAAAATATTCGTTACTTGCCAAATTTACAAATAATTCATCTTCTGCCAATTCTTCATTTAACGTTTTGGTAATTGATTCATCCCAAAATTGATATAAATTATCTTTTTTTCCTACTTTCAATTTGGTTCCCATTTCTAAGCGATAAGGTTGCATTAAATCTAATGGTTTTAAAATGCCATATTGCCCAGAAAGTATTCTAAGTTTTTGTTGAAGTTCTTCTATTTTATGTTCTTGAATTGTATAAGCATTTAATCCAATATAAACATCGCCTTTAAATGCAAATATTGCCTGTTTAGCATTTTTTAGTGTAAAAGGTAATTGCCAATTTTGATTTCGTTGCCAATTTAATTCACTTAATTTTGGAGAAATATGCATTAATTCACTTAATTTTTTAGGAGATTTATTTTTTAACACTGAATTTAATTTTTCAGCTTCATTTAAAAAAATTCCATTTGTGAATTTTTTAGTGGGTGCTGGTGTTTTAAAATCTAAAGATTTTGCAGGTGAAATTACTATTTTCATTTATTATTTTTTTAAAGCAACCTAAAATTACAACTAATTAATTATAGAGATATATTTTTCAATATTATCTTATTATTGTAAAATAAATAAAACTTATTTTAGCTCATCTATAACCTGTTGCATTTTATTAAATAATAAAGCTACGTGATATCCATCCATTAAAGCATGGCTTACTTCAACAGAAAACGGTATTTTTTTTATTTGATTTTCTTTAAATAGTTTGCCGAAAATTATTTTTGGAATTCCTTTTTCAGATTCATCTCCTTTTCTAGCATGTTTAATACCTGTAAAAGAAATCCAAGGTAAAGTGGAACAATGCACCAAATCCAACATTTCTTCTTTGGGTTCAAATACAATTCCTTTTTTATGATTTTCTATAACTTCTTTACCTGCTTTATCAAATTTAAAAATTGAAGAACTTTGGCGATAATAGCAGAATGAAAAAGTATTATCCTCATTTAAAATTGTTGAACCAATATGTATTTTTTCAAAAACAACAACCTTATCATTTTTAATTCTTAATCTAAATACTTCTATTTCATTCATGCTTTTCAATGCTACATATATACATGCTAATGAAAAGGATAAATTATTCTTTTTACAGAAATTATAGAGATTGGTAACTTCTATATTGGCAGTTATATTAAAAAAAGGATCTTCATACGTTTTAAAAAACTCAAATTGTGTTTTCCTATTCCAATTTGCAATATCAAATTCTTTCATCTTTAATCTTTTTGATGAATGGTATAATTTCTCCATTTTTCAAAACATTGTTGCATATCTAAAGGAATTTCAGAATCAAATTGCATAAATTTTTTTGTAGTTGGATGTTCAAATCCTAAAGTTTTGGCGTGTAATGCTTGCCGAGGTAAAATCTTAAAACAATTCTCAACAAATTGTTTATATTTAGTAAAGGTTGTTCCTTTTAAAATTTCATTTCCACCATAACGCTCATCATTAAAAAGTGTGTGACCAATATGCTTAAAATGTGCTCTAATTTGATGAGTTCTACCCGTTTCTAATTTACATTGTACTAAAGTAACATAACTAAAACGTTCAATTACTTTATAATG
>VAPM010415053.1_pt1 | contig 11410 bp, 7 predicted proteins | sample 3395091 | NCBI WGS metagenome assembly VAPM01 (sample SAMN08290445, study PRJNA428436) | hydrothermal vent metagenome | isolation source: Deep-sea hydrothermal vent chimney 3 | place: Pacific Ocean: Juan De Fuca Ridge | reverse complement strand
TATTAACATAACCATAGGGGTTTTTATCATGGTCGAAACTGTAGCTTCCTACTCAGTGCCACAGCATCACGTTAAACTATATACGGACAATGTTCGTGCAGCACTTGCAAAAGTCGGCGGTCTTTTAGCGCCGTACGTCACACACGCGCCCTATCACGGTGAGCGGGCGCAAGTCGTTAACTTCCTGGGACCGGTCGAATTTGTCGAACGTGACACTCCTTTTGGAGATACGCAGATCACAGAACTCGAACACACTCAGCGCTGGATCACCGGCAAAGAGTATGATTGTGCGGTCCTTATTGATCGTCTTGACACTCTTAAAATGATCTACGATCCAACAAGTCCGTATGTCATGCGTATGACTGAAGCGGCCAATCGTAAGATGGACGAGATCGTTATGGACAAGTTCTTCGCTACCGCGAAGACGGGTTCTGAAGGTACTGTCAGCACCGCATACGCTACCGCCAATACGGTTGCCCATGGCGGAACAGGGCTTACTGTCGCCAAGCTGCGTTCAGCACGTAAGCTGATCAAAAAACAGCATGTCGATCTTCGCGTACAGCGCCCATACATTGCTGTCACGTCTGAAGAAATCGACGATCTACTGGGCGAAGTAGCCGTAACGTCGTCTGACTATAACGCTGTTAAACCTTTGGTTGACGGTGAAGTGTCAGGGTTTATGGGGTTCACATTTATCCCGTACGAGGACAACGGTAATGCGCTCAATGGCCGGGGCATCCCTACATTCCAAAGCACGGGTACGGTACGACAGTGCCCTGTTTGGGTTACGGATGGTATGCACTTTGGTGGTTGGGACCAGTTGGACATCATTATCAGTCCTCGTCCTGACAAAAACAACATCAAGCAGGCCCACGCCACATTCACTGCCGGGGCGACCCGACTTGAAGAAGGTAAGGTCTTTCAGATTGAAGCCAAAGAGTAGTTAGCGCGTTTAGCTAACTACCTTTACTTCTTGAGAATATAACAGTCAAAATAAAGGATTTTTACCATGGCCGTTACAGTTCAATATTCCACCTTCTTTACTGAAACCATCCGCAAGCGTGCGTTTGAAACTTTCGGTAAGCTACGCCAAGTGCACTTTAACGTACTGGCGTTAGCAGCGGCGGATGCCACAAGCACTATCGATCTTTGTAATCTGCCTCCAGGGCCACTACGGTTGCTACCGGCGCTGTCGCATTTCAATATCTCAGCGCTGGGTGCCGCTCGTACTCTTGATATCGGTCACCGGGCGTACTTTGCGCGTCCACCAGTTAACGCTCAACAGGCAGAAGACCTGGCCGCTATTGTTGCCAATATCGACGTGTCAAGCGCGCTGGCAGGTGCGGTCGTAAACGCTGCGGTCACGAAGCTGGACCTGTACTCACTGAGCGGTATTACGGTGTGTGCTCAGATCAATGACGCGGCTATTCCCGCGAACGCAACGATGTCCGGGTACCTGACGTTCATCCAGGACTAAGGTAAACGCATAAAACGATAAGAGGCGGCGAAATGTTCACAGATGTGCAGATAATAAATCTAGGTCTGTCTAAGATTTCGTCGTCTCGTGTTAACCAAATAGACCCCCCAAAATCAAATCTTGAACGCCACATGTCCGATAATTACGAGCATTGGAAGCGTTTAACCCTGGCCAAACACCCGTGGGTATTTGCCAGAGAGCTTGACTACGACATGACACTGGTTGAAACGTTGACCAGCACCGTGCACGATGTCGCTCGTCCGTATAAGTACTCCATGCCTGCTGACATGCTAAGACCGCTACGGAACTCCGCCTCTGAGTGGGTGCAGCGTAAGCGCTTTATATACAGCAAGAATAACACGTTAACACTTGACTACGTACAGAACGTAGATGAGACCGATTTTGATCCTATATTCGTTGAGGTCTTAGCGGCGTACATAGCAAAGGAAAGCGCGGAGTACGTTACGCAGTCGAACAAGAAGAAAGAAACCGCAACGCTTGATTACTTAGAGCAGTTGTCCGACGCTAAAAAAGCTAACGCGTTCGTTGTCGGGTCGGAAGACGTTGATAAAGACGATAGCGACTTTCCATTCATAAGTGAAAGGTTTATATAGTGCCTAAAGCTTCTCCTGCCGTACGCTCGTTTAACGCGGGTATATTCTCGGAGCTTGTAGAGGGCCGTACGGACATAGATAGGTACCCTTCCTCTGTACGAAGTATGCACAACACTATAGCTGCGCCACAGGGTCCAGCTATATCACGATCAGGTACGACGTTCGTGGTGCCAACCAACCAGTCAGACGAGTACAGCCGCCTGATAGACTTTGTGTTTTCAAACGAACAAGCTCAGGTTTTAGAGTTTGGAAGTGACCGTATACGCTTTATAGATGAAAACGGCATACAGGTATACTCTTCTATAACAGCGACAACGCTTTCATTAGCGGGTGCGCTTATGCAGATACAGTGCACAGGGATGGGCGCTGCTGTAGGGGATCAGATAGCTCTGTCCGGGTTTCCTGACAGCTACAACATAAACGGGTGCATAGCCAACGTTACCGCTAAATCCGCAGATGACTACACGTTGGACGTAACATACCCGGCATCGGTGGCCGTGGTTAATGGGGTTGGTGCCAGAGTGTACCACGTGCCTTGCGTGTACACGCAGGCGGAACGTAAAGCGATAAGAACTGTACAATCGGTTGACGTAATATACTTAATGACGCCCGCTGTTAAGTCTCGTAAATTATCCAGGTATGGTAACTTTGATTGGAGGCTTGAAGACGTAACGTTTGTTGATGGTCCGTATCTTCCCGTAAATACTACAGACACCAGCATGACACTGTCCGCCACCGGTAACGCTGTTCCTGATATGACAAGTAACACTTTGCCTTCAGGGCTGTGCACTGGCAGTTCTAAACGTGGAGCTATAAACGGTACAAGAGCAACACCGGTTGTTTTCTTACAGCGGGATATAGGGTATAGCTTACCGGCCACGGACTATTTTCATGCGTTTGACGCGAGTAACGATACGTACTGGGCCGCAAATACAGAGCAGAGCGGAACGCTACAGTATGACCCTGCGTCACCGTTTGTATGTGACGGATACACCATATTTTCCGCGCGTGATAACCAGGACACTAATTACTTGTCGGCGGACTACACGCCATCTTCATTCTCCTTTGAAGGGTACACGGGGTCGGCGTGGGTGGTGCTAGATAGACGGGAAACGTTTGTACTGTACGAAAATAATAAGTCTGAATTTATAAAAGTAGCGAATGATGTTTCTTATACAAAGTACAGGTTGGTTATAACGGAGCTATCGCGTAACGGTTTGATTGAGCCTCGTATACGAAGGTTAACCATGCGTAGTGCCGCGTCATCAACGGTCACTTTAACGGCCAGTGCCATTACTGGGATTAATAGTGATACCGGGTTTCAAACAACCGACGTTGGTAGGCTAATAAGGCTAAGGGGGTCAGACGCATCGTGGCGTGAGTGTGTCATAACCGCGCGCACGTCCACCACGTCTATCACGGTTGATATACTGGGAGAACCATTCTTATCCACCGAACCCATAACAGAGTGGCGATTAGGGTATTGGTCAGACACCACAGGGTGGCCGCGTACTGCTGAGTTCTCCGGTGACAGGCTTTGGTATTTTGGCCCTAGTTCATACCCCGATCAGTTCGCTGGATCGGTCGTTGGTGCCTATAACGAAATGAGCCAAACTACAGGGTTCGGCGAGGTGCTTGACGATAGCGCCATAGTTGGTACGTTAAATGCCAGAAAACTTTCCAACATACGGTGGGCGATTGAGAACGACAAAGGTCTGGTTATGGGTACCGGGTCGGAAGAGTACATAATAGCCCCTGCGTCAAGTACCGATGAGCTTACAGCGCGTAACGCTAAGGCTAAGCGTATTACCCGAAGAGGGAGCGCTGACGTACAGCCAATACTGGTTGATAATCAGATACTACACGTTCAGCGATCTGGTAGGGGACTTAGGGAGTTGGCATTTGTGTTCCAAGCTGACGGTTTTAAGTCCCCAAGCATGTCACAGCTTGCAAGTAATTTAGGGTCGGTACCGTTTGATGAGATTGAGTACGCCCAGGAACCGCACGGTATTGCGTGGGTTAGACGTACAGATGGGTCGCTAATTGGTCTGACGTATAATAGAGACGAGAACGTTGTAGGGTGGCACACTCACGACTTCTCTGGAGGCATGGTTGAAAGCTTGGCCGTGATACCTCAAGAAGATCAGTTACAGGACGCGCTTTGGGTGGTTATAAAGCGTACGATAAATGGTAACGTGGTAAGATACATAGAACGATTAACGCGTTTTTGGGACTTCACCACTACTATAAATGACGCACACTTTGTTGATTGCGCGCTGAGGTATTCAGGGTCGCCGGTGACAACGCTATACGGACTTAAGCATCTTGAAGGTGAAGTACTGTACGGACTGGGAGACCTACTGCCTATAGGCCCGTTAACGGTAGTCAACGGCAGTGTTACGTTAAACGTGGAAGCGTCAGAGGTTATACTTGGGCTGGGGTATGAAAGTTACGTGGAGATACAACGGCTAGAAAACGGTGCCGCTGACGGTACCGCGCAAGGTAAGACTAAACGTATGCACAACGCAACTCTACTGTTGTGGAACAGCGTCGGGGGTGAGATCGGCGTGCGTAACGAAAACACAGACACAGTTGAATACACGGACTTAGAGTACCCGAATGATTTAGATCAAATAAGTGATCCCGCGCTTTACAGTGGTTTTTCGGGACCGATCATATTGCCTAAAGGGTACGGACAAGACGGCACTGTGTTTTTCCGTAGACCGAAAGAAAGCCCGTTACCCTTTAATGTAGTGGCCATACTGCCACAGATGAACACACAGGATCGTTAGGTGTTAGAGTTTAAAGAATTTAAAGCGGGACATTTAAAGTTCGTAACCCCACAAGACAATCAAAAAGACGACTGGTTGGTGTTAATAAAACCGGAGTACCAAGATATGCTTAACGAAGGTATAGGGGTGTCCGGTTGGGTAGGTAACCGGTGTATAGGTGGCGCAGGCATACTGCACGTGCACGGCGACCGTTGGGTGGCCTGGGCCATGATGTGTCATGACATAGGCAGGTATAAAATAGGTGTCGTACGCAGGGTGCACAGGTTCTTAAAAGAAAGACCGGAAAAGCGCATAGAAATGTCTGTCGTGGCGGATTTTGAAGCTGGCCACCGTTTTGCACGGGCAATAGGTATGAGGCTTGAAACCCCCGAGCCTTTAAAGTACTATGGCGCGAACGGTGAAGATGAAATGTTATACTCAGTGGTGAAATAAATGGCAGGCGCAACAGCTATACTCTCTCTTGTCAGTGGCGTGTTTAGCGCTATTGGTCAGATACAGCAGGCGAACGCCGCCGCCGATGCGGCTAACTTTAATGCCGAGGTAGCGGCGGTAGACGCGATCATAGCGGATCAAGACAGGCAGACTGAAATCCGAGTGGCCGCTGCTGAGGCTGCGGATAAGAAGATTGAGAACAGACGTATATTCGCCAGTATTGTGACGGCTTATGGCGGGTCAGGTCTAAGTAAAGAAGGGTCGCCGCTGGACGTGCTGGGCGATACCGCCACTGAGTTGGCACTGGATGAGCGCAGGACCAGGTTTGCCGGTTATGTCGCCAATCGTGAGGGTGAGATTAAAGTGCAACGATTTAAAAATGATGAGAGCCTTTCGCGTCTTGAAGCGCGTAACGCTAAGTCTGCGGGAGGTATAGCCGCATTCGGTGCGGTACTGGGTGGGGTAGGTAGCGCACTTAAGAGGACCGCATAATGGGCAAGATACCAACCATCACGTCTAACGTGTCCGCGCGCGTAGCGTCGTCTCGGGGTACACAGTTGGGTAACAGAGCGTCACCAGAAGCGTTTGGTGCTGCACAGGGCCGGGCGTTACAGTCAGTGGCTTCCGGTATCGATGCGATAGCCGGGGGTTTAGACGCCCGTAATTCTCAACTTCAAAAAGAAGAAGTGGCCAATACGGTAGCGCAGTTCGACTTTACTGCCAGCATGTTGGATGAGCGCAATAACGCCGCTGCAAACGGCGCGGGGCACACAGCCAATACGCTTAAACGTTTTGATGATGAAGTTGCCGCTACTGTTAAAGACATTAAAGACCCGGAAGTGAGGCAGAGAGTAAAGGCAGCGTTAGTAGCTAAACGCCCAACCGTGTCATCGTTAGCTTCGCGGTTTGAGTTTGGCGCGGCCAATAAGAACAGCTTGGACCAGGCGAAGGTGTCTCTTGACGCTATTAATAATAAAATAGTAGCGGACCCTACGACGTACAACAGTAATTTAAAAGAAGGTTTTGATATAATAGACCTACGACCCGGCATAACTAACACTAAACGCGAAGCCATGAAGTTGAAGTTAAGACAGAACGCAGCCGCGTCACGGTTTAAAGGTATGATAGAGCGGGCGGACACTAAAGAAGAGATAGATGTAATATCTCAAGAACTGTCCGGCGTGGTGGCTATGGTTGACCCTTTACGCCCGGATGAAGTGCCAAAAGACTGGACAAAAGAGTTTTCTGCTGAAGGGTATAAGCAGGCTATAAACACGTTAGGTACGGTGCGTACCGCACTTATAAGAAGTAACGACGCGTCGGCTAAGTCTGCCATAAGTTTGGTCAAGGAGCGTGACGCGGCTTTGGTAACCATACCGCCGAATGAGTTAGACGCCTTAAAGGCGACGGTTGAGAAGTCGGACAACCCAAAGCACAGGGTAGATTTTGAGCGCATACGGCGTAATCAAAACCTTCTACGAGAAAATAAAAGCCGCACCCCGCAGGCTATACAGAACAACATAAATAAAATTAAAGTAAACCCAGGGGCGGCGTACCCAGGAGTGCCAACGCGGGTGTCTAACGCGATTAACGCTACCGTAGGTAAGTTTGACGTAAGCGCATCCTACCTCGGCCAAGCTGTAACAAAAGAGTACGGCGGGTTTCTGAGACCTCCAAAGTCTAAAGCTGATAAGAGCTTTGCACCGGTTGCGATAAACGGTAAAAGGTCAGACCTTAGCGGGGTTCATCCGGTTGTAATAGACGCCGCCACGGTGGCAGGTGAGATATATGGCGAACCTTTAAACGTACTATCCGCGTTCAGGTCACAAGAGCGTCAAGACGCATTAAGGGGTAGAGGCGATCCAAATCGTAAGACCATAGCTAAACACAGTGCTCATACTGGCAAAGGTAGAGGCACGGGTAAAGCTTTAGACATAAGTATAGTTGGTAAGTCAGAGGTTGAGCGGGCACGTATGGTCAGCGCGTTGGTGGACGCTGGGTTCACCGGTATAGGGCAGTACCCTACGCACATACACGCAGACTTTAGAGACACGGTTCCCAAGACGTTTAGTAAGAACTATGGAGGATGGACCAGCCTGTCACCTGAAGTGTACAAGGTGTTGGTGGAAAAAGGGTTTACGGCGGACGGATCGGCTAAAAGTATTAAGCGTAGATCACCCGTGGCGGATGAGGACGTAATTGATTACGGAAAGGGTGCGACAAACGGTTCAACCTCTGCGCTTGGTATTATGCAATTCACAGAGGACACGTTTCTTGAGACCGTAAAACGTCCGGGTTACGCGGAGCGCATAGGTATTAAGATCGAAGGCAGGTCGGATGCTGACATACTTAAAGATAGAGCCAACCCGGAGATAGCTATCGCAGCAGGGGCGGCTTTAGCTGAGGTGAATAAAGGTATGTTGGAGGCAGGACTTCAGCGTAGGGTAACTGACGGCGAGGTGTACATGGCGCACTTTTTAGGTGCGACAGGCGCGCTAACTTTAATTGGGAACATGGCCAGGTCGCCGGACGCTATAGCTGCTGACCTACTACCCGGAGCGGCTAAAAACAACAGAAGGTTATTCTTTGCTAAGGACGGACGCGCGTTAACCGTTACAGAAGCGTACAATCGTATAACAGCCGAACGCGCAACCGATCCAACCCGGATATCATACGGCGATACCGTAACGCTTGAGCGTATTCAAAAACGTACTAGACAAGCTATTAAGTCTGATCCCATAAGTCACGCTAAAAACACGGGCGTGTTTAACATTACGTCACTCAATGACGAAGGTGGGTTCTCCGCGCGCGGTGTTGAGGCGCGCTCGGTAGCTGAGTACTATGGTATACCACTCGAAGACATGGACCCTTTCACCACGGACGAAGCTGACTTTATAAGTAAGAAGTTGCTGGACGGCACCTCGGATGAAGCATTAACCATCATGGCCGAGATACGAAATATGGGGTCTGAGATATCAACTGCTGCATTAAAGCAGATCGGGCAGAAAGACCCGGTGTACGCTTACGCTGCCGGGTTACTGCTCGAAGGGACGCAAAGTTCCGCAGCGTCCGACATAGTTAAAGGGCTAAAACGCATACAGGAGAACCCGTCCATAAAGGAAACCATACTTGCGGGTGATACCGCTGCGAAACGCGAAGCGTTTTTATCCGCCACTAAAGGTGCGCTAATGGGGGCACGACCTGCGGACAGACAGGCGATAGAGGACGCGGCGTTTGCACACTACGTTGAGAAAAAAGCTATGACCGGCAGTGCGTCTCTTACTTTCGATAAAACTGAATTTGCAAATAGTGTGCAGGCCGTACTTGGGTCTACCGCAGGTAATAAAAGGATTGATGACGTCAACGGTAGAGCAACGTTTTTACCTCAAGGTGTATCTGGTGAGCAGATGGAGAACGCGTTAGAGCGCATGACCCCAGGTGACTGGATAAGAATGTCTGATACTAAATCATCACCAAGGTACGCTGACGGTAGGGTTATAACTCCAGAAGACATATCCGACGACGGTAGTATAATACACGTGGGTAACGGTAAGTACCAAATATTATTTACTGACGGTACCAGGGCGCTAAGCGGTAACAGGAGCGCCAATAATACGTTTGATTACTTCCAGTTCACACCTAGACCGGACGATGTGTCAGAGATAGCGGCACGCTCAGATGATGACGCGGGGCGGACGTTCAGGCCGGGGGGTGTAGACGTACCGCTTATGAAGTGGCAGCAAGACTTGAACCGGCTCATACTTCAGGGTAGCACTCAGAGGGACAGGCAGTGACCTTTTTCAATGAGGTAAACAAAGACGTAAGTGCTGGAGGTATAGAGACCGGCGCTACCGGCCCACGTGTTGGGTTTATGGAGAGTTTTGAGACCGGTTTTAAAGAGCAGGTCAAAGGGTCTGCCGCGTACGGTGTTGAAAATGGAATGTGGCGTATAGAGAATGCACAGTTCATGGCCTTAAAAAACGCGGGCATTGAAGATGTTCCACTTCTCAACCCTGACGGTCAGGGCTTTGCTACCCGTAACTTGCCGGGGCCGGTTGCTGGCGCTGAGAGCTATCTTGATGTGGCTCGGTTTTACAGCGACGGCGGCGATCCAGCCGACGCGCAAAAGTTCCAAGAACATGACAGCCGTATAGAAGAACTGAGGGTTAAGTTTCCACAGTTAAATCTTAAAACGTCACGTGAAATGTGGGACGAGGTGAAAGCCGAGGCGCAGGATGCTGAAAACAAGTTCATGAATGATAGGACTACAGTGCCGGGAAGCATCGGCACCTTCTTGGGCGGTGCAGTCGGCGCGTTAAATCCTAACAGTGACCCGCTCAATTTCATCACTACACCTGTTGGAAGTTTTGGTAAGTCTGTACTTAGCCGTATAGCCGGTCAGGGTGCAGGTCAGGGCTTCGTCGAAGGCATTAACCAGCTTACCGGTGTTCAAGAGCAAAGGCGACTGCTTGGGCTTAATTACGGGCTTGGTGAGGGCATTTCTAGGGTGGTAGGTGCCGCCGTAGGAGGCGCGGTATTACAGGGGGCTGGGGAAGGTATCATAGCTGCCGGACGTAAATGGTTTATCGGTACTAAAAACGACCCGGCACCCGCAGCGCCCGTACCTGAGAATAGGCCACTACCCGACACAAGAGACGTACCACCAGAGGTCATACCTACGGACGAAAACGTGGCCGCAGCGAAATTAACACGTAACCCTGACAGTGTAAGTAACTACATTCACGAACAGTCACCTCTATCAGTCACGCGAGAGGGGCGTGCAAGGACAGCTATAGATATGGACTACGTCAGTCAAACCCTTGACGATTGGTCCGGGGGCAGACCGTGGGAGATACCACCTAAAACGGACACAGCGCTAACACAGAATGTATCTAGTGATTTTAATGTGCCCGATATTCAAGGCGTAGCGGAGCGGGCGCAGTTAGACAGTATAGCACGTAAGGTTGACCCTTCAACGTTTAGTAAGTATGACCACGCGACCGCGCGAAGAGACGTGTATAGGTTGCGCATTTCAGAGTTGAAGGGCGAGATACTTACAGCGAAGTTAGCTAAGCTTGACGTTCGTATAGACGAGTTGAGTGCAAAAGCAGAAGGCCAAAGCGGTAGGCGTGCAGCTAAGACTAGAAAAGACATACTGTCTGTTGAGGAACAAAAAGCAGAGCTTATAGTTAAGAGCAACGACAGCGATGACGTCAAGCGTATGCGCGCATTAGTTATGCGTGAAGACGAGAAGATGCGGGATTTAGCGCCGTTGGTGTCAAGAGCGTACGCACGTGCGCAACAAAAGTGGAACAACACCGAAGCTGACAGGCTGTCTATACGGAAAATGATGCGTGAAGGTAAAAGCACGTTAGAGCCTAGCGTTGACGAGCCTAATTTTAAATACCGCGCACCGTCGCAGCCCGTTGACGAAGCCCCAATACTTAAACGCGCTGGCAATGCTGAAACGAAACCCGGAACGGTTGGCGTGGATGAGGCCATAGCAGTGGTAGCAAAAGAAACAAAGGTAAAAGAGCAAGCTTTAGATGCGTTCAGTTCTAGGCTTGATGACATAATAAACTCGAAAAAAGGCACAGAGCTTGACATACCCGGCAGTGACACCAAGCTTAATCTGGATAGAGACAAGATATGGGTACCACACGAGGACGGCACAGGTGGCCGTGAGGTTTCTATAAGAGATTTAATTAAAGACACAAAACGTAGTCAGGACGAATTAGAGGCGGTTTCTTTATGTTCACCACGCAAGACTTCATAGGCTGTATTAAAGACAATCTGAAAGCTAAGGGCTTTAAGCGTAAACGTATTAAAGAACTTACTGACGATTTTAAAAGTAGAGCAGACGCGCACCACGCTAATGGCATGAACGTTACAGATGCGTCTGTGAAAGCCATGAGTGACGTATTTGAGAACCTGTCCATGGTGACGGCGGAGCGGGTTAAGCGCACAGCTAAAATGATATCCGTACAGGCAGAGAATATAGCACGTATAGCCGACGGGGCTAACGCGCCAACGTCTATATTTGTTATGGACGGAAAGATGGGAACACAGGGCGTAGCCATAGGTAGGTCTGGAGT
>VAPM010077190.1_pt1 | contig 11414 bp, 7 predicted proteins | sample 3395091 | NCBI WGS metagenome assembly VAPM01 (sample SAMN08290445, study PRJNA428436) | hydrothermal vent metagenome | isolation source: Deep-sea hydrothermal vent chimney 3 | place: Pacific Ocean: Juan De Fuca Ridge | reverse complement strand
CGCCCGCCTGTCATTACGGTCATGGGCCATGTGGACCACGGCAAAACGTCATTGCTTGATGCCATTCGCAAAACCAAGGTTGTTGCCGGTGAAGCTGGCGGCATTACCCAGCATATTGGCGCCTATCAGGTGACAACGGATGACGGCACGGTCATGTCCTTTTTGGATACGCCGGGCCACGCGGCGTTTACATCTATGCGGGCGCGCGGGGCGCAGGTGACGGATATCGTCATTTTGGTTGTTGCCGCCGACGACGCAGTGATGCCGCAAACAATTGAGGCTATTCACCACGCCAAAGCCGCCGAAGTACCAATGATTATCGCCATCAATAAAATTGACCGGCCCGGGGCTGACCCGGACAAGGTGCGCACAGATCTGTTGCAGCACGAAGTGATCGTTGAAAAAATGTCAGGCGATGTTCTGGACGTGGAAGTATCGGCAATTGAAGGTACTGGCCTTGATAAATTGCTGGAAAATATTTCACTGCAGGCTGAATTGCTTGATCTGAAAGCCAATCCAAAACGCGCGGCATCCGGTGCCGTGATCGAAGCTAAACTGGATGTCGGCCGCGGCCCGGTTGCGACTGTACTGGTCCAGAACGGCACCCTGCGAAAGGGCGATATCTTTGTTGTTGGCGAACAGTGGGGCAAGGTTCGGGCACTGATTGATGATCAGGGCGAACGCATAAACGAGGCCGGCCCATCGGTTCCGGTAGAGGTTCTGGGCCTGAACGGCACACCCGAAGCCGGTGATGTTCTGAACGTTGTAGAGACAGAAGGACAGGCCCGGGAAATCGCTGATTACCGTGCCCATGCTGCCAAAGAAAACCGTGCCGCTGTTGGTGCATCGACCACCCTTGAACAGCTGATGGAAAAAGCCAAAGCTGACGTTGACGTCGCCGAGCTACCTGTTCTGGTTAAAACCGATGTTCAGGGATCTGCTGAAGCAATTGTGCAGGCGATGGAAAAAATCGGTAATGATGAAGTCCGGGTTCGGGTGCTTCATTCCGGTGTTGGGGCGATTACGGAAACCGATATCGGTCTTGCCGAAGCATCCGGTGCGCCGGTCTTTGGCTTTAATGTTCGCGCCAATGCGACGGCCCGAAGCATCGCCAATCAAAAGGGCGTTGAGATCCGGTATTATTCGGTGATTTACGATCTTGTGGATGACGTCAAAGCCGCCGCTTCCGGATTGTTGTCAGCAGAAATCAGGGAAAACTTTATCGGTTATGCCGAGATTAAAGAAGTCTTCAAAGTTTCTAATGTCGGTAAAATTGCCGGGTGTCTGGTAACCGAAGGCGTCGCCCGTCGGTCCGCCGGTGTTCGCCTGTTACGCGACAACGTTGTGATCCACGAAGGCACGCTGAAAACGCTTAAGCGCTTCAAAGATGAAGTGCCCGAGGTCCAGTCAGGTCAGGAATGCGGCATGGCGTTTGAAAAGTATGATGATATCCGCGTCGCTGACGTTATTGAGATATTTGAACGTGAAGAAGTTGAACGAAATCTGGAATAACTTAACCGCTATTCCAACAAGACATAAGAAAGCCGGCGGATTGAAAAATCGCCGGCTTTTTTACGAACGCTACAGCCTGTGGATCAGGCGGCAACTTGTGATTTTATAGGCATGCCCTGATACAAACGTTCACCAACACGAACCATTATTTTGCCGTTCTCTAACTTACGCACAAACGTGCCCTGTACATAAACGCAACTACCGATCAGTATTGTTGTTAACATTCGATTTAGCCCCCAAAGCTATTCAACTAGAACCCTAAATCGATTCCAGAACAATTCCATAGAACTATTCCGCATTGTTCAGAAATTGGGCGCAAAATCGCCCATAGGTGGTACAATTACGCTGATTTGGTCAAAATCTTCCACAATCAGGGGGCGATTGTTTCCTATTCGCGTCTAAATCCAATCTTTCAAAATCGGTATTAACGGCCGGTCTGCGGGCGGCATCGGGTAGTCACGTAACGTGTTCACATGAACCCATTTCAGGTTCTGCCCCTCCAGCCCACGGGCAATTCCGTTCCATTTGCGACAGGCGAAAACCGGCATCAGCAGATGGAAATCGTCGTAGGCGTGGCTGGCAAATGTCAGCGGCGCCAGACAGCTGTCCCAGGTTTCGATCCCCAGTTCTTCGTGTAATTCCCGCACCAACGCAGCTTCGGGGGTTTCGCCGTCTTCCACTTTGCCGCCGGGAAATTCCCACAACCCGGCCATTGATTTTCCTTCCGGGCGCTGGCTTAGCAAAACCCGACCATCCCTGTCGATCAAAACGACGGCCGAAACCAACACCAGTTTCATGATCGATAATCAGTGTTGATGTCGATATATCCGTGGGTCAGATCGCAGGTCCAGACCGTGGCCACATCCGAACCAACCCCCAGATCAACCCCGATCAGAACATCGCTGTTCTTCATATAGGCCACGCCCTGGGCCTCGGAATAATCCGGTGAAACCCAACCATTTTCAGCCACCAGAATATCACCAAACCAAATTGCCAGCCGATCGCGGTCTGCCCTGGCCCCGGATTTTCCCACTGCCATCACCACGCGCCCCCAGTTCGGGTCTTCCCCTGCAATGGCGGTTTTCACCAACGGGGAATTGGCAATCGCCAGCGCCGCCCTGTGGGCGTCAGCCTCGCCTTCGGCCCCGGTTACGCGCACTTCCACAAACTTGGTCGCCCCCTCACCATCGCGAACAACCTGATGCGCCAGATCCAGCAACACATCTTTCAAAGCCGCGTAAAACGCCTGCCCGGCAGCGGATGCCCCATCGGTAATTTCCGGTATCGTACTGGCCCCGGTCGCGGCCAACATCAGCGTATCAGATGTGGATGTATCACTGTCCACGGTGATACTGTTGAACGATCCCCTGACGGCACGGCGCAACATTTCCTGCAAAACGGTCTGCGAAATTCTGGCGTCTGTGAACACATAGGATAACATCGTCGCCATATCAGGCGCGATCATGCCAGAACCTTTGGCGAACCCGGCAATGCTGATTTTAACCCCGTCAATCTCCACAATCGTGCCACTGCCCTTGGCAAAAGTATCGGTTGTCATAATGGCGCGCGCGGCGGGTTCAATTGCTTTCACGGACAGGGCGTTCCGCAACTCTGTCAGTTTGTTGATGATCCTGTCATGGGCCAGCGGCTCACCGATTACCCCGGTTGAGGCAGTGAATACGCGCGTCGCCTCTATTCCCAGAATATCCGCAACTTCCGCGGTTAATGCCGCAACAGACATCTGCCCTTTTGATCCGGTAAAGGCATTGGCGTTACCAGAATTGACCAGAATAGCAGCGCCTCCGGTACCGACGCCGCCAATCTTAGCCTGACAATCCAGAACCGCCGCCGATCGCGTGGCTGATTTTGTGAACACCCCGGCCATGGTTGTGCCGGGTGTCAGTTCTGCCAGCATCACATCATCCCGCCCGGTATATTTGACCCGGGCGCCAATGGATGCAAACCGCACACCGCCAATATCCGGCAAGCGCGGGAAGCCCCCTGCAGGCGCCAGCGGGGAAACCGCAAGCTTCACCATTTTATCGCCCCCGCATGATGGCCTAGTTTTGCACCAGACTGGTGTCGCGCAATATGGCCGGATCCAGATCCGGCAGATCAGCGCGCGAAATATCCGCTTCGCCTGAAAGTTTCTCAATGATATCTGCCACGGCTTTTTGCTGCAACTCATCCACCAGTTCGGCGCGCACATCGTCCAGCGCCGGGGCGCTTTGGAAACGGGTTTCGTTCAGAATAATTACATGCCAGCCAAACTGAGTCTGAACCGGCGCCGAAACGTCACCATCCTGCATTGTTTCCACTGCTTCTTCAAAAGGCTGCACCATCATGCCGGGGCCAAACCAGCCAAGGCTGCCGCCACTTGGGCCAGAGGGGCCGGTTGAAAATTCAGCCGCCAATGCGCCAAATTCGGCCCCCTCATCAAGCTTCACGATCAACGCCAATGCCTCTTCTTCTGTTTCCACCAGAATATGGGCCGCGTTATACTCTTTCACCGGATCAGCCTGAGTATACTGCTTTTCATAGGCCGCCTGCACCACATCATCGGTGATAGATTCTGCCAGCATGTCGGCCATTGCCGCACCGGCCAAAAGCGCCCGGCGCTCATTTTCCAACTGCAGTGCAATGGCCATGGATAGCGTGTCCATGGTCTGGGACAGAACGGTTTGCTGGACCACCTGATCAAGAATGCCGTCATACAGCACTTTGTCATCCAAATTCTGATATTGCTGGGGCAGGTTATTGCGCAGTACGATCATGTGCCCAATCGTGATATCGGTGCCATTTACTGTGGCCACGACAGTGTCTGATGTTACTTCCTGTGCAATCGCTGGCAGCGCCAGCAGGCAACCAATGGCCATCGACCCAATAAATCTGGTGAATTTTGGCATCTTTACTTCCTTGTTTCGGGTCACACTATGGTGCGTGACGTTGACACGACAGATGCGGACCCTTACATCGCCAGAAGGTCGTATTGGGGCCGCCGTTTCTGCGTTTCTATGGCGCTTGGAAAGGACGGACAAGCACCCCTTTCACACGATCACGTCAAAACAGACCATGCGGAGAAAACATGCTGGGTTTCGGAACACTCGCCAAAAAGGTTTTTGGCACACCAAATGATCGTTTGATCAAGGCGACCCTGCCCATGGTGGAAACGATCAACGCATTGGAACCGGAATATACCAAACTGTCCGACGACGGTATAAAAGAAAAAACCATAGAACTGGCCAAGCGCGCCAAAGACGGTGAAGCGCTGGATGATCTGTTACCGGAAGCATTTGCCAACTGCCGGGAAGCCGCACACCGTGCGCTGGGGCTACGGGCGTTTGATGTGCAACTGATGGGCGGAATTTTTCTGCATCAGGGCAATATCGCCGAAATGAAAACCGGCGAAGGTAAAACGCTGGTGGCGACGTTTCCGGCCTACCTGAATTGCCTGACGGGCAAGGGCGTGCATATCGTCACGGTGAACGATTATCTGGCGCGGCGTGACTCTGAATGGATGGGCAAGGTCTATGAGGCCCTTGGTCTGAAATGCGGTGTCATCTATCCGCAGCAGCCCGATGCTGAAAAGCATGCGGCGTATCAGGCCGATGTAACCTACGCGACCAATAACGAACTTGGCTTTGACTACCTACGCGATAACATGAAGTCTGAACTGAATGAAATTAACCAGCGCTTCCACAATTTTGCCGTGGTCGACGAAGTTGATTCGATCCTGATTGATGAAGCCCGGACACCCCTGATCATCTCTGGCCCCGCCGAGGATCGCTCAGAACTGTACATGACCATTGATAAGCTGATCCCGCGCCTGACGGATGAACATTTCACGCTGGACGAAAAAACCCGCAACGTGACCTATACCGAAGAGGGCAATGATTTTCTGGAAGAAGTGCTGTCATCTGAGGGTATCCTGCCCGAGGGTCAATCACTGTATGATCCGGAATCCACCACCATCGTGCACCATGTCAATCAGGGCCTGCGGGCCCATAAGCTGTTTCACCGCGACAAGGACTATATCGTTCAGGATAACGAAGTGGTGCTGGTTGACGAATTTACCGGCCGGATGATGGCCGGTCGTCGCCTGTCTGACGGGCTGCATCAGGCCATTGAAGCCAAGGAAGGCGTCGCCATCCAGCCGGAAAATACCACGCTGGCATCGGTGACTTTCCAGAACTATTTCCGGCTTTATGACAATCTGTCGGGTATGACAGGTACGGCCGCCACAGAGGCCGAAGAATTTGCCGAAATTTACGGGCTTGGCGTTGTGGAAATCCCCACCAATCAGGACATCTGCCGCGAAGATGAACATGATCAGGTTTACCGCACCACCAAAGAAAAATTCACCGGTGTTGCGGAAGAGATCGTAAAAGCCAACAAAAAAGGTCAGCCAATTCTGGTTGGCACCACCTCAATTGAAAAATCTGAGGCGCTGTCAGACATGCTGAAAGAGGCCGGGGTTGAACATAACGTTCTGAACGCCCGCCAACACGAAAAAGAAGCCCAGATCATTGCCGATGCCGGTAAATTCGGCGCCGTCACCATCGCCACAAACATGGCCGGTCGCGGCACGGATATTCAGCTGGGCGGCAATGTCGACATGTCGGTTCTGGCCGCTTTGGCGGATGACCCGGACGCTGATCCTGAAAAACTCCGTTCTCAGATCGAAGCGCAGGTCGCCGATGAAAAAGCGCGGGTTCTTAAGGCCGGTGGCCTGTTCGTTCTGGGGACAGAGCGCCACGAAAGCCGGCGCATTGATAATCAGCTGCGGGGTCGTTCCGGGCGTCAGGGGGATCCGGGCCGCTCGGTGTTTTTCCTGTCACTGGAAGACGATCTGATGCGGATATTCGGCTCTGAACGTCTGGACAAGGTGTTGTCCAAACTTGGCATGAAAGACGGCGAAGCGATTGTGCATCCATGGGTGAACAAATCACTTGAAAAAGCCCAGGCCAAGGTTGAAGGGCGCAACTTCGACATCCGCAAGCAACTGCTGAAATTTGATGATGTCATGAACGATCAGCGCAAGGTGATCTTCGGCCAGCGCCGTGAGATCATGGAAGCCGAGGATCTGTCTGAAATCGCAGAGGACATGCGCCATCAGGTGATTGATGATCTGGTGGACATCCACATTCCGGCCAAAAGCTACGCCGATCAGTGGGACACCGAAGGGCTGAAAACGGCCATATTGGAAAATGTTGGCATTGACACAGATGTTGTGGAATGGGCCGATGAAGAGGGCGTTGATGACGCTGAAATCCGCGAAAAACTATACGCCGCTTCCGATGTAATGATGGCCGAAAAAGCAGAGGCTTTTGGTTCTGAAACCATGCGCAACATTGAAAAACAATTCCTGCTGCAAACCATTGACGGCAAATGGCGCGAACATCTGCTGACGCTGGAACATCTGCGCTCGGTTGTCGGTTTTCGTGGCTATGCCCAGCGTGATCCCCTTAGCGAATATAAAACTGAAGCCTTCCAGCTGTTTGAAAGCCTGCTTGAAACCCTGCGCGAAGATGTCACTAAAAAGCTGGCCCAGGTCCGCCCGATGACCAAAGAAGAGCAGGAAGCAATGATGCAGCAGATCGTGGCACAACAGGAAGCCGCACGATTGGCTGCCGGTGGTGCCCCGCTTGAACAGGCCACCCCGATTGACCCTACACAGGTGCGCGACGGGTTTGACGAAGCCGACCAAAGCACATGGGGAAACCCGGGGCGAAACGAAAAATGCCCCTGTGGAACGGGGAAAAAATTCAAACATTGCCATGGCCGCATCAGCTGAACCCGGCAGAACTGAAATATGACATCACTGGGGCTAAGACACTTTTCAGAAAATTGAAACTACTACATGTAGGGGTTTAGCCCGTTTCGACCACCGTATCGGCGATATTTTGTCTGATACGACCCTGCCTCTACCAGCCATAACATTGACCAATTTTTCAGCGACAATATTCCCGTCTTGTTAGTGAGTGGTGGACGTTGAAATGATTGAACCCAAAAGAATGATAACGGCAGGGGTAACCCTGACGATTGCAGCCAGTGTTGGATACGCGATGCAAAATGGCGATGCACTGGCGTCACGCCTGTTGACAGAACCGCAGGAACCACCATCGGTAATTGGCCTTAGCGCGCAATTTTCCGGTCTTCCGGTGGACGCGATTATACCTGCCCTGGATCCTGACCCTGCCTTGCGAAATTCAATTCGCATCGCCGCGGCGACAATCCAATTTGAAACTGAAAATCTTTTGGACGTTGAAACACCGAAATTTTTACCTCAAACCTGTGATCTGAACATGACCGCCCTGCCGCAGGATGGTGCCATGGTTCGTCTGAACCTCAGCGCACCCTGTTATCAGAACCAGCGGATCACCGTCAGCCATGCCGGCATTGAATTTGCCGACACAACCCTGGCTGACGGAACCTATAATATCGACATACCGGCGCTGAATGAATATGCGTCGTTTGCCGTGACATTTGCCGATGGGCGCAGTGTCGAAGCTAAAACACTTAACCTGCAACTGGACGGTTACCAACGCGTCGCGGTCAATTGGTCCGGTTCGGCGGGTCTGAACATCCATGCGCTAGAAAATGGCGCCGCATTCGGTGGCGTCGGGCATGTCTGGTCACTGGCACCTGAAAATTCTGGCATTGGTCGGTTAATACAGCTTGGCAACCCGGATGTTTATGCACCCGTTCTGGCACAGGTCTATTCCGTTCAAACCACTGGTTTACCCGGGAATGCCAGGGTTAAATTTCTGGTGGATGCTGCCCTGACAAATGCGACATGCGGCGCAGAAATACTGGGAAATGCCTTTCAGCTTTCTGATGACGGCATGTTTAGTTCCAATGAAATTGTGTTAACTTTGCCCGCATGTGGTGGTGAAAGCGGGTATCTGGTGTTGAATAACCTGTTCAACGACCTGCGGATCGCGCAAAACTAACCTACGGTTAAACCGGGGGGTAACATGCAATTTAGTCGGGCAAGCCTATTGGCTTTCCTTTTGCATCTGATTTCTGCGATGTCTGTGTCGGCGCAGGATGTCACCCTGACATCCCGCGACGGTTCTGTGGAAATCGTCGGGACATTGCTGGGATATGACGGTGAATTTTATCGCGTCGACTCGATCTATGGTCAATTGACACTGGATGGCTCGGGCGTTGTTTGTGCCGGGCCCGGCTGCCCCGATCTATCCGCGTTTGTCGCAGAAATACGTTTCTCGGGTGCTGCGATAATCGGTGAAAAACTGATGCCGGCGTTGATCGCGGGTTTTGCGGATCAGCAGGATTATTCAATAGAGATTCAGAAAACAGCAGGCGATACCGTTTATGTATTGTCAGAACAGGCCAGTGACCATATCGCGGCGCGCTTTAGCATCACAACCTCCAGCAGCGATGAAGGGTTTGCAGATCTGTTGGCCGAAGAAGCGGATATTGCCATATCCCTACGTGAGGTTTTGAAACAGGAAGTTGCACGTGGAGTAGAGGCAGGGTTTGGTCGTTTTTCAAGCCCAAACCAGAACCGGGTGATCGCGTTGGATGCGCTGGTTCCGGTCGTTTCACCGCGCAATCCGGTGGGGCAGATATCCCCCGAACAACTCGCTGGTATTTTTTCCGGCGAAATTGTCAATTGGGTAGATTTGGGTGGAATAGACGCACCGATTGTTGCCCATCTGCGCAACTCAGGGTCTGGTGCGCTGCGTGTATTTGATCAGGGCATCATGGCCCCCAGCGGATTGTCGTTAAGTCAAAACATCATGCGCCATGGCACAAACCAATCCCTGATACTGGCAGTTGCTGCTGATCCTTTCGCCATTGGCCTTTCGGCCCTTTCTGAACAATCCGGTGTCCGTCCCCTTGTTCTGGCAGGGGGGTGCGGATTTCGGGCCAGCGCCCTTCCGGAAGCGCTAAAATCAGATGATTACCCGCTAACCGCGCCGATGTTTTTTTACCTGCGTGCCCGGCGGTTACCTGCAATTGGCCGGGAATTTTTGCGGTTCACCAGCTCACCCTCGGCCCAGATCAACATCATCAAAGCCGGGTTTGTAGATCAGACCATCGCCAGAACCCCAATCACACGGCAGGGGGACCGGCTGGCGAATGCCATTCGCGCTGCCGGGGATGAAATTCAGCTGAAAGAACTAAAACGACTGGTCGCAGCCATGGATGGCTCTCGCCGGTTGTCGGTTACGTTTCGGTTTGACGGCGGCTCCAGCGGGTTGACCGCGCAATCCCGGTCCAACATCGCGCTACTTGCAAGGGCGTTGGAAACCGGCGCAATCGGTGCAAAAGAACTAATATTTGTGGGCTTCAGCGACGGCGAAGGGCCGGCCGCGGCAAATCGCAGATTGTCAAAGGAACGCGCAGCATCGGTCCGCGCCGCGGTCAAAGAAGAAGCAGCCACAGCAGACCCCAGCCGGGTGACGCTACGCATAGAAGGTTTTGGGGAAGCCATGCCGATGGCCTGTGATGACAGCGAATGGGGGCGTCAGATTAACCGGCGGGTCGAAGTCTGGGTGCGATGATGGTCACAAATAACCGGCAGCGCGAAAACTAAGCTCCCGGGATTTTCCGATAATCAGGTGGTCATGCAGCGTCAGGTTTAATGCCTGTGCGGCGGCATTTATCTGCTCGGTAATGGTAATATCCGCCTCAGAAGGGGTCGGGTCACCGGATGGATGATTATGCACCAGTATCAGCGCCGATGCGTTCAGCTCTAGCGCCCGTTTCACCACTTCTCGCGGGTAAACCGGGACATGGTCAACGGTGCCTTTTGCCTGTTCCTCATCGGCAATCAGCACATTCTTGCGATCCAGAAACAGGATGCGAAACTGCTCGGTTTCGCGATGGGCCATGGTTGTATGGCAATAATCCAGTATCGCGTCCCAGCCGGATATCACCGGCATCTGCATCACCCGGGAACGGGCCAGCCGGTGCGACGCCGCTTCTACAATCTTCAGTTCAAGGACCACCGCGTCACCAACACCGCTAACTGCCGCCAGCCGTTCGCGGGGTGCTGACAATACCCGGTTAAAATCACCAAACGCGTCCAGTAACCGGCGCGCCAGTGGTTTCACATCCTGACGCGGGATCGCCCGGAACAGCACCAGTTCCAGCAGCTCATAATCAGGCATTGCAGCCGCACCACCCGCTATAAACCGTTCGCGCAGGCGTTTGCGATGATCGCGGATATAGGACGGTAATTTTGGCGCTGGCTTGCCAAACTGCGGTGACATTTCTGCAAAATGGATCTGGCGTTGGCTTGGCATAGGCACAACCTGTGCCAAACCCCTAAAGATTTAATTAAAACGTCAGGGTAAATTTTACCCTTTCATCCCGTCCCAAAAGCTTTTCACCTTGGAAAAGAACGTAGAACTGTTGGGGTTGTTATCTTCTGCCAGATCATCAAACTCGCGCAGAATTTCCTTTTGCCGGGCCGTCAGATTAACCGGCGTTTCAACCGCCAGCTCAATCATCATGTCACCCGACCCACCGCCGCGCAGTGCCGGCATGCCCTTGGAGCGCAGACGCATGCGACGGCCTGACTGACTACCGGGTAAAATCTTTACGCGGCTACGGCCACCGTCTATGGTCGGCACTTCAATATCCCCGCCAAGCGCGGCAGATGCCACACTGACCGGAACCTGACAAAACAGATGGATGCCGTCACGCTGAAACAGCGCGTGTTCTGAAACCTCAATAAAGATGTACAGATCGCCCGTCGGCCCACCGCGCAGACCGGCTTCACCTTCACCCGCCAGCCTGATTTTGGTGCCGGTATCAACACCGGCCGGGATGTTCACCGACAGCGAACGATCCTTTTCGGTCCGTCCGGCGCCACCGCAAACCTTACAGGGGTTCTTGATGATCTGGCCCATGCCTGAACAGGTGGG
>VAPM010914844.1_pt1 | contig 11419 bp, 11 predicted proteins | sample 3395091 | NCBI WGS metagenome assembly VAPM01 (sample SAMN08290445, study PRJNA428436) | hydrothermal vent metagenome | isolation source: Deep-sea hydrothermal vent chimney 3 | place: Pacific Ocean: Juan De Fuca Ridge | reverse complement strand
GTGCGGGGGTGGCCTGCTTTGCAGAGATGCAATCTGCAGGGCGAGGCCGTCGGGGCAAATTATGGTGCTCTCCTATCGGAGAAAATATCTATCTTTCGGTAAACTCTCATCCTCCTTCGCGGAAACCAGGGTAAAGTGTCATTCCTCCATCAACATATAAAGTTGTGCCGGTGATGTAATCAGAAGCATCTGAAGCCAACCAAACCGCAGCGCGGCCAATATCCAGAGGATCTCCGATTCGTTGATAAGGGATTAACTTAAGTAGTTCAGCTTCAGCTTCCGGTGTTTCCCACGCGATACGGTTAATGGGCGTACGAATGGCTCCTGGAGAAATACCATTGACTCTGATTTTTTGGTGTGCAACCTCTTGCGCCAGGCTTTTCATAAACATAAGTAAGCCGCCTTTGGATGTGGCATAGTTCACATGCCCAGCCCATGGGATGACATCATGTACTGAGGACATACAAATAATTTTTCCTGCTGTGCAAGATAATTCAGGCATTACACCTCGGCGTAAAAATTCACGCACCGCTTCTCTCGCACAAAGAAATTGCCCCGTGAGATTCACCGCTAGTACTTTGTTCCATTGCGCCAAAGTCATTTCCGTAAACGCAGCATCCTGTTGTATTCCTGCGTTAGCCACCAAAATGTCGAGACTGTCCCAAGTTTGAATGACGGACTGAAACATATTTTCTACCTCTGGTTCTTGACTGATATCGGCTTGAATCGCAAGCGCTTCCCCGCCAGCATCTTTAATTTTATTGACTAGGTTTTGCGCGGCGCTGCTATCGGATAAATAATTGATAGCGACCTTTGCGCCTGCCATAGCCATAGCGTAGGCAATTGCTGCGCCAATTCCTGAACTTCCGCCAGTGACCAGTGCGCGTTGCCCTTGCAATACTTTTTCTATTGTTTGCGACATAATTAAAATTCCTCTGTAAATAGGGGTGTTGAAGTGTTTCAAGGCATTATATAACAACACTGCTGTTCCGTTTAAATCTAGAAAACGCAGCAGGAAGCGAATGTACCCCAAGGGCACTTCTTTCAGGGCGTATAGTGCAAAATATTGATTCGAATAACGTAGCGGGGAAAATTGAAGTTACCTTATTGCTACGGCATTTTTTAGGCTAAAGGTAGTGAGCTATTTAAATATTCTTGTAGCTTGGTATAATCCCGTCAAATGCCGATCGCATTAAAATCAGTTATGAGAGTGATTTAATAAAATTGTCAATGACTTTGGAAGCTTGTGCGCAAGATAAATACTGGATGCAAGCGGCGCTGAATCAGGCTGTTGAGTCAGCAGCAGTGGATGAAGTGCCTGTGGGTGCAGTACTGGTTCTGGACAATGTGCTGGTTAGTCGTGGCAGAAACCAACCGATCATGACGCATGATCCCAGTGCCCATGCTGAAATTATTGCGCTGAGAAATGCGGGTCACCGTCTTGCTAATTATCGCTTGCCAGGAACGACGCTTTACGTGACTCTGGAGCCTTGTGCTATGTGCTTAGGTGCGATGTTACATGCGCGCGTGCAGCGCCTGGTATTTGGTGCTTACGACTCCAAATTTGGAATGGTATGCAGCACTTTAAAATTGCTGGATATGGGACAATTTAATCACCAGCTGGATTGGACTGGAGGTATTATGCAGGATGAATGCAGTCATTTGCTCAAATCTTATTTTCGCTCTAAACGAAAATAAGAATGACTGAATTCATCGTTTTTATGATGTTGGGGTGTTTTGCCGGTTTTACTGGTGGTTTATTTGGCTTGGGTGGGGGCTTGATTTTAGTGCCCGCCTTGACCTTTATTTTTACCTATTTAGGTGAAAGCGAGGATGTTGCTCCGCATCTGGCGATTGGTACTTCGTTGGCTATTATCACGATCAGTTCGCTGTCGTCAGCTTACGGACATGCACGTTATGGAGATGTGCTGTGGTGGGTGGTGATGACCTTGACCCCTGGATTGGTTGTGGGTGCTTTAATAGGCGCAATGGTTGCTGATCAGTTGCCTGGGTCGCTATTGAAAATTTTGTTTGGTCTGTTTGCAGTGATCATAGCGATTTATATGTGGTTTGATCATCCACAACCGATGGTCTGTCGTACTTTGACGAAGAGAGCGGGTCTTATGATAGGGGCAGTCATGGGCGTATTTTCTTCCATGATAGGTATTGGTGGTGGCTCTATGGTCATTCCTTTTTTGGGTTGGTATGGTTATCAGATACAACAGGCCGTAGCTGTCTCGGCGACGACGGGGTTTCCTATTGCAGTGAGTGGCACCCTTGGTTTTATCTGGATGGGTTCAGATGCCATGATTACACTCAATGATACCTGGGGTTATGTTCACTGGCCTGCTTTTATTGTGGTTGCCGCAAGTGCGGCAGCGGTGGCTCCTTTTGGGGCATATACGGCACATCGTTGTTCGAGAAAAAAATTGAAAAATTTTTTCTCTCTGTTTCTTATACTGCTAGGGATGTTTATGATTATTCAGTGAAGGTATAAATGACATGATAAAAAATACCCCCCCTAAGGTTGGGTTCATTAGTCTGGGTTGTCCCAAAGCACTGGTAGACTCGGAACACATTATTACGCAGTTGCGCACGGAAGGCTATGAGATTAGTGCGACCTATAAAGACGCTAATCTTGTTGTGGTGAATACATGTGGATTTATTGATTCTGCAATTGAAGAATCACTGGAAACCATTGGTGAGGCCTTGGCTGAAAATGGCAAAGTTATCGTTACGGGTTGTCTGGGTGCGCAAGGTAGCTTGGTTCAAGATAAATTTCCTCAAGTGCTGGCTATCTCTGGCCCTCATGCGAAACAGGAAGTTATGATTGCGGTGAGACATCATCTCCCGCCTTTAGACAACTCTGATCATGCAAGGGTACCCGCGCAAGGTGTGAAATTGACACCCTCACATTATGCTTATTTGAAAATATCTGAAGGTTGTAACCATCGTTGTACCTTTTGTATTATTCCTTCTCTAAGAGGTAATCTGAATAGTCGGCCTGTTGGCGAAGTGATGCGTGAAGCAGAAAATCTCGTTAATGCGGGTGTAAAAGAGCTACTGGTTATTTCTCAAGATACGAGTGCCTATGGTGTGGACAAGAAGTTTCGTACTGATTTTTGGGATGGTCGACCCATTAAAACACAATTTAAAGCTTTAGTGGCCGCTTTGGGTGAGCTGGACGTATGGACTCGACTTCATTATGTTTACCCTTATCCTCATATTGATGAAGTATTGTCATTGATGACTTTGGGCAAAGTGCTGCCTTATTTAGATGTTCCATTTCAACATGCCAGCCCCTCTGTACTAAAAGCAATGAAACGACCCGCGCATAGTGAAAACACCTTGCAACGTATTCGGAGCTGGCGTGAACAATGTTCGGATTTGGTATTGCGTAGTACGTTTATTGTTGGCTTTCCCGGCGAAACAGCCGATGATTTTAAGCGGTTACTGGATTTTCTTCGGGAAGCCGAGTTAGATCGCGTTGGCTGTTTTGCTTATTCTCCTGTAGACGGTGCGGTTGCAAATGCATTGCCCAATCCGATTAATGAGGAAGTGAAAGAGGAGCGATTGGCTATTTTCATGGAGACCCAGGCAGAAATCAGTGCAACTAAATTACAGCGAAGAATCGGTCAAAAAATGACGGTATTGGTGGATGAAGTGGGTGGCGATGCTCTGGTTGCACGCAGCTATGCTGATGCTCCTGAAGTTGATGGCATCGTTGTGGTGGAAGAGGCGGGTTTGAATGTTAATCCTGGTGATTTTATCGAAGTTGAAATCGTAAATTCTGATACCCATGATTTATATGCGAAACAATTAGATCACCGTGGCGTTTGATATTGAATTACGTACCCATTTCTAATCGAATAATAGGCCACTGATATTTTTCAGCGTAGGCTTCCAGAGTTTTGTCGGGGTTGACGACAGAAGGGTGAGTTACCTTGGACAATAGTGGTAGGTCATTGTGCGAGTCTGAGTAAAACCAGCTTTGTTGCAAAGAGGTATTATTGGCTTTGAGCCAAGTATTTAGCTGGGTTACTTTTCCTTCTTGAAAACAAGGGACTCCACTTACTTTTCCGGTATATTGCCCATTAATCATTTCCGGAGTGGTTGCTAGTAAATTTTCAATGCCCAGTTCAGCGGCTATTGGAGCAGTTACAAAGCGGTTGGTTGCAGTAATAATGAGTAAAGTGTGGTTTTTTTCGCGGTGATTTTCCACTAATTCTCTTGCTGAGTCAGGTATTATAGGTAAGATTTTTTCTAGCATGAAGTTTTTATGCAGATCTTTCAATAGCTCTAAACTATTTTCCGCGAGTGGTTTAAGTGAAAAAGCGAGAAACTCATGAATATTCAGTGATCCTGATTCATATTCCTCATAAAATCGTTTGTTTTCTTGGTGATAATAATCGCCGTTTACGATCTGATGTTCAACAAGGTATTCTCCCCACAAATAATCACTATCACCAAGTAGTAGTGTATTGTCTAGATCGAAGAGTGCGAGGTCGGGACGGGTATTCATCGTGTTGTTTTTAATTCAAAAATTTATATGTGAATATTGTATCCTATACAATAAGACGAATGATTGAAAGTGCTGCTTAGGAACGAAACGTGATTACTTTCCTGTTTGGGACTACAGTTGAATGTGTGTATTTTCGTTTTGATGGTTCGCAAGGTGTGTAGAGAAGCGGTGTTAGCATGGATGCAGGAAATAGCACCCTAAGAGCCGGGCATAAAGGTAATGCGGGGATAACTGGCCGAGCAAAGACTCTATATTTTGAGATGGTTTTAACATGCTGAGCAGCGGTATAAATATAGTAAACGGGTATTGATGTGATCGACTCTGATGGCTTTAGGCGTAATGTGGGGATTATCATTAGTAATCCTGCCGGTGAGCTGCTTTGGGCTCGGCGTGTAGGTAGACCCATGTGGCAGTTTCCCCAAGGGGGAATTCAGGAAGACGAAACACCGGAGCAGGCGATGTATCGTGAACTCTATGAAGAGACTGGACTTGTTGCCGAGCATGTCCGTATTATTGGTACAACGAAAGGTTGGTTACGCTATCGCTTGCCTCCTGCTTTGATCCGGCATGATCGTCAGCCGCTTTGCATTGGGCAAAAACAAGTGTGGTTTATGTTGCAGATGCTAGGTTCAGATTGTGATATTAAGCTGGATGTTACGGACATGCCTGAGTTTGAAAGTTGGAAATGGGTGCATTATTGGCATCCATTAAGAGAGGTCGTTTCATTTAAACGCTCAGTATATAAACAAGCCTTGCGAGAGCTCGCTCCGCTACTCGAAACTTTTAAAGCATGCTAGACATTTTACGTCGAATAGTTCAAGAGGTTGGAGCAGCACCTGATTTACAGGCTGCACTGGATGTCACCGTTGTACATATCAGACGTCATATGTCAGCTGATATATGCTCTGTCTATCTTTTTGATAAGGCTTCCAATCACTACATATTGATGTCCACAGAGGGTATCGATGCTTCCTATGTTGGCGTCTTACGTTTTGCCAATGGTGAAGGTTTAGTTGGTTTGGTCGGAGAGCGAGAAAAATTGCTCAATTTAGATGATGCCGCCAATCACCCTCGTTATCAGGCCATCGTCGGCCAGCATGACAAAACGTATCATGGTTTTGTTGGAGTGCCTATTATTCATCATCGTCACCCTATGGGTGTGTTAGTTGTACGGCATAAAGATTCACGACGCTTTGATGATCAAGAAGAAGCTTTTTTAGTGACTATCGCTGCACAATTGGCGGGCGCCATCGCACATGCTGAATGGGGCGGTGATATAGATTTGTTGCTTACCCGTCAAAATGTAACAGACCCATCATTTGATGGTTTGCCCGGTTCGCCTGGGGTTGGTGTGGGCACGGTGATGATCGCTTACCCCTCTGCTGATTTAGATGCCGTTCCACAGAGAAAAGCAAAAGATATAGAAAAAGAAATTTATGTTTTTAAAAAAGCAGTGGATAAAACTAAAGCCGATCTCCGCGCTATATCGGAACAACTGGCAGGTCAGGTCTCCACAGAGGACCAGGCCTTATTTCATGCGCTTTCACTGATGCTGGAAGGGAATGGTATTGTTGGTCGTACCATTGAGCATATTCGTACAGGTTGTTGGGCTTCAAGTGGTTTGAAGTTAACTATTGAAGAGCGTGTAAAATTTTTTAGCAATGTGGAAGATGTTTACCTCAGAGAGCGTGCGAGTGATATTCGTGATCTTGGTCAGCGTATTCTTATGCATATTCAAAGTGGTGATCGTCAAGCCCCTCCGTACCCAAAAAATACGATTCTGGTAGGGAAAGAAATTTCAGCAACAATGTTAGCCGATGTGCCTCGCGATCGTCTTGTCGCTCTTGTTTCAGTTCACGGTTCCGCCTTATCACATGTGGCTATATTAGCCAAAGCAATGGGTGTGCCAGCGGTGGTGGGTATAGAAAACTTGCCTATTGCACGCCTAGATTGGTGTGAAATGATCGTTGATGGTTATCGTGGACGTATTTATGTCTCACCTTCTACAGTGATTAAGCAAGAGTATCAGCGTCTCGTAAAAGAAGAAGAAGAATTGTATGCCGGTCTTGAAGCGCTGAGAGATTTACCGGCAGAGACTACAGATGGTTATCGCTTACCCTTGTTTGCCAATACGGGTTTGGTTGCAGACTTGGTGAGTTCAAAAAACAGTGGTGCTGAAGGGATAGGTCTGTATCGTACAGAGTTTCCCTTTATGATACGAGATCGTTTTCCTGGTGAGGAAGAGCAGTGCCGTATCTACAAAGACGTGTTAGATGCTTTTGCACCAAAAAAGGTTGTTTTACGTACCCTAGATATTGGTGGTGATAAAAGTTTGCCCTATTTCCCTATTGAAGAAGACAATCCTTTTTTGGGATGGCGTGGCATAAGAGTCACATTAGATCACCCTGAAATATTTTTAGTACAGCTTAGAGCGATGTTAAAAGCCAGTGCAGGCTTGGATAATTTACATATTTTGTTTCCCATGATCAGTTGCGAGTCAGAGCTGGATGAGGCATTGATTTTGCTTAATCGTGCGTATGAAGAAGTTTTATCCGAAGGTCTTGACATAAAAAAACCTCAATTAGGTGTTATGATTGAAGTGCCTTCTATGTTGTATATTATAGATAAAATTGCGCCTAAGGTTGATTTTTTCTCTATTGGCAGTAATGATCTTACTCAATATTTATTGGCGGTGGATCGAAATAACACCCAGGTGGTCGCTCTTTATGATGGGTTACAGCCCGCCGTATTAAGGGCATTGATTCATATTGTGGTACGTGCGCATGCTCATGAAAAGACCGTTTCGGTTTGTGGTGAAATAGCGGGGGATCCCGTTGCCGTGATTGCCTTGCTCGGTATGGGGGTGGATTGTTTAAGCATGAGTGCGGCTAGTTTGCTGCGCGTAAAATGGGTGTTGCGTTCATTTTCTTATCAAGAGAGTCAACGTGTTTTAGCAGAAATATTAGAGTTGACCAGCGCACATGAGATTCGTACCCATCTAGAAGCATTGTTAGTTCAAAAGGGTTTAGGCGGATTAGTGCGCGCCGGTAAAAAATGAATCAGTGATGACTTCCTTGTTCACGTTCCGATGGGTGCGCTTCCAGGGTAGTGGGGAGAGAGAGGCTTAGCGTAAAAGGCTAAACAGAGAAGTTATTGCGAGCCTATTGTTAAAAAAATAAAGGACATATAATGGATCAAATGATGGCCTTGTTGATGGGGCTCTTTTTTTTGATAGTGGGTATTGTATGCATAGCTAAAACAAAAGTATTTGTATTAGCTGTTGTCACATTTTTTCGTAAGATGCATCAAAATGAGCAGTTTATGGATGCGTGGGAAAATAAATCTGTGGTTTTGAATGTGGTCAGATTTTTTGGTTTTCTCGCACTGCTTAATTTTACAGTGCAGCTTGCGTATTTGGTGAAGGGCTGAATTATTATGTTATGGGTTGCGTTATTAATTGCTTTGATTCTTCTGTACCTGTTTAGAAAGCAAGTGACCGTTGTGGTGGGTATTATTTTATTGTTCGTGACTGTGGTGGTTTTGTATATTTATAATGAAGATAAGGAACACGAATATGAACATGATCTCATTAAAATTAGTGTTAAATACGATAAGGTTGCTTGTAGTCCTGAAAAGCCTTTGCAAGTAATTGTTGAAAATACCAGTTATCGCGTCGCTCAAGATGTGAAATGGAATATTGAAGTGTTTCGTGCGGGTTACAGTGGCAATGTTGTAAAAGATGTGGCGGGTGGTGACCCTTGGTCAACACCTTATAGAATTGATACACCTCTGAAAGCAGTAGAAAAAATAATAGTATGTTATAGCGTCCCACCTTTGATCGAAAAATATGAAACGTCCCGATTGCTCTATCGCATAGCAAATAAAAAAGTGGTGTTTCTTTAGGTCTCTGTCTTCGTCGCAGGTCGATAGCAGTAGGAATGAGTACGACGGCATGTATGCAGGAACCATTACCGGTGAGATGCGAAAATTTTGACCACAAAAATAAAAATAGTCACTTTTATTTCAAGTTTTTTGTGATGGGGAACGGACAAAATGAGCTGAAAATAACGACCCGGTGCCGGCAAAAATCGAAAAGGGATAAATGTGAAAGCAAATACTCAAGAAAGATTATCTCGGTGTGCTTCTTATAATTATGATCGTTATAAAAGCCTGACAAAAGAAGAAAAAAATAAAATATTTCTTTTGCCCTGCGGTTGTGAAAATGCGAGCTTAAATCAATTGATAGAATCTCATCAGTGTTCAAAATGCAGCATTAAATATTTGTATTCTTTGTGTTTGAATGAAGTCGTAACCGAAGAGTCGACCTGGCATTGCCAATTTTGTGGATCTGCGTAAAATTCAAAATGATGATGAATAAAATTCAAATTGAAAAAATTCAATATCATCATCGAACTGAATAGAAGGCGGCTCTGGAATGACGTTCAGAGGATTGAGATACTTTAGCCCATAATAAGTTTGCATAATAAAATCAAAGCATACCGTTTCTTTAATACCGGGGAAATTATAAATATCTTTGGTGTAGAGCCATAAGTTAGAATATTCTTGTATACGTTTACGATTACACTTCATATAGGGGTGATAAATAGAGTCAAATCTTATCAAACTGGCAAAGAGCCTAATGTCAGGCTCGGTTAGATGCTCGCCCAGCAAATAACGAGATTGTGATAAATGATCATTTAGCTCCTCCAACGATGAAAATAACGACTCAATACTTTGAATATACAATGTCTGATTGGGTGAAAATCCAACTTTATAGACGCCGTTATTTATGTTTTCAAATATAAATTCGTTAAAGCGTTTAATTTCTTCAGCGCGATGCTCGGGGTAAAGTATCAATTCAGTTGTCGTATGCTCAGTAAATTTTGTGCTCAACAAACGTATGATGTCGTGCGATTCTGTGTTGACTATTTGGTTTGTGTATTTATCCCAAAGCACAGGAACCGAAACACTTCCAGTGAATTCAGGCTCAGATAATTGATATATTTGGTAAAGATAATCACAGTTATTTACATTATTTGGGCGGTCCCCTTTTTTATTGCTAAGTTTCCAGCCCTTGTCCGTCAGGTGGGGGTCGACAACAGATAGTGAAATGACATCCTGTAACTTTAGCAGGGTGTAAGTCATAAGCACACGATGGCTCCAGGGGTCTCCATAGCCAAGATAGAGATGATAACGATCAGCTTCAGGAGTGAATTCAGCACTCGCAATATTTGATATTTGATGGCTAAAATAACTTCTTTCTCTGTAGAATATTTTGCTGTGTGCTTTAGCTTGTTCTAGGTTTGAGTATAAGTTGCCCCTAATTAATATTGCCAATATGGATTCTCACTTTGTCTACATTGGATGCAGCCTGAATGTACAAGAAATTGATATACCCGTGGTGACTACAATTTAGGGGTAATTACTCCTAAATTGTAGTCACCACGGGTATATTATAGCAATACAAAGAAAAGCAAAAAAATAATGAGTCCCGCGTAGCTATATTTTATAACTACACGAGGAAATGAAACAATTTAATCAAATTTAATATTCCAAATAAGATCAAAAACGACTTCGTCACCCACTTGCCCTTGAAACCCGGAGAGGTTAACTGCCCCTGATTCTCTCACTGTGCCGGTCGCATGCTTGAATCGTTTTGTTCCAGAGAGAATGTTGTTATCACCCGCGCTGGGGATCGCACCGGTTAGATGAGTCATTGTCGGTGAACCTTCAATAAAGGGCTGAACATTGCCCAGTACACGAGTAGTAAACTGAGGTCGGTGTTTCCATCGCGTAAATTTAAAAGTGCTCGTTACTGTCGCAAGCAGCCCCCCTCCCTCTTGGGGGATGACATCGGCCAATCGGTCTTTCAGCGTACCGACATAAGCACCGGTTTTCATATTAAAGAGAGGCACATCAAAACAGAGCGCTGTTGTAGTACCGAGTTCTGTTTCTGGAATATTACACTGATAGGCCACGGCATTGCCTTTTGCATTGAGTAACAGATCTTTACCCACAAATGCGCCAGAACCGCCATGAGCATGGTGAACTTTGTGAGCAGCAACAGAAGATGAGAGAAAAAGTCCGCACAAAATTAATCCTGCGCTAACCAAACTGATTTTATTAATCATAATTTTCACCTTAAAATAGGGCATTGATTTTATATCGTCAAGCGGAGATGTGCTTTCCATTGACGGCTAAAAAAGTGAGTTAAAAATTAAAAGTTGTCCAAAGTTTACCCCGTTCATACATATTGATTCCGCCATAATTAAACTAACCACCGATATTTGGATCATAGGGAACAGTCCAGTTAGGTGCCATTTTATAATCTGAACCGATCTTGACTTCGTAGGGTTTAACCGCATTTGGTAAAGCATCAAAAGTAAAATCGATCACCGCAGAATGTCTTAGCCAAACCACTTTTTTCGGATGACGTTTTCCTGTTTTTGCAGACACTAGAGAGTGATAATGTATATACCCCTCAGTATAATATTTTGCAGCTTTGGCTTCTGTCCACGTATCAATTTTACCGATCATCGTCCACAGTAACGCGCCATCCGGCGCATCAAAAGACCAGAAATTAGCTGCGCCAAAAGGCCCGGTATTATAGTGTTTACCAATAATAGTATTTTTTGATACCTGAACCCATTCATGCCCCGGAATATCTTGTTCATCATTAGGCCCATCAGGTGCTCCTTCCAAATAATATTGATGATGACCTACTTTGATCGCGATACCATGAACAAACGGTTTGTCCCATGCCGAATGTGCCTGAGCGGATCCTGTTTCTAAAAAAATAACCGCGATAAAAATAAGTAACACTATTTTGTAAATGCTGTGCATATTGTTCTCCCAAATGATTTTGTGTCCTTCGAAACTGCCAAAATAAATCCGATT
>VAPM010074627.1_pt1 | contig 11419 bp, 10 predicted proteins | sample 3395091 | NCBI WGS metagenome assembly VAPM01 (sample SAMN08290445, study PRJNA428436) | hydrothermal vent metagenome | isolation source: Deep-sea hydrothermal vent chimney 3 | place: Pacific Ocean: Juan De Fuca Ridge | reverse complement strand
AGAAAGTCGTCAAGAAAAAGGTAGCGCCTAAAAAGGCTGTACCGAAGAAGAAAGTCGTCAAGAAAAAGGTAGCGCCTAAAAAGGCCGCGCCGAAGAAGAAAATCGTTAAGAAAAAGGTAGCGCCTAAAAAGGCCGCGCCGAAGAAGAAAGTCGTTAAGAAAAAAGTAGCGCCTAAAAAAGCCGTGCCAAAGAAGAAAGTCGTTAAGAAAAAGGTAGTGCCTAAAAAGGCCGTGCCTAAGAAGAAAGTCGTTAAGAAAAAGGTGGCACCTAAAAAGGCAATGCCGAAGAAGAAAATAGCTAAGAAAAAAATAGCGCCTAAAAAAGCCGCGCCGAAGAAAAAAGTCGCTAAGAAAAAGGCTAAAAAGAAGTGATACTAGCTGCTGTCCCGTTAACTTAAAAAGTGTCGTTATTTCTGGTTGGCAGTTTCAGGAATCCAGTGGCTCTGAGAGAGCTGCAGACACTGGGTGCCAGTCTTCGCAGGTATGACGGAGTAATGAAGTTAATTTTCATGTCCAGATTTTTGAAAATTTTCACATAGTTCGGTATTAAGAGCTTAATTGTACTTATTAGAAAATTTAACGGGTCAGTAGTGATGACTAAATTAATGTGTTTGTTTAAATTGCCGCTGCTTGTTTTTCTGCTTCTCCTGTCCAGTCATCTGCTGGCAGAGGTACAGGTGCAAACGGTAGAAGATTTGCGGGTGCTAAAACAGGATGCAGAAGCTCGAGGTTTACCGATTCTGTTAATGTTTACGGCGGAAGATTGTGAATATTGTGATGCCATTCGAATTAACTATCTGCAGCCGATGGTTAAGTCGGGTGATTATGAATCCAGTATTCTTATCCGTCAGGTCTATATCGAAGATTATAGCTATTTACGCAATGTTAAGGGTGAGCTGATATCAGGCGATGTGCTGGCGATGAGATATAACGTTGATGTCACGCCTACGATTTTGTTTCTTAACGCTTCAGGCATAGAGCTTACCCGGCGTATTATCGGTATTAGTAATATATATTATTTTGGCGATACACTGGATAAACATATTGCCATGGCTAAATCGGCACTATCTAATTGAAGGTGGCTAATTGAAGGTGGCTAATTAAAGCGACCTAATTAAAGCGACCTAATTAAAGCGACCTAATTAAAGCGGCCTAATTATAGTCACCCTAACTACATCACTCTAACTACAATCAGTCACACTTATTAATTATGCAGTCAGAAATTATTTTTGGTTTTCATTCGGTCGAGTCGATTATTCGAAATGATCCGATAAATATTTTGCAGTTAATGGTCGAAAAAAATCGCCATGATAAACGTATTACTCAGTTAATCAGTTATGCAGAGTCCCAGGGTATCTCGGTTGAATATCTTAAAAAAACGGATCTACAGAAACAGGCCGATAGTCATAAAACCCAGGGAGTGGCAATCCGTTATAAATCATCGGCGAAAATAATCGGTCATTCGCTTGAGGATATACTGGAAAAAGACAATGTTTTTTTACTGATATTAGATGGCGTTACCGATCCACATAATCTGGGTGCCTGTTTACGCACCGCTGATGCAGCAGGTGTCGATGCGGTAATAGTACCAAAAGACAGGGCCGCCGGCCTCACTCCCGTTGTTCGAAAAGTGGCCTGTGGTGCAGCAGAAAGTGTGCCTTTTTTTCAGGTAACCAATCTTGCACGTACCTTAAAGCAGCTTAATGAAAATGAAATCTGGATTGTGGGCACGGCGGGTGAAGCGGAAAATATTTTGTATGATATAAAGTTAACCGGCAAGCTGGCACTAATAATGGGCGCAGAAGAAAAAGGCATGCGTCGTTTAACCCGTGAGAGTTGTGACCAATTGGTGAAAATGCCCATGTTGGGGCAGGTTGAAAGTTTAAATGTATCAGTGGCAACGGGTGTGTGTCTGTTTGAAGCGTTGCGGCAGCGTAGTCAGCAGAAAGTTTAAAACTTATGACCCAATTACATCTTGTTGTGCCCGGGTTGCTGGGGCCATTTTCAGACGCTTTACCCGATTATGTTCAACAACAGTTAAACCAGTCTGAGTTCAATCTGCTTAATAAAGTTTTTTCTCGAGCAAGATTATCGGCACTAAGTGCAACTAATTACTTTGACACTCTGACTCATCTAATTCATCCGCAATGTGAATTATCGTTATGTCAGCTAACGGCGGATATTGATGGCATTGATATTGCTGAAGGTTTTTTCTACCGCGCTGATCCAGTGCATTTCAAGGCAGAGTCGGACCATGCGCTGTTAATGGGTGCGGATTTGCTATTACCGACATATGAAGAAGCAGCTCAGTTAGTCGATAGCTTCAATCAACACTTTGCTGAAGATGATCTGAGTTTGCATTTTACAGCGCAGCACCGTTGGTATTTAAAAAGCAGTCGTCCACTAGCATTAACTTTTACTGCATTAGATTATGCGTTAGGGCGTGATATAAAACACTTTATGCCAGAGGATAGCGCTTCTGCTAAGGATGCTTTATGGTGGCGAAAAATTCTAAATGAAGCGCAGATGTTGTTTTTTCAACATGCTGTTAATTTACAACGGGAAGCCAGCGGTGAGCTGAGCATTAATGGGTTATGGTTGTGGGATATAAGCGCAAATTCTAATAGTGTTGAAAGTTTACCTGTCAATCAGCTTTTTTCAGATGATGTTGTTGCTAATGCTTTAGCGGTTCAATCAGGCGTTGCTAACCTGCCTGTGAGTGATTTTGAAAATATAAGTGCACCGGCTGTGCTGGTGATTGATTCATTATATAAATCAGTTTGTTATGCAGATATTGATGCATGGGTTGAAACGTTAGAGGTTTTTTGTATAACCGAGCTACCCGCAATTATTCAATTATTGATGACAAAAAAAATTGACGAGATATGTTTCTACCCGTGTGATGGTCAATCGTTTAAAATTAATCGTATGGATTTATTGAAATTCTGGAAAAACAAACGGCTGATTAGTGAGTGCATATTGGTTGATTAAAAAATTAAAGCCACTGGATCGCAGTTAGAGACGCGCAGGGATGACGAGAGTTTTTAAGTTAACAGTTCAAGGCAGTATTTTATAGAATCTTAATTTTGAATCATCGGCGATTCAAAGGAAAAAATGCAAACAAAAAAAATAAAACGAATTTCCAGTGATATATCCGATTCGCTACGCCAATCTGATTTACACCCGATTATGCAAAAAGTGTTGAGTAATCGAAACATACACTCGCCTGCAGAAATTGAATATTCGTTAGCTAAGCTAATGAGCTTTGACAAACTAAAGGGCATAGACTCGGCGGTTGCATTGATTGTTAACGCTATTAAAAATCAGCTGAAAATTTTAATAGTGGGTGATTTTGATGCAGACGGTGCAACCAGTACGGCGCTATGTATTCGGGCATTAAAAATGTTCGGGCATACCGGGGTTTCCTATCTGGTGCCGAATCGTTTTGATTTTGGTTATGGTCTGAGTCCGGAGATTGTAGCGGTAGCCTGTAAAGAAAAACCCGATTTACTGATTACGGTAGATAATGGTATTTCCAGCATTAAAGGTGTGCAAGCAGCACGTGATGCGGGGATTAATGTGCTGGTGACGGATCATCATCTGGCTGGCAAAGAATTGCCCAATGCCAATGCTATTGTAAACCCGAATCAGCCCGGTTGTGATTTTCCATCTAAAAATCTGGCGGGTGTCGGGGTTATTTTTTATGTGATGCTGGCGGTTAGAGCTGAGTTGCGTAACACCACCTATTTTCATGACGAAATTCGCGAACCGAACCTCGGGCAACTGCTGGATCTGGTAGCGCTGGGTACGGTTGCCGATGTTGTACCACTGGATGAAAATAATCGCATTTTAGTATCTCAGGGTTTAAAGCGTATGCTTGGTGGAAAAGCCTGTGCAGGTATTCAGGCAATTCTAAAAATTGCCGGCCGTGATATAAATAGAATCGTGTCTAATGATTTAGGCTTTGCAATCGGGCCGCGCTTAAATGCAGCGGGGCGTTTGCAAGATATGTCATTGGGGATTGAGTGCTTGATTTGCGATGATGCTAATCAGGCAATGGGCATGGCAGAGCAGTTAGATCAACTCAATAAAAACCGACGTGAAATTGAACAACAGATGCAGGAACAGGCTATGCAGAGTCTGCAACATCTTGAGCAGACAATGAACGAGCAGCAATTACCCTATGGGATGTGTCTGTATAATGCGGACTGGCATCAGGGTGTAGTTGGAATTCTGGCATCGCGAATTAAAGAAAAATTTAATCGACCGGTTATTGTGTTTGCAAATGATAAAGGCACAATTATTAAAGGCTCGGCACGCTCAATAAAAGGTTTACACATAAGAGATGTGCTGGAGTCTGTGTCGACTCAGTATCCCGGGATATTAATCAAGTTTGGCGGTCATGCAATGGCAGCGGGTATGAGTATAGATAAAGCCGACTTTGAAAAATTTGAAACTGCGTTTAATTTGCAAGTACAGAAACAGCTTGATGATGATGCGCTACAGGGTGTAATTGAATCAGACGGCGAGCTGACAGGTGATGATTTTGGTTTAGTGCTTGCAGAGTCCATTAGAAATGCCGGTCCCTGGGGACAGTGTTTTTTAGAGCCAACCTTTGATGGCGATTTTGAAGTGATCGACTGGCGCGTGGTTGGTGAAAAACATTTAAAAATGGAGTTGCAATCAGCGGATGCGGAACAACCGATATCGGCGATTGCATTTAATGCGCCAGCAGAGCTATTGCAGGATGGTGATGGTTATATACATGCTGCATACCGCCTGGATGTAAATGAGTTTAGAAATAAAAAAACACCACAGCTAATTGTTGAGTACTTTGAAGCGATTTAGTTTTTTTAATGTTTAACAGTATCTGCGTTTTTAGGTCGTGGTTATAATAAATGATAATACCTGTTTTGGAGGGTCAGCAATTATGGCATTAGTGCCGTACGGTTTAGTAAGAAAGATTTTATTTATGTTTAATCCGGAGACTGCTCATGAGTTGTCTCTGAAAAGTTTAAACTATGCATATAAATTTAATTTAATCGGATTTTTATTTGGTAAAAGTAAACTAAAACCGGTTAATGTTATGGGAATTAGCTTCCCTAACCGGGTTGGACTGGCTGCAGGGCTGGACAAAGACGGTGAATGCTTCCAGGCTTTATCTGCCTGTGGTTTCGGCTTTGTTGAAATTGGTACCGTTACACCACTGCCGCAGACGGGAAATGATAAGCCCCGTTTATTCAGGCTGGTTGCCGCGCAGGCGATTATTAACCGGTTGGGCTTTAATAATAAGGGTGTCGATAATTTATTAGAGAATGTTAAGCGCTCGGAATTTAAAGGTGTGCTAGGTATTAATATTGGAAAAAACAAAAATACTTCAGAAGAAAATGCGGCTAACGATTATTTAATTTGCCTTGAAAAAGTCTACGCCCATGCGGATTATATTACGATAAATATTTCATCGCCGAATACACCAGGGCTGCGTGATTTACAGTTTGGTGAGTCATTAAATAATTTATTACGTGATTTAAAATTTAAGCAAAGGGAGTTGACTCAGCAACAGGACCGTTATGTTCCACTGGTTGTGAAAGTCGCGCCGGATATGGATGATGATGCTATTGAGTCACTGGCAAAGACTTTTATTGAATATGCGATAGATGGTGTGATTGTCAGTAATACCACATTATCCCGTGATGGTGTAGAGGGCTTGACGGATGGTGATCAGCAGGGCGGTTTAAGCGGTATGCCGCTTAAGGCTAAAGCTGATCATAGTTTGCAGGTAATGGCAGCGCATTTACATAAAAAAATTCCGGTGATTGCGGTGGGTGGGATCAGTAGTGCCGAAGACGCTGAAAACAAAATTCAACTGGGTGCGAGTCTGGTGCAGATCTATACCGGCTTTATTTATCAGGGGCCGGCACTGGTACATGCATGTGTTGAGCGTATTTAATTTAACTGTGCTAACAAACTTTTTTGTTGTGTTTCATCCAGTAGTTCTTTCAGCGCTGGATGTAAATCTGAGCGCTGTTCATTGAGGCAGTTGATGGTAAAAGTCGGTAGTAATCTGCGACTGGCATTTCCATGCTGGTCATGTTGAATCTGTTTCTGGCTTTGACATTGAAAAACTAGTAACGGGCCGTCATCAATCACTTCGATAAGAACACAGGGCTTATTGTCGTGGATGATTTCTTTGCCAATGAGATTGTGTAGTTGCGTGATCATAATTTTTCTATAGTATCAGTAATTCATATTACGGGTAAAAATATATGAAATGGAAATTACTTAAGTCTGAGCCAAAGTACGAAGGCTTCTTTAAAGTCGACTTGTGTCATATTCAGCATGAAACCTATGAGGGTGGAAATGTTGAAGTGAAGCGTGAACTTTTTCATCGTGGCGATGCGGTGGCAGTATTAATGTATGACCCGTCTAAAGATAAAATTGTTTTGCTGGAGCAGTTTCGGGTGGGGGCTATTGACGATGATAATGGCCCGTGGCTGATAGAAATTGTTGCCGGTATGGTTGAAGAGAATGAGACCATTACAGACGTGGCACGCCGTGAGTGTCTGGAAGAGTCGGGTCTCACGGTACATAGTTTTGAAGCAGTACATAGTTTTTATTCCAGCCCAGGTGGCTGTTCGGAAAAGATACATATCATGTGTGCTCTGGTTGACAGTGACCAGGCAACGGGAATTCACGGCGTCGACAATGAAGGCGAGGATATAAAGGTTTTTGTGATTGATTATGATGAGTTGCACGATTTAATGACCTCTGGAAAAATCTGTGCAGCGATCCCCCTGATTGCTCTGCAATGGTTGCAGTTAAACCGTGAACGTTTGCGCATAGAAAGCTTTGTTTTGTAAATGCGGGTGAGACACAGAGGCGTGCAATTAATAGAGATGCTCATAGTGTACAAAGACACTGGATCCCCGACACAGGCATTCGAGGATGACAGCGATTTTAAATGCATGGCTTTTAACCGGTTCCTCACCTTAGGACGTGGATTTAGTTTTTAATAAAATACAAAAGTCTCTAGAAAGTCAGGTTTTAAAATTTAAATTTCTATGAAGTGCTAATATTAAACATAATTCAGTAATAAATGTTAATAGCAATTGAAAATGATATTACAGGGTAGTTTAACAGTCTAAGTAAATAACTTGTTGAATTGATTGGACTAAATCAGTAAGTCGTAGATGTTGATGCGTATAAACATTGCGTTTTGGCCCAGGATAAAGTTATGTCTGATAGAACATACCGGACACTGATTGGTTTTATACTATTAGTGGTCTTATATTTCGAAATAAATTATGCCCTGTACGGCCTGATTACGTTGTTGTTTGTCGAAGCAATAACTAATTTTCGACTGCCTATGGTTGTCGCAAAAGCTCGCAAGCAGCTATTGAAGCAGGACTATGAGTATATTGATGCCGCACTGGTTGAAAATTCAAAATTTAATTTAGAGTCTGAGCGCGTCTGGCGGGTTGCGGTTGGCATTTCTCTCATCATCGGCTATTTTCTGGTTGATGCGCTGTGGTTTTTCCCCTGGTTTATGGGGTTTGCGATATTCGGTGCAGGATTGAGCGGAGTGTGCCCAGTGTTACTTGCGATTCGCTGGCTTGGGTTTAAATGACGCAGATACAAAATAAAAATGATAAAAATCAATCTGATAGTATGTCCCTGTCTACCAAGGTCACGGGTATTGTATTCTGGGGTATGATGCTGGTTGGTCTGTTGGTGGCGACCTATATTCTTAAGCAGGAGGAGGCCCAATTAACCACGCAATATAATAATAATATTATCCATGTAGAGCATGAGCTGGAAAATCTCTATTTATTTCATCGTGACAAAATTTATGACCATGAATACATGTCTATTCTGGTTGATGAACTGTTTCAGAAGTTATCTAAACAATACCCCATTGAATATATTCGCTATGCGTTTTCCGGACATCTTTATCAGTTTGGTGAATTTCATGCTGACCAGGTGTCGATAACGGCTCAGCTGGTGATGCGAGTTAGTCAGCAAGTGGATATTAAGGTGGTGGAACTGGATGTTCGTATGCGTAGCTTTGAACAGACGATCAAGGAGTCGCGTAAAAAAATGCTGCTGATTATCGGTGGTATGGTGTTCTTATTTGGCATGATACTGCAGCAAATTTTGCAGATTGTACTGTCACAACCATTAATGAAAATGGTGACGTCGGCGCAGAAGTTTACCAGAGAAGACCAGTCTGCCCGCTTCAATGAAAGTCGAAATGATGAATTCGGCTATCTGGCAAAATTCATTAATCAGGCGCTGGATCTGGTTATCTCTCATCAGCGACAGCTGGAAGCTTCTCAGAAAGCGCTGGTAGAAGAAAAAATTCAGGCCGAAGTGACACTGCACTCGATTATGGACGGGGTGATTACCACGGATTCCAATAATATGATTCGGTATTTAAATCCGGTTGCAGAACAGCTGGTGGGTTTAAATCTGAGTCAGGCAACCCAAACCAACTTAAGTGAAGCCATACACCTGGTTAATGAAGACAGTGGTGAGCCGATTCCCGGCCCCACCGAATCGTGTTTAAAAAATCGTCAGGTAGAAGTGATGGAAGATCACTCGGCACTGTTAAGGCATGATGGTCAGGTTATACCTATAGAGGCTACCGCCGCGCCCATGCGCAATACTAAAGGCGAATTAATTGGTTCGGTAATGGTTATTCAGGATGTAAGCCATGAACGCCGGTTAAGGCGTCAGCTATCCTATCAGGCTAGCCACGATATGCTCACCGGCTTGCTAAACCGGCGTAAGTTCGAAGAGCAGCTGGAAGCAATACTACTGAATCTTGATGGTGAAAATCGTCATCATGCCCTGTGCTATCTCGATCTGGACCAGTTTAAAATTGTTAATGATACCTGCGGACATGTTGCCGGTGATGAACTGTTGCGCCAACTCGCAGAATTATTGAAAAACTGCACCCGGGAAGGTGATGTTCTGGCACGACTCGGCGGCGATGAGTTTGGTCTGCTACTGGAAAATTGCGGCCTGCAGAAAGCCGTAGAGATTGCGGATAAGGTTAGGCAGACGGTTAAGAACTTTCGATTCGCCTGGCAGGACAGGAGTTTTGAAATTGGTGTCAGTATCGGCGTTGTCGGTATCAATTTAGAAAATATGGATCTGGCAACGATTCTTGCATCAGCCGATATGGCCTGTTATGCAGCCAAAGATATGGGGCGTAACCGGGTGCATGTCTATGAACCATCAGATGCCATGCTGGCTGAGCGACATGGGCAGATGCACTGGGCCGGGCGTATTACTCTGGCGTTGGAACAAAAGCGTTTAGTGATATTTGTACAGCCAGTTGAATTTATTCATGATGATAAGAGCGGGGTTCAGCACTGTGAAGTTTTATTGCGCATGCGCGATGAAGACGGGCAGATGATACGCCCGGATGCTTTTATACCCGCAGCAGAACGTTATAACTTAATGCCTACCGTTGATCGCTGGGTAATTCTTCAGGTATTTGAAAATATGGATGCAATCAGCTGTGGTAGCGAAGGTAAGCTGGTGGCAATTAATCTTTCGGGTAATTCATTAGCCGATGAAGGCCTGCTGACTTATATATTGGATATGGCTAAAAAGCACCGGATAGACCTCAATCGAATCTGTTTTGAAGTTACCGAAACCGCTGCGATCAGCAACCTGGCAAAAGCCACGCAATTCATTAAATCACTTAAGTCACGTGGCTGCCGCTTTTCATTGGATGATTTTGGCAGTGGCCTGAGTTCATTCACCTATCTGAAGAACCTGCCGGTGGATTATATTAAAATAGATGGTTCATTTGTGGTTGATATGGTTAATGACCCGGTAGACAGGGCAATGGTGGAAGCGATTGTCCGCGTTGGGCATGTAATGCAGGTACAGGTAATCGCAGAATGGGTCGAAAATGCTGAAACTTTGGCGTTGCTCAAAGATATGGGGGTTGATTATGTGCAGGGTTATCACCTGGGCGTGCCTAAAGAGATTGTGCTGAATTAATGTATAAAATCGGCTACTCAGTAACGCTGCAACAATGCCAATATTGACGTTTGCTTATATTTAACAATATAGAGAATAAGAAAATTTAAAAATTCAGATTTGAATGATCTTTATACCGTAGCACTTTAATCTGAATGGTTAAAAATTAGCAGCAGAAATTGCCTAATTTACATTTAATCTGAGCTTATACCCACATAAAAAACCTTAGATAACCCGTTGGTGTAGTAAATGCTTTAAAGTCTTTGCATCAGGCCCGTAGATTGCCTATCATGTGGCGGTATTTGAATGGATATATATTAGCGGTTACTAATGAATAAAACTATAAAAGAACAATTACACAGCGGCTTAGCTGCTTTTTTACAGGGTTCGGTTCTACAGAGTCTGATTTTGGGTTTAATGGCGGTGTTGCTGTCAGCTTCTATTGTACAGGCGGCATCGTCACAGTCTGTTTCATTACCTGTTTATAAAATTGGCCCTGGAGATGTGCTGTCAATTTCGGTGTGGAAAGAAGAAGGCATGCAGCAGGAAGTGCTGATACGCCCGGATGGTGGAATGAGTTTTCCACTGGCGGGAGATGTATATGCTGGTGGTAAAAGTGTTTCGGAATTACAGAAAATTCTGGCTAATAAAATCAAGCAATATATTCCTGATCCAGTGGTAACGGTATCGGTTCGAAAAATTCAAAATAATAAAATTTTCGTAGTTGGTAAAGTTAATCGGCCGGGTGAATATGTTGGTACAGCGTATATTGATGTGTTACAGGCACTGGCGATGGCCGGCGGTTTAAATGCCTATGCCAGCTCAAATAATATTAAAATTCTACGGCGTGTTAAGGGTGGTATTAAGAGTATGCCGTTTGAATACGATGAAGTGGCCGGCGGATTTAAGTTAAAGCAAAATATCATCCTGCAAAGTGGTGATGTTGTTGTTGTGCCTTAAAGCTTATTTGGTTGTTGTGGTTATGAGTTTTAAGTCGAAAAAAATTATTGGTCTTGCTTTGGCTGTCGTCCTGCTTTGTACTGGTGCCTCCCATGCGGCTGAGTGGAAATCAGAACCCAGTGTCTTTTTAAAAGGGCAGTACAATGACAATGCCAGAATGAGAGCGGATGGATTTGAAGAGGGTTCAAGTGGTTATACACTGGAGCCTAGAATAAAATTTTCAGGTGTAGAGTTACAACGCTGGGATATGTCGGTTGATACACGGGCTAAAATTACACGCTTTCAGGACATAGATGATAGTGATAGTGAAAACCTGTTTTTTAATTTCAATGGCGGCAGACAAACAGAACTAACCGACTGGCGTTTAGGCGCGAATTACAGTAAAAACACTAATTTCGATACGGATTTTGATACCTCAAATCCTGATTCAGGGATCGGTGACCGTACAGAACGTACAGTAGCTT
>VAPM010662115.1_pt1 | contig 11420 bp, 7 predicted proteins | sample 3395091 | NCBI WGS metagenome assembly VAPM01 (sample SAMN08290445, study PRJNA428436) | hydrothermal vent metagenome | isolation source: Deep-sea hydrothermal vent chimney 3 | place: Pacific Ocean: Juan De Fuca Ridge | reverse complement strand
GCACCGTCGACCTCCGCCTGAATGCCGCGGCCAGTGATGCTCTCCAGGTTTTCGGCGCGCGGCACCACGGCGTCGCCCAGCCGCTCGTTTCCGTCGCGAACGACGGCCGCCGCCAACGGGTGATCGCTAAGGCGTTCCACCGCAATTGCAGCGACTAATAATTCTGTTTCGGACACACCGTCCGCCGTCCATACGTCGGTCAACGACGGCTTGCCTTCGGTCAGAGTTCCGGTCTTGTCGAACGCTATCGCCTGTAATGTGCCCAGATTCTCAAGGGCCGCACCGCCTTTTACCAGCACACCGCTTCTCGCCGCGCGTGCAACGCCGCTCAATACCGCACTCGGTGTTGCGATCGCAAGTGCGCACGGACTCGCCGCGACCAGCATCGCCATGGCACGATAAAAGCTCTCGCCGAAATTATCATCGACGAATATACCAACCACCATGACCACCACCACCGTTACCAGCACTGCCGGAACAAAGATTCGCTGAAACTTGTCGGTGAAAAGTTGCGATGGCGAGCGTTGCGCCTCCGCCTGTTCCACCATTTTCACGACACGCGAGAGCGTCGATTCCGATGCGCGTCGCGCCACGACAACCTGCAACGCACCGCTGCCGTTGATGGTGCCAGCGTAAACTCGATGCGCCGCGCTCACCGCCTGCGCATCTTTCAATGCCGCCTCGCGATCCGCTACCGGCGACTTGTCGACCGGCATGCTCTCGCCGGTAATCGGCGCCTGATTCACGCTGCTGGTTCCGCGCACCACAAAACCGTCCGCCGGCAAGCGGTCATTCGGGCGAACAATAATCGTGTCGCCCACCTGAAGTTCCTCGATGGGCACTTCCACGTCAACGCCGTCGCGGCTAACGATAGCAAACTCAGGTGCAAGTTTAGCGAGCGCCTGAATTGCCTGGCGTGCGCGCCCCATGGCGTACTGTTCGAGTGCATGGCCAAGAGAAAACAAGAACAACAACAAGGAACCTTCCGCCCACTCGCCCAGAGCCGCCGCCCCGGCAGCCGCCACCAGCATCAGGAAGTCGATTTCGAATTTCCGTACGCGCAGGCTCTCGATTACTTCTTTGACGGCAAAAAAACCGCCAAAGAAGTACGAGGCCATCAACAGCCCAAGCGACCACCACGGCGGTGGCGGTACACCCCGACCGGACAACCAGCCGACCAACAGTAACGCCCCCGCCAGACCCACGAACACCAACTCCAGCGATCGGGCCGAATCTCCGCCGTGAGCATGGCCCGATTCGTTGCTGTCATGGTCAGCCGCAGCTGTCACTGGGCAATCTCGATCTGAGACAGTATTTCGCTAATGTAGATACGCCCGGCTTCGGGTTGCCCCGTAACGGCATGCTCGCGAATCAGCGCAACGGCCTCGGCCGTTTGCGATTCGTTCTCGCACACCAGCTCGAGCTTCACCTGTGTGACCACCTTCTGGCCGATCTCAACGGAGTATTGCTGTTCCTTGTTATCGAGCGCCCGCAGCAAACCCTGAACATCGATAACACTGAGATTGCGAAAGCCCGCACCGGACAGTGCATTCACGACATCAGCTATTCGATTGCGATGCACGAATGCCTTTATTTCACGCATTTTCATTTCGAATCCTCCTTATCGGTTTCGGCCCACTCGTAAATGACCGGCAGCAGTATCAGTGTCAGCAACGTGGACGTGATCAGGCCACCGACAACTACCGATGCCAATGGTCGCTGAGTCTCTGCACCAACGCCGGACGACAGCAACATCGGAACCAGGCCAAGTATCGCGACGCTCGCGGTCATCAGTACCGGTCGCAACCGCAGTTCTGCGCCTTTGCGCACAGCCTCAGAGACAGACAGGCCTTTCTCACGCAACTCGTTGATGAAGCTCACCAACACAATACCGTTCAACATCGCGACCCCGAAGACGGCAATAAAACCGATTGCCGACGGTACAGACACGTACTGCCCGCTCACAAACAACGCAAAAATTCCGCCGATCGTTGCGAACGGCACATTGGCTATAATCATGGTGGCGTACTTGGTTGAATTGAACGCCGTGTACAGCAGGACGAAGATAAAGAAAATCGTCAGCGGCACAATGACCGACAGGCGCTTTAGTGCGCGTTGTTGATTCTCAAACGCACCACCCCATTCAATCCAGTACCCCGTCGGCAATTCCACGTTCGCTTCGATCACCTCATTCGCCTCGCGAACAAAGCTGTCCACATCGCGGCCGCGAACGTCCATCTGGATGACCGCGTAACGCTGTAGCTGTTCGCGCCGTATGAACGAATAACCTTCGGCAACCGTAATATCAGCGACTGCAGATAGGGGCACAATAGCCCCGGAACTGGCGCGTATGGGAATCTGTCCGATCGACTGCACCGACGCTTTCGAGGCATCGTTAATGCGCGCTGTAATGTCAAACCGGCGAACGCCGTCTATCAGCGTCGACACTGGCTCGTTGCCGATGCCGGTGCGTACCACCGACAACACATCGTCCGCATTCAGACCGTAGCGTGCCAGCTGCTCGCGGTTCACCTGGATTCGAATCTGCGGCTTACCAACGTTCGCCTCCAGCGACAGATCAGCAACACCTTCGACCGTTGCGATCAAGTTCTTGATTTCTGCGCTGATCTGATCGAGCACTTCCAGATCCTCGCCGTAGATTTTCGTTGCGAGCGTCGCCCGAACTCCGGAGATCAACTCCTCCACCCGCATCTGGATTGGCTGTGTAAACGCGATCACTGCGGTGGGTACGACCACTTCCAGTTCTTCGCGCATCAAATCGGCAAGTTCCGGCACTGTGCGTTTCTCCGGCCACTCGTCCTCAGGATTTAGTTCGGTGTAAATTTCCATGTAGTTGACGTCGGCCGTTTCTCCCTTCTCGGCACGTCCTATCATTGCGACCGTCGTTTTGACTTCCGGAAATTTGGTCAGCGCATTTTCAATATCGATGGAAATCTTGATGGACTGCTCAAGCGAGGCCGACGGAATCGACGTCACACGCCACATGATGGAGCCTTCCTGCAACGTCGGCATGAACTCCTTGCCGAGAAACGGAAACAACATCAGACTGGCCGCCAACAAACCGACCGCACCACTCACGACCTTTTTCTTGTTGGCGAGCGACCACTCAAGCCACGGCAGGTAGCGCTGCTTGATCACTCGCACCAGCCACGTATCGCGTTCTTCCTTGGGTTTTAGAATCAAAGCGGCGAATACAGGGATTACGGTCAGCGTCAGTACCAGCGAGCCTGCCATAGCAAAACTGATCGAGAAGGCCATCGGTTTGAACAGTTTTCCTTCAAGCCCTTCCAGCGCAAACAACGGCACAAATACGACGATGATAATGATAATCGCGAACGCAATCGGGTTCGCGACTTCCCGGGCGGCGGCCAACACGGCGCTGCTGCGGTCAACGGGTTCGCCGGATTCCCGGCGCTCGGCCATGATACGAAAGGCGTTCTCCACCATGACGACCGCGCCATCAACCATCATTCCGATGCCGACGGCAAGGCCCGCCAGTGACATTAGATTCGCCGACAGCCCCGCCTGCTCCATGAAGATGAAGGCTATGAGCATTGCGAGCGGTAAAGCGGTAATAACGACCACCGCGGAGCGCAGTTCGCCCAGGAATAGAAACAATACAATGGCGACCAGGATCGAGCCTTCGATCAATGCCTTGACCGCCGTTCCCACGGCCTTGTCAACGAGGTCGGTACGTTCGTAAACGGGTCGCAATACCACACCATCGGGCAAGGCTTCGTTCACGATTTCCACCTTGTCCTTAACGGCCGTGACAACGTTAGCGGCGTTCTCTCCGATACGTGACAGCGCCATCCCGAGAACAACCTCTTTACCGTCCCGTGTGACCGCGCCAAAACGCAGGGCAGGGCCCTGTTCGATCTTGGCAACGTCGCGAAGATACACCGGCACACCGTCTTCGACTTTGACAACCATGGCGCCGATATCAGCCTCATCAGCCACCAAACCGAGACCACGAACCAGATACTGTTCAGATCCCTGATTGATGTATTGGCCACCAACCTGCCGGTTATTGGCCTCAATCACTTCCATGACATCTTTGAACGTCAGTTCGAACTTGATCAGGCTCAGCGGATCGATAACCACTTGATACTGGCGTTCCTGACCGCCCCAGGACATGACATCGTCGACGCCGGATGCGGTTCTCAGCATCAGTCGCACGGTCCAGTCGTGCAGCGTTCGCAGATCCATGTCGGTAATCGCCGCATTCAGTTTTTCATCGGCGCGCTCCAGCGTGTACCAGAATACCTGCCCCAGACCGGAGGTGTTTGGTCCCATCTCGGGCGTACCGTAACCCTCTGGAATCCGGTCTCCCACCTCCTGCAGGCGCTCCATTACCAGGCGACGGGCGAAGTAGATGTCCATGTCATCATCGAAGTAAACCGCAACGTAAGACAACCCGAACAGGCTGACCGATCGAATCTCCTGCACTTTCGGCAAACCTGCCATGCCCGATTCAATCGGGAAGGTCAGCAATTGCTCGATATCCTCAGCCGCCAGCCCCGGCGACTCCGTGTAAATATTCACCTGCGCCGGCGTGACGTCCGGAAAGGCATCGATCGGCACGGTGTAGATTGCGCGCCAACCCAAAAACGCCACCACCCCAAAGGCGATGAGCACCAGAAACTTATACCTCAGAGAGGCTTCAACTAGTCCATTGAGCATGACTGCCTCCTAGTGGCCGTGGCCTTCGCCAAGCGAAGATTTCAGTAGCAGCGACTTCACGTAGAAGACGCCGGCGACCGCAAGTTCGTCACCCTCGCTTAGCCCGCTTAGAACCTCGGTCCAGCCACCCGTCGATGACCCGGCTTCAATTGCCTGCGGATGAAATTCATGGCCTTCTTCCAGTTTGAATACCGTGGTTTTTCCTTTGACCAAAGCGATTGCCTCGGTGGGGATTGCCAGCACCTTGGGCCCCTCTCCCAGACTGATTTCAGCCTCAACGAATTGACCCGGATGCAGGTGATCGTCGGTATTGCTGACCTCGATACGCACTCCCTGACGGCGAGTGGTCTCATCGAGTTGATGGTGCAGCTGGATAACACGACCGTTAATCCAGTGCTCGTCGCCATGAACAACACGTGCCGGCGCTCCGACTTCGAAACGAACCAGATCACTCGGTATGACGCTGGCTTCGACCCAAAGCGAAGTCTCGTCGCTGATATTGAAAAGCACACGACCCGGCTCGATCAACTCGCCAACCACGAAATCGTCACTGAGAACGGTGCCCAGCTGGGGGGCCAGCAGCTTGAACTCACCAGTCGCTACCGCCGCGGCATCCGAGGTCAACAACTGGGGGGCTTGCTCCGCCGTCATGCCGTAGGCCAAGACCGTCGACAACGCTTGGCGCTGCGCAATATTAGCCTCGGTATAGCGACGTTCGGATACGGCCGCTTTGCCCAGGCCGCGGACACGCTGCCATTCCCGATCGGCGATAACCAGCGCGCCCTGCGCTTCGGCCATGGCGACGCTCGATAAGGTTACCAGGGGTTGATTCGGCTTTACGACGTCGCCCAACTTCACGTGTCTTTTCATTACCTGCGCTGTGATTCGCGTCGTGACGCTGGCTGATCGATACGCGTTAACAACGACTTCGCCTGGCATTCTTATCTGATCGCTAAGTCCGCGCCGATCCACGGTGGCCGTAATAACGCCCGCCGCCGCCCGTTCGTCAGCCGTCATTTCAACAACGCTGCTTTCTTCTTCCGCGTGACCACCCTCTTCTTCCTCGGCAAACAATGGCGAAGCGACGGCGAGCACCCATAAAGCAAGTGTGAGTTTTAGTACATTCATTTCAGTATTCCTTGTCTTGATCAGGCCAGTTCGACGGCTCATGCGCCCGCACCTAACCAATTTTCAATTTGTCCGGATGCGATCATCCACTCGAACCATGCGCGCCACATCGCGCCACGAAGCTCCAGTGCGCTCTCGGCGGTATCCAACGTCTGCGTGAGTTGAACCAGGTAGTCTGTCGTACTTAGCTCACCGGCCTCCCATAACCGTCGCAGCAGGTCACCCTGACTTTGCAGGCGGACGTCGCCCGTCTTACGCCAGCCCTGCCAGGCGCTGAGCGATATCTGGTATCGCTCCTGCGCGCCCAGAAACCGGGTGTAAGCTCGACGCGAAACACCGGACAGCACCTGTTGTGCAAGACGATATTCGGCGCTCGCTGCCGTTACTTCATGACGCAGACTATTGCGCACGGGCAGCGGGATCGTCACGCTGACACCGATTAACGACTCGTCGTCTTCCTTACCACCGCGTACGCTCAACGTCGGATCAACACGGCGTTCTCGCTGGCGCAGCAACACACGTGCGCGTGCAGCTTCGGCTGATAACTGAGCCGCGCGAACCTGCGGCAGCGCCATAACGGTCTCCTGAACGTCGCCAGTCGAGGCAATCGCGGCGGGTAAATCAATCCCTATCTCCGGCCATCGACTTTCCTGAGCCCCGACCACCAGATTGCTGACGGCCTGCCGGGACTCGGCGAGACTCGCGGCGGCGGTGGCTTGTTGCATTCGAGCCTGCATTAAAGCCAGTACCGCCAGGTCCAGGTCGATCTGGCTGATGTCCCCGCTGTCAAAGCGTTGCCCTGCAATCGCAGCGAACTCCTGCATCGCAGTGATCCGGTTCCCGGCCAGCGCAGTGCGCTCTGTTTCGGTTTGATAACCGGCCAGCGCGGTCAGCAGTTCAACGGACACCTGCCAACGTACGACTGTGTATTCGGCGGACATGGATAAGCGTTCTGCCTCGGCCACCGAGAGCCGGGCACGACGTTTGCCGCCCCAGTCAAACGTGTGGCTGAGACCGAACGTTCGCACTTTCGAATCGGCGTCCTCCGCGTCCAACTCCAGCTCGGGGTTGTAGAGCGGCCGCCCGGCGGCAGCTTCGTAGGCCGCGCTGGCATCCAGTGCGGCACGCGCTGCCTGAACACCTGGGCTGGCATCGACGATATCGCGAACGAAGTTCGCTAATTCGGCTTCATCACCACCGAATGTCGGTTCCCCAACATCCGCAGTGGCCTCGGGTGCCGCAAAGGGAGCGGCAATGATCAGGATTGTCGATAACACGACTATCCGTCGGGAATTCGTAAACATTGATTAAGTCCTGGACAGCTAAAAACGGCACCAGCCAAGCAAGCCGGCCGATACAAGCGAGTGAGCAGAACTTAGTGGTTAGGAGGGGGGGTCGGCGGAGGAACCGCGCGGGCAAAACTCTGCGATGATGGAATCGACGCAAAGGACTGAACAGCCCGCAGCGGAAACGATTCGTACAAGGTAATCAGGGCGACCGCGTGCAGGTGGCAAAAATGCTCGCACGACTCTGTGGTATGACCACCGCCTTCGGTATCCGGATACCACTCACCGCCAACCTCATCGACGTGCGCATGGTGCGTCTGGTGGAAGACTTGATCCTCCACCGAATCGGCCACGCCTTCCATACTCACAAAGAGTATGGACACCATCAGCAGCTTTGGAACCCAGTTACGCATCGGCGTAGCTTACTCGCTTTCTCCGCACAGAATCAATGACAGATCACATTTCTTGAATCCGGGGGAAAATCGAGCATGGCGACGCTCAGTGACAGATTCCGCTGGCAAACACCGCTTGAAACTTTCGGGCGCGCACTGAATCATAGGCTTCTGGTTTATTTGTTCACGGCGAAGTTATTAATGATCAAACGCTTTTTCGCTCAGGTGATCGAGTCTATTTCGGAGGAGGCCGCACCGGCCGAAGATCGCGACACCGCACTGCGCCTCGCCACGGCCGTTCTGATGATCGACATCGCGCGCGCAGATCGCATTTTTGACGAAACCGAGTTCGATCGACTGCTGCAACTCATCGAACTGCATTTCGACCTCGAACCGGAGCAGGCTGCCGCGCTGGTCAATACCGCCAACGAGAAGGCCGATGACATGGTCTCGCTGTATGAGTTCACACTGGTCCTGCATCAGCGTCTCAACGACAGGGAAAAAGCGCGCATAGTCTCTTTGCTGTGGCAGATCGCCTATGCCGATGGTCGGCTCGACAAATACGAGGACGCGCTGGTACTCAAGATCAGCGACCTGCTGCACGTCCGCCGCGGTCGTGTCATGCGCCTGAAACACGATGCGCAACAAGCGCTCTAGTGTGCTGTTTCTTCGTCGTCTTCGGGTGGCTCCGGCACCTCCTGCTCTGGCGGCAACCAACCCCGTCGAATATTAAGATCGCGCTGCGGGAACGGAATTTCGATCCCGTACTCGCTCAGCTTGCTCTCAAGTTCCCAAAGATACGCAGCACGTGTTCGAGTGGGACGCCTTGCCCCCTGCCGATTTACCCATACCAACAGCAGGAAATCCAAACTGCTCTCGCCAAAATTCACCAGCCAGACATTCGGCTCACGACCCTTCATGTGGGTCAGCGTGTAGGGCACCTCGGCGGCAGCCTCTTGTGCCGCCTTGCGCACCAGCTCTTTGTCACTCCCATAGGCCACACCGAAGGGAATGCGCACCCTCAGGACTCGCTCGCCAAGCGTCCAGTTGGTTAGGCGGGCCGTAACGAATTCCGAATTAGGTACGACGATATCGATATTGTCGTTGGTGTTGATCAAGGTGCTGCGAACGTTGATGGCCTTTACGGTGCCGGTGAGGCCTGTGTCCAGTTCGATGTAATCGCCAACACGCAATGAGTGCTCGAAAAGAATAATCAGGCCCGAGACGAAATTGCTCACTATGGCCTGCAGTCCAAAGCCGATGCCCACGCCGAGCGCGCCGGCAATCAGCGCGAAACTGCTGAGATCCAGACCAATGCTCGACAGCGAAATGATCACCGCAATAACGATGATCGCATAGTGAGTCAGCTGCCCGACGGTGTAGAGCGATGCCTGGGTCCCGGCGGATTCCTTGCGGCTGAAGCGATCTATCGCGTGCCGAATGACGCGAGACAGCACGAATGCAATGATCAGGATGATCAGTGTTCGCAGGATATCGCCACCCGTGACGGGCGCCTGCCCGATCGAGAACAAGGTGACGTCACCGAGATCGACAACTCGCAAGGACAGGGTCTTGAGGTTTCTGCTCGCCGCCTTCAGCCAGGAGCTCAAAACGCCCGAGTACTCTGCAGCCGCGCTGTCGACTGCCTGGCTGACCAGATCCAGGTCGGCAATGGCCTTCTCCAGCTCGCCTATTCGGCTCAGCGTGTCTTGCGCTGTGCCCAGTCGCTGGTCCAGCAATCGGCGTGCGGCTCGATTCAGTCCGTCGCGCACCACCGTCTGCACTGCAAGCAATTCGTCTTCCGTGTCCCGCCGCCAGTCCGTAGCGCTTTGTTCAGTGCTGCGACGCAGCTCCGACCACTCAAGCTCTGGTTCCTGCAACGAGTCTACATCCGGCATCGAAGCCAACTGCAGCTCCGTCCACCAGCGCCGCGCCTCTGCCTCAGCCAGCGCTACCTCAGCCAGCGCCAGCGAGACCTCTGCTGCCACCCGTTTTTGCTGCTGCAAGTGCTGTTGCGAGCGGCCCTGGGTCGTATCCAGATCGAGGCCAGCCGCCGCCAGCTCCGCCGCGCGTAACTGCTGCTGGCTTTTTGTAACCGCCGCCTCGCGATCCGTAACGTGCGCTGCCAGGTGTTCTCGCTCCGCCTCTTCCGGGGTAATCGCGAGCCTGGCAGCCGCGTCTTCGACGCGTTCGGTCATGCCGTCGGCGTAAGCCGCCATGCGCTCGTAGCTCTCGGTCAGTAGTTGCAAACGTCGCACCGCGATGGCTTGCGCCGAGCGATTCTGAATCAGCCTCAGAGCGGCCAGCACGCGCTCATCTCCGAGCGCATTTACGTAATCTTTGAACGCCAGGTCACGACGGCGGGTAACGCCGTCCAGGATGCGTTGCTCACGTTCGACTTCGAGTTGTTCCTGTTCGGCTTCGGCCGCAGCGTCCCGTGCGTCGCTGGCGAGTTGCAGCAAACTGTCGAGCGAGTAACTGAGCAGTGGGTCCGGCAACTCCATTGGCGTCCGCTCAGGCTCTTCCAGCAACCGGAGATAGGCACGAATGTTGTCGCTGACAGAATCGAGGATCGATTGCCCGGCAGCTTGATTTTGCTCTGATAACTCGGCTATTTGCTCGCCCGCGACCTGCAGAAACTCGTCCGCCCGCGCGCGCCCGACGTCTCCGGATCGCTCGAAATAGGACCACCAGTCGGATTCGAGAGAAGCCAGGTCGGGCGCTTCCGAATCACGGTTTTCGAGAACGTCCTGAGCATAGCCGCTCATCGCCATCAGGACGCCGAACAACAGTGCAAAGCACCGGATTTTTCGGGAATTATTCATTGCGAGGCGAGAATACTGCAAATCGCGAATATCCGCTAAGTCTACGCACTACTCGCTACTCCAACGTCTTCGAATACCCGCACATCCGCTCCAGCACCGCTTATCGCGACCACAGACCAATTCGTCGCGTCCGAGGGAACATTCTCCGCCAGGACGTATCTATTCCGCTAACATCCTGCGCCGGGGCTCACCGCTTCGTCGTCGATCATCTGGGGAATAAGCATGAAACGAATATTCAGTCTGGCTCTGGCCACAGCGCTTGCATCAAACCTGGCTTTCGCGCAAAACTTTACCGAGGCGAACACCGACAAGGCGAACGCCGTCATCGCGGCGGCGATTGCCGCGCACGGTGGAGACGCGCTGCTAGAAAACTTACGTACACTCTCGGTCGAACACGAGACGGTCAACTACTCCGTGGATCAAAGCCGCGCTACCGAGCCGCCGTGGGACAAGACTCTGGCGAGCGGCCACGACTACATCAACCCGGATAACGCCATCTTCGTTACGGCAACCCAGACCCGCGGTGGTGGTTTCGAGGCGTCTAATGCGACCGTCATCGATGGGGAGAAAAGCTATCGGGTCGACTACCGGACCGGAACGATCGCAAAAATAGCAGAGCCTGATTTCGATACGAACTCGGGACCGTTTGTCCGGATTACGCCCGCACTGCTTGTCAGGACACTCAACGAGCGTTCGGCGAATGCGCACTATCTGGGCGAAACGCGAGTGGACGACGTTGTGTACGACGTTGTCGGTTTTTCGATGACGGTCGGTCCGGCGATCAGCATGTATTTTCATCGCAAGACGCACTTGCTGCATCGTAGTGAGCGCATATTTCCAGGTTTTGGTCTTGTCGAGTACGAGTTCAACGATTACGAAACGATTGACGGCGTGCCGTTCAATCGTAGCTTCAACTTACTCGTGAACGGCGACCCGAGCATGGAACGGGTCAATATCTCGACGCAAGTCAATCAACCGCGCGACGATTCGATAGCCGCAGACCCGGGCCTGGTCGCAATACCCGAGATTCAGGCAGACCCGTTGAGTCGTCAGGAGATCGCAGACGGCGTATGGCTGATCGGCGG
>VAPM010222867.1_pt1 | contig 11425 bp, 6 predicted proteins | sample 3395091 | NCBI WGS metagenome assembly VAPM01 (sample SAMN08290445, study PRJNA428436) | hydrothermal vent metagenome | isolation source: Deep-sea hydrothermal vent chimney 3 | place: Pacific Ocean: Juan De Fuca Ridge | reverse complement strand
GCAGGTGATAGATAATAATTAAAAAGATATTGTTATGGAAAATGCGTTAATAGGAATCTCGTTTAGCGGCAAAACTCTGGTAGCCGGTAAAGTAAAAGATGGTCATGTCAACAAAAGTATTATCCGAAAAATCAACAATAAAGCTCCGGAAGATGAAATATTGGCCGAGGTCTTTAACATAATTCACGAGGTAAAAGATAGCGAAGTAGCCGGCATAGGGATTGGTGTTCCCAGCCTGGTCGATGTGGAAAAGGGCATTGTCTATCATGTGCAGAATATCCCCTCCTGGCGCGAGGTGCATATCAGAGAAATTCTTGAAAGTCATTTCGGACTCAAAGTTTACGTGAACAACGACGCTAACTGTTTTGCTATTGGTGAGGCCTATTTCGGAAAAACAGCCGATTATGTCAATAGTGTAGGACTGATCCTCGGAGCTGGCGTGGGTGCAGGAGTCATTTTCAAAGGACACCTTTATTCGGGGACTAATTGCGGTGCTGGTGAATTCGGGGAAATTCCCTTTCGCGATAATAATTATGAATATTACTTAAATGATGCCTTTTTCGTTTATAAATATGGCGTTTCGGTAACAACTTTTCTGAAACGGGCCAACAAAAAAGACAAAATTGCCCTTGCCATTTTCGAGCAGTACGGAAACACCCTGGGAAGCCTGATAAAAACCATCCTCTTTGCTGTTGACCCTGAAATCATTGTTATTGGCGGGCCGCTTTCAAAAGCATTTCCTTATTTCGAAAAAAGTATGTGGGATAAGATAAAAACGTTTCCATATAAACATGCCATCAATAAATTGAAAGTTGTTGCTTCGGAGCAGGAAGACATTGCTGTTCTGGGCGCAGCAGCCCTCTATTTTGATGCACAAAACCAAAGTTTAAGAAAATAACCCGCCATGAAAGAACAGCTGCCTTTATTAGTCTGATATTTTTAACCCATGATTAACATTGCGGTGTAAATGAGGGGCTTTGAAAAATATTTTAATGAAAAGCCGGGGCAAAAGATGAGTTTTGTAAAGCGCCCCTGTTTTTAATTATAGCATCATAAATAGCCTGCTGGATATTGGTACGGATATTCAACTGAATAAGTTTTCTGTTTTTTCGGGTGGGATAAACCCGGTTTGAAAGAAAAATATACAACAGTTGTTCTTTGGGATCGGCCCAGAAAAAAGTTCCGGTGAACCCTGAATGGCCAAAGCTGTAGGAACTTGCACTTTTGGCAGGATAGCTTTGGTTTTCAGGGAGCGTATCGTTTCCAAGCAATGGCTTGTCGAACCCCAAACCTCTCCTGTTATCATTTTCAGGATACTGGTAACGGGTAAATTCTGTCAACGTTGAGTCCGAAATGAACTGTGATCCTCCATAATAACCCATGTTTAAATACATTTGGGTTAGTTTAGCCAGATCGTTAGCTGTCCCAAAGAGGCCGGCATTCCCCGATATTCCGCCCATCATAGCTGCCCCTTCATCATCTACATATCCATGAATGGCTTTCTTTCGGAAGAAAGTATCTATTTCGGTAGGAACGATGTTCGGCATGGGATCAAAACGATAGGGATTAAAGGTAAGCGAATATGCCCCCAAAGGGTGATAGAAGTTCTCTTTTAAAAAAGCCTGGAAGGCTTCACCGGAAAGGTTTTTAACTATTTGCGGAAATAGATAAAAACCCAACCCCGAGTAAAGATATTTCTTTTCGGGAGAAACCGGCGACTTTTTAATTTCTTTATACATGGTTTTTCGATAATTCCTGTTCATATACAAATCTTCAATCACTGGCACATCAAATCGTGAAGAAGAATCATCCCTGAAAATACGTCTTTTAAATTCTCCATTTTTTTTGACTGTCTTTTTCCAGTAAGGTATCCAGGCTTGTAAGCCCGCCTGATGCGCTAAAATTTCCCGTAAGGTTATTTTCGACTTATTAGAATGCTTAAAAGCAGGCCAGTACCGGTAAAAGGGGACATCCAGTTTTAGTTTTCCTTCATCGTAGAGTTTCATAATTGCGGGAAGAGCAGCGGTTACTTTTGTAACAGAGGCAAAATCATATAAATCGCTCTTCTCCACTTTGATCCGGTTGTAGTAAGTATGATAACCATAGGTTTTATGAAAAATAACAGCCCCTCTTCGGGCAATCAACACTTCACATCCCGGGTATGCTTTTATGCTCAGGCCTAAATTAACGATAGAGTCAATCTTTTTATTCAAATACCGCGAATTAACCCCCTCTTCTTCGGGAATGGTGTAGGCCAGTCGGGAAACTGCCGGAGTAAAAATTCCCGCACCCAACGGAAAATGGTTCAGCAAAACCGGCAGGCGACCCTGCGACCCAATAGTACCAAAAATCAGCTGAGCTGTCAACTCTTGTGTCAATTTACTATTTTGATAGGTTAGAACCAAGCCTTCGGTTTTTTCTATTCCGGGGAGCTTATTTAAAGCAAACGGGTTTCCAAAAACAGCTACAATTGTATGGTTACCAGCCAAAAGTTGGTTAATGAACCTCAACATATCAGGACTAATGCCAAAGTTTTTATAAGGATACTGGTTCAAATGGGTCAACCCAACAATAACTAAATCGTAATTTTTCAGCTTCGACAGCAATAAACTATCAGCAGTAGTTCTGTTTTGAACCCGGAAAAAGTCATCTGTTTGTGTATAGTTAGCCAACATTTTCTGGAAAGGAGTTTGAACGGAATCTCCTATTACGAGAGTCGCAATGCGTTTATGACCGAGATCGCTTACAGGGATCACATCACGGCTATCACGCAACACGGTTAGTGACGCTTTTATTAACTTACGGTTCAATACTTCGGCCTCAGGACGGTTTAGATCTTTCACCAAACCAGTAGTGTCAATTGGAATATAACGATTTAGTCCTGCCCAATACTTAGCGGCCAGTACCTTTTTACAGCTGTTATTGATTTGTTCCCATGAGATAAGACCTATGGCAACAGCCTTTTTAATTGCCTTGATAGCGATGGGGACATCTTCAGTAAATTCGAGAATGTCATTCCCTGCTATGAGAGCTTTGGCATCGACAACTCCGGGAGGAAAATATTTTGTTACTCCTTTCATGTTTAATGCATCCGTAATCACAAGGCCACGAAAGCCCAGTTTGTCTTTTAACAAGCCTGTAACAATGGGTTTAGATAAAGAAGAGGCAAGGTGTGGCGTGGAGTCCAGTGCCGGAATACTTAAATGGGCAGTCATTACGGCACCCACTCCGGCATCAATCATCTTCTTAAAAGGGTATAGTTCTAAAGTATCGAGGCGATTCATTCCGAAAGGAATCACCGGCAGGGTTTTATGGGAATCGGTGCCGGTATCGCCGTGTCCCGGAAAATGCTTGGCTGTTGCAATTACACCCGCATCCTGCAGGCCCTTCATATAAGCAATTCCTTTTCTCGCCACATTGTGTTTATCCATGCCAAACGACCGGAAATTAATTACAGGATTGTTCGGGTTATTATTAATATCTACTACGGGTGCAAGATTCATTCTGACACCAATTCGTTTTAGTTCACGCCCGATTTCTTTTCCCATTTCATAAATAAGGCTATCCTCCGAAATGGCACCCAGCGCCATTTGGTAAGGAAAAGGAATGGTATGCTTCAGCCGCATCTGTAAACCCCATTCGGCATCCATGGCAATTAAGAGTGGCACCTTCGATTGTGACTGATAAAAGTTGGTCAGTTCGACTTGCTTTTTCGGGGTCCCCTGAAAAAAGATTAAGCCTCCTATCTTATATTTCCGGATTAAGTCGGCAATCTTCATTTCATGTTGGATTCCACGGTTTGAATAGGCGGCCACAAAAATTAATTGGGCAATACGCTCCTCTTTAGTCATTTTTCTAAATACGGAGTCAACCCACCGGTTATTCGTTTCGTGTTGAAAAACCGGTAGCTTTGCGTTTGTGTGGGCAATAAGCGGAGGCTCTATAAGTCCGAAGACGGCCCCCATCAAGAGTAATACAAATAAAATATTTTTTTTCATAGCCAGATTATTTTTTTAACAACACTTTTGGCTGTCCGGTACCCTACAGCTCTAACAGATACATACCCCGGAGTGCTTTTGGGTTTTTCCGTCCCTTTTTAAGTAAAAAAAATCCTATACCCCTCATAACATTTTTATAGCACCAGTTTTTTCTCTGATAATTAATAACCCTATAAATGAAATCAGTCCGTTTATAATTAAAATCTCGAACCCCGTTTTGTAGCCGCTAAATACAAACATCATCCCCTGGCTTAAAAAATAAGCGATGAAGGGGGAAGAAACAGCTACCCAAGGAACCCATTTATCTTTTACAGCATATTTTGTAAAAAGCCCAAAACTAAATAACCCCAGCAAAGGCCCGTAAGTATATCCTGCAAAAGTGAATAACTGGGCAATAATTGCCTGATTATTAATCATTTTAAAAATCAGAATAACACAGATAATGATTAGCATCATTAAAAAATGTAGCTTTTGCCTGCTTTTTTTTAGTTTTTTTTCATTCCCTTTATACTTCTTGTCTAATTCCAGTATATCAATCGTTAGTGAGGTAGTTAAAGCGGTTAGTGCACTATCGGCACTGGAATAAGCCGCCGAAATTAATCCAATAAAAAAAATGACCCCACCGGTAATGCCGAGATGATGTAAAGCAATATCAGGAAACAGTTGATCAGTAAGTTCCGGAGTGCCCATGTTAATATGTGCAGCAAACAGATACAAAACAGCACCAAGAAAAAGGAAGATAAGGTTTACAGGAACCAGGATCAAACTAAGCGTTGTCATATTCTTTTGGGAATCTTTAATATTATGACAACTCAGATTTTTTTGCATCATATCCTGGTCAAGCCCGGTCATGGCAATGGTAATAAACATTCCGCTTAAAAACAGCTTAATGAAATACTTAGAGCTTTTAACATTTGTGACAAATATTTGAGAATAATCAGTTGCCCAAACCCTGTTCCACATATCGCTCAATGTTGTGTTCATGGAGGAAATCACTATCCAAACAGTAACTATTACTGACAAGAGCATGAAAGTTGTTTGTAAAGTATCCGTCCAAACAATGGTTTTAATCCCCCCCTTTAAAGTATAAAGTTGAATTAAAACAAGAAATAAAACTACGGTTACCCAAAATGGTATCCCATAATGATTAAACACGAAAATTTGTAAAACCTCTACAACGAGAAACATCCTGAAGGAAGCCCCGATAATTCTGGAAATAAGGAAGAAAGCAGAACCCGTTTTATAGGATGATCGTCCCAAACGCACTCCCAGATAAGTGTATATGGAAGTCAAGTTCAATTTATAATAGACGGGCAATAAGACCGAGCTTACCACTGCATATCCTGCCACATATCCCAGTACGATCACAAAATAGGTGAAATGGGTGGTCCCTACCCAGCCGGGAACCGAAATAAAAGTAACCCCGGAGAGAGAAGCGCCGATCATGCCATAGGCTACCACAAACCAGGGGGACTTCCTGTTTCCAATAAAAAAACTCTGATTATCCGCCTTGCGCGAAGTAAGCCAGGCCACGAAAAAAATCAGGGAGGTATAAATAATAAAAGCAAAAAAGATAATTTTAGGTGTCATGCTAAAAACTTATGCCCGGGACCAGTTGCGATACTTCCAACAAATACCAACTGTAAAAAATTATCTTTTTTGCTTAACCTTCTGCAAAATACAAAACCGGGCCGGTGATTATTCGGCTCAGACCAAGAAATAATAGTAGATTTTTTAGTTTGCCTGGCTATTATATTTTTTGTAAACCTCCAAACAGCCGGCACTATCAATGCAAGTACGAATATTTTCTTATATATTTTAAGAATTATTAATTTCATTATTTTGTTTTGAGATTCAGGCCTTCTATTGCATTTCGTACTGAGCCATACGACAATAGTAATCTTTTAGCATCTTCACTTCCCAAGCCTGTTTCTTCCGCAATCATACGGGTTCCTCTTTCAATTAGTTTTTGGTTTGTCAACTGCATGTCTACCATTTTATTTCCTTTTACCCTTCCTAACTGAATCATGGTACTGGTGGTAATCATGTTCAACGCCAGCTTAGCAGCCGTTCCTGATTTCATCCGGGTACTACCGGTAACAAATTCAGGACCCACAATTATTTCAATAGGGATATCAACCGAAGCTGCTAAATCGGTACCGGGATTACTGGTAATACATGCGGTTAGAAGACCTTTTTTTCTGGCTGTTCTGACTGCCCCAATAACATAAGGGGTTCTTCCTGAAGCAGCAATTCCGACAACGACATCCCTGACTGTAGGTTTATACGGAGCCATATCCTTCCACGCCTGTTCAGGATCGTCTTCGGCTGATTCAACGGCCTTACGTATGGCTGCATCTCCGCCTGCAATCAGTCCGATAACCAAATCGTAAGGAACCCCGAACGTGGGGGGGATTTCCGAAGCATCCAAAATACCGAGACGTCCACTTGTGCCAGCTCCCAAATAAAACAAACGCCCCCCCTTTTTTATTCGCTCCACAATGGCAAGAACTAATTTTTCAATTTGGGGAATTCTCTCTTTTACGGCCAAATGGACAAGGGCATCTTCTGCATTTATACCCTCTAACAAGCCTTTGACATGCATTTTTTCCAGCTGATTATACTTTGAAGGCTTTTCGGTAATATTTTTTGGATTCATCGTATATTCATTTGAAAAACAGAAATCATTCTTTCTCCTAAAAAAGTTGTATTTATTAGTTGAATTCGGAACAAACCACAGGTAAACCCAAGTAATTTTTTAATTTAACCGAACAGATAAACCGTTATGCTGTTTTTGAATGTGAACCCCCCGTAAAAATTATTTAAATGTTAGGATTGGATGGCGTGTTAGGATTATTGGTTCGCTCATCAAAAGGATAAGGATAAAAGTTCCTGTTTCTTTCGTTAAAATATGAACCTGCTGTAGGAGGAACTAAGTTGGGATGTATTCTCCTGGAATCTTCTAACCTCATACCACTCATAAACAATTCGATAGATCGTTCTTTAAAAATTTCATCCATAATATCCGCCTTATTCGTAGCATTTCCTGTCCAGGCGCCTAACCCTGCATCTACGCCAAAAACATCATTAGTTTTTTCACGTACAGCATTAATAAATTGTACGGCTTTGCCTAAATCTCCTAATTGAGCATATGCCTCTGCTTTTATTAACAACATCTCACCTGGCAAATAAACAGGAATTGATTTACCCATAGTGTCAAAAAATCCTAGCAGGTCTACAACAGTATGTGCACCTACACCCTGAGGTTCAATAATTGGCTTTGAAGAGTCAAGATAAAAAGCAACTCTCCCATCACCTTTAGCCGGAACATATTTTCCTGTTAAGCCAAAATCAGCCTGAGGTTTTGTATCCGGATTGTTATAAACAGCAAACATGTAAACCGGGTTTTTATAAGTAGTACCATCATATTCCCACACCGACTTAGATGTTAAATCAACGGCATCTGCTGCGGCTATTGCAGCAGCATAGTTTCCGGCAAATAAATTATATCTTGCTAAAAAAGCGTTAATCACATTCGGTAAATCAAGCTGAGGAAATAAATCAGAAAACTCTGTTGAAACAGGCTGTGCAGCAATGTCTGCCTTTGCACTTTTGAGTAACGAAATACATGTGGCCAGCACTTCCTTACGGCTGTTAAATTTGGCCTTCCCATCCAGTTGATTATTAACAGGAACTTGTTCAAAATTTTGTGCCAGGTATCCTAATGTGATGGCTTTAAACCACTTGGCATAGGCTGTAAGCCCTGATTTTGTTCCCGGGTCCATCGGGACGGCATCCACATTTGCTAAAATATTTTCTGCCATTCCTTTGTCACGCAACAAATTAGCCCACAAACCGCTAATTCCGGTATTATCGTCTGACAATGGTATACCACCCAGAACTAATTCTGCCGGTGTAACATAAGTACTTATATCTCCCATTTCCCGGGTAGACAACCCCGGAACCTCAACAACAAAATAATATGTCGAAGAAGCAAAATGAGAGCGAAGGCCAACCGCAAGCCCTAATAAACCTGAGTTTGTTGATAAAACCTGAGTTTGGGTAGGTTGATTCACATTAAGGAAATCTTTTTTACAACTAAATAACAACGTTGTAATAAGAAGAGTAATAAAAATTTTATTTATTGTTTTCATCTTTATATATTTTTTATCTGCATAAAAATAGCATCGAAATTTAATAGCTTTTTCTTTTATCTAAACCTGAAAGACATCCCAAACCTAAAGGTCTTTGGAATTGGTACATTCGCCATGTCCTGTCCGCGTACGCCATTCGACTGTCCATCTGTATTTACTTCTGGGTCAGGACCTGAATAGTGGTCAAACGATAACAAATTAGATCCATTAAGAGAAAATCTGATCGATTTTAAGAAACTTTTGGTGTTTTTTATTCTTAAATTATACGTCAGGGAAATATCCCGTACTTTAACATAAGATCCGTCTTCAATAAAAGATTGGAAAATAAAGAAGTTGGGACGCGAAGTACCTTTAGGAATTTGACCGGTTAACTCAAGAGCCTGAGGTGCTCCGCCCGGAAACAAATACCCCATCCTTTTGTTCCAGTTCATCACCTGGTTACCATGAACCACATCAAGTTGAACCCTTAAACTAAATTTTTTATAATTTAAGGTATTGATAATTGAAGCCACAAACTTAGGATTCGGATCTCCAATTACCTTACGCAGAGTAGTTCCGGTAGGCTGTCCGTTGGCATCATAATCCTGGACTGGAACAGCCATAGACTGACCATACGCATTTTTCACGTATTCATAATGCCCTTTTGCCTTCTGAACGAATCCTTTTGAATTCAACAGCATACTTCCGTCAGACTTGGTGGCAAAATATGTACCATAGAAAACGCCCAATGGTTGTCCTGATATAGCGACCGATGTCCCCCACATACCTAAACTAACTTTTCCTCCTTCTATAAAAGGTGTTATGTTGTTGTTTCGGCTATAAGTACCGGAAACCTCCCAGGAAAAATTTGATTTTTGTATGGGAATACCACGAATCAGTATTTCGATACCTTTGTTTTGCATTGTACCGACATTGGTAAACTGGCTTGCATACCCCGTGGATGGAGACAACGGCCTGTTTACTAATAAATCTGTAATACTTTGATGGTAATATGTAAATTCTCCCCCGAACCTGTTTTTGAACATGGAGAAATCAAAACCCGATTCATATTCGACTTGTCTTTCCGGTTTCAGATTTGGGTTACCCTGCATAGTGGAAGGTATAAAACCTATATCTCCCATGTAGTTCAACGTGTTGTAATTCGTGTAAATCTGAAACGGGTCCAAAGCTGTCAGGTTACCTGATTGTCCCCATGCGGCCCTTACTCTGAAATAGTCAAAAACAGTTCCGAAAATATTTTTCCAATAATTTTCATCAGAAATAGAATAAGACCCGCTAAATTTACCATATAACTGGTTTCTTTGATTCTCACCAAAAGTAGAAGCCCCGTCAACACGTGCCGCTGCAGTTAAAAAGATTTTATTTTTAAAACTAAAGCTTTCCTGAATGTAATTACCCCAATAAGCAGCTTTTGACCGGTAATCTCTTCCGGATACAGCCGAAGAGGGATCGGTTACAATCACATTATCCATGGCTCCCACCTTGTCATTGGCCACGCCAAAAATATTGTTCTCCTCATATTGATAACTACTCCCGACACCGGTTGTCAGCGAAATAAATTCATTCAAATCAAGTTTATAACTTATGTTTAAATCACTGTTAATCATAGTTGTACTCAGTGTGTTCTTTTGAGACCTTCCATCCGGTACGGTATTAAATCCTTTGGGAATAAATAGCAACCCTACCGAGTACGCGTTATCGTACCCTAAAACATAGTTTATCCGTAAACCCTTCATTGGGGTTAAATGAAACTGAATATCATTTACATTCCGGCGGTTGGTAGTGGTGGCTTTTATTCTATTAATAGCCTCATACGGGTTAGCCATCCAGCCAATATTGGGATATTTTCCATATTTATTGGGAGCAGGGTTTATGGTATTATCTGCAAACAGTAAACTTACCAGAGGGCCATAGTTTTTACCGTTGGGCATATCGTAACTTTTATTATATGACATAATAGAACCTACAGAAACTTTAGCCCATTTAGACAAAACCTGATCGATACGCAGATTAAAGTTTTTCCGGCCAAAAGAAGTATTTCTTACAATACCACCATTCTTAAGTTGAGAGGCAGACAGATAATACTTGGTGTTTTTCGTACCTCCTGAAATATTGACAGAGTTGTGATAGCCAAAAGCCGCATGGAAAATCTCATCCTGATAATTATATCTTTTTGCAGGTACTGCCACACCACTTTTCCATTTTAGCTGTGCCGTATTGTAAGGAAATGGTTTCCTTAGCTGATTTACGTTTACACCTGTAGAAAAAGTGATACTGGGAGCTCCGGTTTTCCCCCGTTTGGTATATATCAAAACAACGCCGTTACTGGCTCTTGAACCATAAATAGCAGCGGCAGCAGCGCCTTTCAAAACTACAATATGGTCAATATTATTCGGGTCTAAATCGACCAGCCTGTTTTGTGAGTATCCTCCTAAATTAATCAACTGCGATGATTCGTTATTTACAATTACACCATCTACAATATAAAGAGGATCGGAGCTCCCTGTTAATGTACTGGCTCCCCTCAAACGAATGGATATACCTCCTGAAGGGTTTCCCGAGTTACGTGTAACATAGGCTCCAGCTATTTTTCCTTGTAAAGCAGCACCCACGCTTACAACATTGTTCAGGTTTCCTAATTGCTTTTTATTCAGCATTGAAATGGAAGCCCCAATCTGTTTTTTGGTAGCGATACTTCCTGTTCCGGTAACTACTACTTCATTTAAGTTCATTAAATCCGGTGTCATGACAATTTCCAAACGCTGATCCCTACCTGTAAGAACCACCGTTTTCTTGCTGAAACCAATGAACGAAAAAATAAGTCTTTTTCCTTTTGCTTCTGGCACTTTTAGGCTAAACGTACCGTTCGCTTCGGTGGAGGTGCCTAAATTACTACCGTTACTAATATACACACTTACGCCAACCAGAGGATCTCCCGTAGGATCGGATACTTTTCCTGTCACTTGAGCTACTTGTGCCATCGTGGCTTGTGCCAAAAATAGGAACACAAATAATACAGTTAATTTTGTAAGAAAACACTTCATAATTCTATAATTTTTTAATTAAATTATTTGCAAGTATAGAACATTTTTATATAAGTTTAACAATTATTATAAAAAATTATATAAAGAAAAAATTCAGATAATATTTACTTGGGCAAAATCCGTAACCCTGGTTCGCTTTTCGGATGGAGGTTTAGCTTTGATTACCAGGCTCTCATATCTCATATTTTAGTTTTAGCAAGTCGGGGTGTGTCTTTTTAGCCTCCAATTT
>VAPM010094831.1_pt1 | contig 11425 bp, 10 predicted proteins | sample 3395091 | NCBI WGS metagenome assembly VAPM01 (sample SAMN08290445, study PRJNA428436) | hydrothermal vent metagenome | isolation source: Deep-sea hydrothermal vent chimney 3 | place: Pacific Ocean: Juan De Fuca Ridge | reverse complement strand
GACCCCTTGAACTCCCTGACCCCTTGAACTCCCTGACCCCTTGAACTCCCTGACCCCTTGAACTCCCTGACCCCTTGAACTCCCTGACCCCTTGAACTCCCGCCCGGCCGGCCGGCGGCGGGTCCCCGCGATGCCGTTGGCGGGCCGAGGCCCCTTGCGCCCGCGGAGGGCGGCGTTTGCGGCGGGTGCGCCGCGTTCGAACCGCGATCGGGTTTGTGGTCTAATGGCGCTCCATGTTCAGACCCGCGGAACTGTTCATCGGCCTGCGCTACACGCGTGCGCGCCGGCGCAATCACTTCATTTCCTTCATCTCGCTGACCTCCATTTTCGGCATGGCGCTCGGCATAACGGCACTGATCACGGTGTTGTCGGTGATGAACGGGTTCCAGAAGGAGGTGCGCGAGCGGCTGCTGTCGATGACCGCCGACGTGACCGTCTCGGGGGCCTACGGCACGCTCGCGGACTGGGAAAGCGTGTTGAAACAGGTGCGCCGTTTCCCGCACGTGACCGGTGCGGCGCCCTACGTGGAGGGGCAGGCCATGCTCGCCAACGGCTCGCTGGTCAGCGGCACGATCATCCGCGGCGTGTCCCCGAAGCTCGAGCCGCGGGTGGATTCGGTCGGGCACAAGATGGTCGAGGGCCGGCTCTCGAATCTGCGACCGGGCGGGTTCGGGATCATTCTCGGCAGCAAGCTCGCGGTCGCCCTCGGCGTGGTCCCGGGCGACAAGGTGACCGTGGTGACCCCGCAGGCGGTGATCACACCGGCCGGGATCCTGCCGCGCCTGAAGCGCTTCACGACGGTCGGCGTTTTCAATATCGGCATGTACGAATACGACCGTGGCGTGGCGCTGATCAACCTGCGCGACGCGCAGCGCCTGTTTCGCACCGGCAGCGGCGTGACCGGCATACGCCTGAAGCTCGACAATCCGATGTTCGCGCCGCAGGTGGCGCGCGAACTCTCGGCGAAGCTCCCGCCGAACGACTTGGCCGAGGACTGGACCCGGCAGCACGTGAACTATTTCCGCGCGGTGCAGACCGAGAAGACCGCGATGTTCGTGATCCTGGCGCTGATCGTCGCCGTGGCGGCGTTCAACATCGTTTCCACCCTGGTGATGACGGTCGCCGACAAGAAGGCGGACATCGCCATCCTGCGCACGCTCGGCGCCACGCCGCGCGGGATCATGGCGGTGTTCATCATCCAGGGTACGGTGATCGGGGCGATCGGTACGCTGCTGGGTTTCGTCGGCGGCGTCACCCTCGCGCTCAACGTGGGTACCGTGGTGCCGTTCATCGAACACCTGTTCCACGTGCAGCTCATCCCCGAGAGCGTCTATCTGGTCAGCGGTTTCCCGTCCGAGCTGCGCTGGAACGACGTGACGCACATCTGCACCATGGCGTTCGGGCTCGCGGTGCTCGCCACGCTGTATCCGGCGTGGCGCGCGGCCCGCACCCAGCCCGCGGAGGCCCTGCGTTATGAGTGAGCCGGTGCTCGAGTGCCGGGGACTGGCGAAGACCTTTCGCGAGGGCGGGCTCGACGTCGAGGTGCTGCGCGAGGTCGACCTCACGGTGATGCCGGGCGAGCGGGTGGCGATCGTCGGGGCGTCGGGGACCGGCAAGAGCACGCTCCTGCACCTGCTCGGCGGCCTGGAGCGCCCGTCGGCCGGTCGGGTACGCATCGCAGGCCAGGCGATGGAGCAATTGGGCGATGCCGCGCGCAGCCGCCTGCGCAACCGGGCGCTGGGGTTCGTCTATCAGTTCCATCACCTGCTACCCGAGTTCACGGCGCTCGAGAACGTGGCCATGCCGTTGCTGCTGCGCCGCCTCGCCACCGCCGAGGCGGCCCGCCGGGCGCGCGCCGTGCTCGAGCAGGTCGGGCTCGGGGCGCGACTCGCCCACAAGCCGGGCGAACTCTCCGGCGGCGAGCGCCAGCGCGTCGCGGTGGCTCGCGCCCTGGTCACCGAGCCGCGCTGCGTGCTGGCGGACGAGCCCACCGGAAACCTGGACCAACACGCGGCGGAGTCGCTGATCGCCACCATGCTGGCGCTCAACGAGGCGTTCCACACCAGCCTCGTGGTGGCGACTCATGATACGGGACTGGCGGAACGGATGGACCGGAGGCTGCATCTGGAAGATGGGGTTCTCAAAAAAGTCGCGTAATACAAGTAAGTTATAAGGCTATTTTCAGGTAAAACCTCCTAAAGGGCGTGTGCCTTCCGGGGGGTGTACACGAGGCCAGGGAGTGGCGCGCGTGTATTCGGGGACCTTCGCCTTTCTGGTGGGCATACTCGCGCTGCAGCACCGCGCGACGTTGCCGCACGCCGCTTGGTTGCTGCTTCTGCCGGTACTCCTGCCGTGGGCGATCGCCGGACGGCGCGGGCGCCTCGCGGCCGCCTGCGCGGTGGGTTTCCTCTGGGCGGCGCTGTACGGCGGCTGGCTCCTGCACCCGTCCCTCGATCCCGCGCTGGAGGGTCGGGACCTGCGTCTCGCCGGGTGTATCGTGGGGCTCCCGCAGGCGCACGGGCGTGCCGTGCGCTTCCTCCTTCGCGTGCAGCGCCGGTTGCGTCCCGCCGCGGGCGCCCCGCTGCCGAGGCGCATCCGGCTCACTTGGTACCGGGGGGCCCCGACGCTGCGCGCCGGCGACTGCTGGCGTCTCACGGTGCGCCTCAAGCGCCCGCATGGTTTCCAGAACGCAGGCGGGTTCGACTATGAGGGCTGGCTGTTCCGCAACGGGATCGGGGCGACCGGCTATGTGCGCCGTCATCCCGCGGCGGTGCGCACCGGTTCCCACCGGACCCTCGACCGGCTGCGCCAGACCCTGGCGCAACGCATGGATACGGCCCTGGGACCCCGGCCCTTCAACGGTATCCTCCGTGCCCTGGCGCTGGGCGACCGGCGCTCGATCCCGCGCGCGCAACGCGCCGTACTGAAGGCGACCGGCACCGCGCACCTGGTGGCGATCTCGGGGCTGCACATCGGATTGGTCGCGGGGTTCGTGTTCTACGCGATCGGGGCATTGTGGCGGGGCTCGGGTGCGGCGGGTCTCTGGCCGGCGCCGCGCGCCGCGGCCCTTGCGGCGCTGGCGGCGGCGTTCGGGTACGCGCTGCTCGCCGGGTTGTCGCTGCCGACGCGCCGTGCGCTGATCATGCTCGCGGTGGCGCTCGGCGCGCTGCTGCGCGGGCGCGCGGTGGCCCCGGCCCGCGCCCTGTGCCTGGCGCTGCTCGCGGTGCTGGTCTGGGATCCCACGGCGGTACTCTCCGCCGGGTTGTGGCTGTCGTTCGGCGCGGTCGCGGTGATCCTCTACGCCGGTGCCGGCGGCCTGGCTCGGCGCGGTTGGCGGGCATGGACCGGGATCCAGTGGCGGATCGCGCTCGGTCTGCTGCCGGTGCTGGTGATCTGGTTTCAGCAGGCCGGACTCCTCGCACCGCTCGCCAACCTCCTCGCGGTCCCCTGGATCGGGCTGGTCGTGGTTCCGCTCACGCTCGTGGGGACCACCGCGCTCGCTCTTCATCTGTCGCTCGGCGCTTACCTGCTCGGTCTCGCCGGGCACGCCGTGGCGCTCCTCTGGCCGTTCCTCGAATGGGTGGCGGCACTGCCCGGCACGCAGTGGGTCCAGGCCGCCCCGGCGCCCTGGACCTGGGCACCGGCGGCGCTCGGTACGCTGTTGCTGCTCGCCCCGCGCGGCGTGCCCGGGCGTTGGCTCGGGTGCCTGTATCTCGCACCGATGCTCGTCTGGACGCCGCCCGCGCCGCCCCCGGGCGGGCTGTGGTTCACCCTGCTCGACGTCGGCCAGGGGCTCGCCGCGGTGGTGCGGACCCACGATCACGTGCTGGTCTACGACACCGGCCCGCGATTCGGCCCGGACTTCGATACCGGCGCGGCGGTGCTCGTGCCGTACCTGCGCAGCCAGGGGATCCGGCGCGTCGATCGCCTGATCGTGAGCCACGGCGACAACGACCACATCGGCGGAACGGCATCATTGCTCGAACGATTCCCCGCCGCCGCTATCCTCAGCAGCGTGCCGGCGCGCCTGCCGCCCGGGGCGCAGTTGTGCCGGCGCGGTCGGCACTGGCGCTGGGACGGGGTGGAATTCCGCATCCTGCACCCGGGCTGGAAGGGTGCCGCGCACGGCAACGACGCCTCGTGCGTGTTGCGGGTGACGAGCGCCGCGGGCGCCGTGCTGCTCACCGGCGACATCGAGGCACCGGCGGAACGCATCCTCCTGAGCGATGTGCCGGGGGCCTTGCGGGCGCGGGTGCTGGTCGTGCCGCACCACGGCAGCCGCAGCTCCTCGACCCCGGCGTTCCTGGCCGCCGTGCATCCGGAACTGGCGCTCCTTCCGGTCGGCTATCGCAATCGCTTCCGCTTTCCGAATCCCGGGGTGACGGCGCGTTATCGGGCCGCCGGCGTACGGATGCTCGATACCGCCGCCGAGGGAGCCGTCACGGTGCGCATGGCACCCGGTGCGCGGGACCTGCATGTAAGCACCCGGCGCCGGAGCGTGCGGCGTTATTGGCACTGGCGCGCGCCCCCCGTGCGCGCCCGGGAGTGAGCGGCGCGGGTTTCGGCACGGCGACCGAATCCAGTACACTGCCTACACTGCGCGTCCCGGGTACGAGCCGGCAGCCGTGCCGATCCCGACCGATCCGTGCCCGAAGGGGCCGGTCCGGGCGCCGCCCGGACACGCAACTACGGAAGGGGATGGACCTTGTTCGAGCTGGTGAAGTCCGGGGGCTGGCTGATGGTGCCGATCATCGCCGCCTCCATCATCGCGTTGGGGATTGTCGGTGAACGGCTCTGGACCCTGCGCCGGCGCAAGATCGTGCCGCAGCACCTGGTGGAACAGGTCTGGCACTGGGCGAAGAACCGGCAGCTCGACGCGGCTCACATCAACCTGCTGCGCAACAACTCGCCGCTCGGGCGGATCCTGGCGGTCGGGCTTACCAACCGCCACCACTCGCGCGAGATCATCAAGGAGGGCATCGAGGACACGGGCCGTGTCGTGGTGCACGATCTGGAACGTTACCTCAACACCCTCGGCACCATCGCGGTCATCTCCCCGCTGCTCGGCCTGCTGGGGACCGTGGTCGGGATCATGAAGGTGTTCGACACGATCAGCGCGACCGGAGTGGGCAATCCGCACGTGCTCTCGGGCGGGATCGCCGAGGCCTTGATTACCACCATCGCCGGGCTCTCGGTTGCGATCCCCAGCCTGATGTTCTACCGCTACTTCCGCGGCCGCGTCGACGAACTGGTGCTGGACATGGAACAGGAGGCGGTAAAACTCGTGGAAGTGCTGCAGGGGTTGCGCGAGCGCGACGTCCCGGCGCAGGCCGAGCCATGAACCTCGGGCGACGACGCATGCGCGAGGAGCCCGAGGTCAACCTCACTTCGCTCATCGACGTGCTGCTGATGCTGCTGCTGTTCTTCGTCATGTCCACGACCTTCGTGCGCACCAGCGCGCTGCACGTGCAACTGCCGACGGCCTCCGAGAAGCCGACCCGGGAGCCGCCGGGCACGGTGGAGATCGCGATCGACGCCAAGGGTCACTTCTTCATCAATCGGCACGAACTGGTCAACGACCGGCCCGACACGTTGCGCCGGGCCCTCGAGCAGACCCTGGCGGGGCGCACCAAGGTCCCGCTGGTGATCGCCGCCGACGGGCGCACGCCCCACCAGGCGGTGGTTACCGCCATGGATGCGGCCGCGCAGCTCGGGATCCGCAACCTGTCCATCGCCACGACCCATTCCGCGGAACGCGATTGAACTCCACCCCCTTCGTTTCTCCCGCGACCGACGTCGCCGGCACGACGGTCTACCGGCGGCTGCTCGGCTACGCGACGCCTTATTGGAAGGTGTTCCTCGTCGCCGCCCTGGGTATGGGCGTCTACGGCGCGACCGACGCCGGCTTCGCGGCGTTGATGAAGCCGATGCTCGACGGAAGCTTCGTGCGGCGCGACCCCGCCGTCATCCGCATGATCCCGCTGCTGCTGATCGGCCTGTTCCTGGTGCGCATGGCGGCGGGATTCCTGGCGACCTACGGGATGAGTTGGGTCGGGCGGCGCGTGGTCATGCACCTGCGCGGGGACCTGTTCCATCACCTGCTGCAGTTGCCCGTGCGCTTCTACGACGGCATCTCCTCGGGTCAACTCCTCGCCCGGTTCACCTACCACGTCGAACAGGTGGCGCACGCCACCACGAGCGTGGTCACCATTCTGGTCCGCGACAGCCTGACCGTCGCGGCGCTGCTCGCGTGGATGTTCTATCTGAACATCGAGTTCTCCCTGATCATGCTCCTGGTGGGCCCGGTGATCGCGCTGATGGTGCGTGTGCTCACCCGCCGGCTGCGTCGCGTGAGCGCGCGCATCCAGAACTCCGTCGAGGACGTCAGCCAGATCGCCGAGGAGGCGATCGAAGGCAACCGTGAGATCAAGATCTTCGGTGCACAGGCGTTCGAGGCCGGGCGTTTCGATCGCGCCAACGAGGCCAACCGGCGGGCCAACATGAAGCTGATCGTGACCAACGCCGTCGCCACGCCGCTCAGCCAACTGGTGGCCGCAGTGGCGCTCGCCGGCGTCATCTATCTGGCGACCCTGCCTTCGATGCTGAAGGACATCACGGTCGGCACCTTCGTCTCGTTCATCACCGCGATGCTGCTGCTGCTCCCGCCGCTCAAGCGCCTGACTTCCCTCAACGCGGTCCTCCAGAGGGGCATCGCCGCGGGGGAGAGCCTGTTCGCGCTGCTCGATACCGGTACCGAGACCGACACCGGAACCGCACACCCGCGGCGGGTGCGCGGGGCGGTGGAGTACCGCGACGTCGGTTTCGCCTACGATGCCTCCAAGGGCCCGGTGCTCGAGGAGATCTCCTTCCGCATCGAGCCGGGCGAGATGCTCGCCGTCGTCGGCCGCTCGGGGAGCGGAAAGAGCACGCTGGCCAGCCTGCTGCCGCGCCTCTACGATCCCACTAGCGGGGGCATCCTGCTCGACGGGATCGACCTGCGTGCCTACCGGCTCGATGCGCTGCGCGAACAGATCGCGTGGGTCGGGCAGCAGGTGGTGCTGTTCAACGACACCATCGCCAACAACATCGCCTACGGGCGCCGCGGCACGGCCGGGGAGGCGCGCATCCGCGCCGCCGCCGAGGCGGCCCACGCGATGGAGTTCATCGAACGCCTTCCGGAAGGGCTCGCAACGCGCGTGGGCGAGAACGGCGCGCTGCTCTCCGGCGGCCAGCGCCAGCGCATCGCCATCGCGCGCGCGCTGCTCAAGGACGCACCACTCCTGATTCTCGACGAAGCCACCGCCTCGCTCGATTCGCATTCCGAGCGCGAGATACAGGCCGGGCTGGAGGCGCTGCTGCGCAATCGTACCACGCTGATCATTGCCCACCGCCTGTCGAGCGTGGAGAGTGCCGACCGGCTCCTGGTGCTCGATCACGGGCGGATCGTGGAGAGCGGCACCCATGCGGCGCTGCTCGCGCACGACGGGTACTACGCGGCACTCTACCGGACGCAGTTCCATGAACCGGTCACGCCGTGACGACCCGGGCGCGGCGGTGATCGACTGGCAGCGGCTCTGGTACGGCGGTTCGCCGTGGGCGCCGCTGTTGGCGCCCGCGGCCGGTCTGTACCGCACGCTCACCGGGCTGCGACGGTTCGCCTACCGTAGCGGGTTGGCGCACGTGCATCGTTTGCCCGTGCCCGTGGTGGTGGTCGGCAACCTCACTGCCGGCGGTACCGGAAAGACGCCGCTCACGATCTGGCTCGCGGGCTTCCTGCGTGCGGCCGGGCTGGCCCCGGGAATCGTGACCCGCGGCTACGGCGGGCGCGCCCGGCATTGGCCGCAACAGGTGCGTCCGGATGCGGACCCCTGCGTGGTCGGCGACGAGGCGGTACTGCTCGCGCGCCGTACCGGCTGCCCGGTGGTGGCCGGACCGGACCGCGTGGCGGCGGCGCATGCGCTGCTCGACACGGAATCGTGCGAAGTGATCCTCGCCGACGACGGCCTGCAGCACTACCGCCTTGGCCGTGACATCGAGATCGCCGTGGTCGACGGGGTGCGCCGGTACGGTAATGGGCGCTGCCTGCCGGCGGGGCCGTTGCGCGAGCGCCCCGGGCGGCTGCGTGAGGTCGATTTCGTGGTGGTCAACGCCGGGCCGGCCCTCGGCGGCGAGCTGCCGATGCACCTGGACGGAGGCGAAGCGCGCAATCTGGCCGACGGGCGCAGTGCGCCGCTCACCTCGTTCCGCGGCACCGGAGAGGTCCATGCGGTGGCGGGGATCGGCGACCCGACGCGCTTCTTCGCGACCCTGGAACGCGCCGGGCTGACGCTCGTGCGCCATCCGTTCCCGGACCACCACCCCTACCGGGCCGCCGACCTGGATTTCGCGGACGAACGCCCGGTGCTGATGACGGAGAAAGATGCGGTAAAATGCGAGCGCTACGCCCGGCCTCACCACTGGACCGTACCGGTGACGGCGGTGCCGGACCCGCGCCTTGGCGAGGCGCTGCTTACCCGAATCAGGAGTGCCCATGCTGGATAAGAAGCTGTTGGAGATCCTGGTCTGCCCGATCTGCAAGGGCCCGCTCGTCTACAAGAAGGCGGAGAACGAGCTGATCTGCCGCGCCGATCGCCTCGCCTATCCGATCCGCGACGATATCCCGGTGATGCTGGAGCCCGAGGCGCGGCAGCTCGGGGCGGACGAGACCGTGTGAGCGACGCGGGACCTCCCCCCTTCAAGATCCTGATCCCCGCACGCTACGGGGCGACCCGGCTGCCGGGCAAGCCATTGCGCGAACTGGCCGGGCGTGCGCTGGTGCTGCGCGTGCTCGACCGGGCACGCGAGAGCGGCGCGCAGGAGGTGGTCGTCGCCACCGACGATGAGCGTATCCGTGCCGCGGTGGAACTCGACGGCGCTCGCGCGTACCTGACCGGCACGCAACACGCCTGCGGCAGCGACCGGCTCGCCGAGGCGGTCACCCGTCTCGGATGGGGGGACGAGGAACTCGTCGTCAATCTGCAAGGCGACGAGCCGCTGATGCCCGCGGAACTCGTGCACGCCGTCGTGGCGGATCTTGCCGCGCGACCCGAGGCGCAGGTGGCGACGCTCGCCGTCGCACTCGCCGGGCGCAGCGAACTCCTCGACCCCCACGTCGTAAAGGTCGTGACCGACCGCGACGGCTACGCCCTGTACTTCAGCCGTGCGCCGATCCCGTGGGCGCGCGACGCGGGCGTCGGTGGCTGCGACACGCTGCCGGAAGGGGAGGGCGCCTACCTGCGCCACCTGGGTCTCTACGCCTACCGGGTCGGCTCCCTGAAATGGATGGCCGGCCTCGATCCCGCACCGGCGGAGCGCCTGGAGTCCCTGGAACAGTTGCGCGTGCTCTGGCACGGCGGGCGCATCCACGTCGCCGTCGCCGCGCACGCACCGCCCGGCGGCGTCGACACCGAAGCCGATTTGCAGCGGGTCGCCGCCCGGTTCGCCGCCGGGCCCTGACCACATTGCCCGATCCGCGATCCGGTCCCGCGGGTCTCGCCGATCGACCAAAAACGGCCAATCCGCGGAAGACCGCCAAGCCGGAACGGCGGCGCCTCAGTGCTCCGCCGGTAACCGCGTAGCGGTTCGGTCGTGATAGCGCGACTGCGGACGGACCGGCCACGGACCGCTCGAACGGCTTATTGATTATTCCGCGGGGCGGAGGCGAGCGTGAACCTGTTCTGGCTCAAGCTGATCTTTCTGGTCACCATTCTCGTCTCGGGATGGGGAGGCGGCGTGCTGCCGCTGGTCAGCGCCGCGCGCAAGACCGGTGGTCGCCTGCTGAGCTGGGGCAACGCCTTTGCCGCCGGTATCTTCTTCGGCATCGGCCTGATCCACATGTTGCCGGAGGCCGATGCCAAGTGGAAGGCGATGGGCTGGAGCTATCCGATGGCATTCGTTCTGGCCGGTGCCGCCTTTCTGCTCTTCTTCCTCTTCGAGCATGTCCTGCTTCCCGAGTCGGCGCATGCCGTGGTCCACCCCCAGCATCATCACAACGATGACGCGTTCGCCCATTTCGACATGGACGAGGTGGCGACCAGCACCTATCCGTACGTTCTGGTGCTGACCCTGAGCATCCACTCGGTGGTCGCCGGCATCGCCCTCGGCGCCCAGCAGAACCTCACCAACATCAGCTTCATCTTCCTGGCGATCCTCGCCCACAAGGCGACCGCCGGGTTCGCCCTCGGGGTCAGCCTGGCGCGCAACGAGGTTCCGATTCGTCGCTCCTACGCCCTGGTCGGTCTCTTCGGCGCCATGACGCCGCTGGGGATCGTCCTCGGCATGGTCGTCAGCAGCCTGCTGGCGAGCCGGGGAGGGGGCCTGTTCGACGCTGCTTTCCTGGCCCTGGCGGCGGGGACGTTCATCTACATCTCCGCCCTCGATATCCTGCAGGACGAGTTTCTGCGCCCCGGCAGCCGCTGGGCCAAGTGGCTCTCCGCCGCCCTCGCCGTGGCGCTCATGGCGCTGTTGTCGCTCTGGGTCTGAGGCCGACCGGCACCGCCGACGGAAACGTATGCAGGTTCGGATGGGCGGGTCATATCAGCCTCCGACCCGGAACATTTCGACTTTGCCGACGGGCGTGGGGATCGAACCGCGAAGCTCCGAGTAGTGATCCATGCGCCGCATCCAGCGTTCGCGCAGGAGTCGCAGGATTCCGGTATCGTCCATGCCCGAGCGCAACGGAGCGCGAAGATCCAGTCCCCCTCCGGCGAACAGACAGGTGTAGAGTCGACCTTCGGCCGTCAATCGCACGCGTGTGCAGCTTCGGCAGAACGGTTGCGTAACCGAGGCGATGAAACCGATTTCACCCGCGCCGTCACGGTACCGGTAACGCCGGGCGGTCTCGGAGAGTCGATTCGGGGCGACGGGTTCAAGGGGCCAGAGGGTCTCGATGCGTCGGCGGGCCTCTTCGGCGCTCACCAGTTCGGTGCGATCCCAGCCGTTTTCGGTGCCGACGTCCATGTATTCGATCAGGCGCAGGATGTGCCCGCTGTGGCGAAAGTGTCGTGCCATCGGCACCACCTCCCGATCGTTCAGACCCCGCCGGACCATCATGTTGATCTTCACGGGGCCGAGCCCGGGGGCGGCGGCGTCGATGGCGGCGAGGATCCGCGCGGGATCGACGGTGGTATCGGCCATACGGGCGGCGATTTGCGGGTCGAGTGCATCCAAGCTCACCGTGATGCGGTGCAACCCCGCTTCCTGTAGGGCGCGCACCACCGCCGGGGTCAGCAACGAGCCGTTGGTGGTAAGCGCGATGTTTTCAATCTCCGGAATCGCGGCCAATTGCGAGATCAGTACCGGCAACTCGTGGCGCAGCAGCGGCTCGCCGCCGGTCAGGTGCAACCGGCGAACGCCGAGCGCGGTGAACAGCTTCGTCAACCGGGTG
>VAPM010282342.1_pt1 | contig 11431 bp, 8 predicted proteins | sample 3395091 | NCBI WGS metagenome assembly VAPM01 (sample SAMN08290445, study PRJNA428436) | hydrothermal vent metagenome | isolation source: Deep-sea hydrothermal vent chimney 3 | place: Pacific Ocean: Juan De Fuca Ridge | reverse complement strand
GCGAGACGGTATTCGTACCATTGTGCGGCAAGAGCATGGACCTCGAATGGCTCGCCCGGCAGGGGCATTCGGTGATCGGCGTGGAAGTCAGCCCGATCGCCGTCGAATCGTTCTTCACCGAGCAGGGCCGGACGCCGGTGCACCGGTCCACGGGGCACGGCGAGCGCTGGGAAGACCCTCCGATATGCCTATGGTGCGGCGATTTTTTCGGGCTGCGGGCGCAGGACGTGACGCCGGCGCGCCTGTTCTATGACCGGGCCGCCCTCATCGCACTGCCGAAGGAGTTGCGGGTGCGCTACGCGGCGAAGCTCGCGGCGCTCCTGCCGGATGCGGCCCGGGGGTTGCTGATCACCTTCGAATATCCGCAGGAGGCCATGGCCGGGCCGCCGTTCTCCGTGAGCGAAGCGGAGGTGAGGGCGCTGTACGGGGACGCGTTCGCGATCCGTCGGCTCGCGCGACGCGACGTCCTGGATGAGTACCGGCGCTTCCGGGAACTGGGACTCGATACGCTCACCGAATCGGTCTATCTGCTGGAACGCGGCGAATAACGCCGGCGATTCGGATCGATCGTAGAAAACGGAGCGGGGGGCGGCGACGTACGCACCGCCGCACCGCCCCCCCCGCAGCGACTTGCGGCCCCCGGACGCGGCCGGGAATCATTCGTGGCCTGCGATACCGTGCTGGAGCGCGTAATGCATCAGCTCGCCGTTGTGACGCAGATCGAGCTTCCTCAGGACCCGGACCCGATACGTGCTCACGGTGTTCACGCTCAGCGACAGCTTGGATGCGATGTCCGAGACCCGGGATCCCGCCGCGATCATGCGCAGGATCTGGAACTCCCGATCCGAGAGCCTCTCGTGGGCCGGCTTGTCCGGACGGGCCATGGCGGCGGCCAGACTCTCGGCCACCGCCGGCGAAAGGTAGCGCCCCCCCGCCGCCACCTTGCGCACGGCCTCCACCAGTTCGGCGGCCACGCTGCGCTTGTTCAGGAAACCCGCCGCTCCGGCCTTGAGCACGCGCACCGCATACTGTTCCTCGGGGTACATGGTAAGGATCAGGACCGGAAGCTTGGGCCACTGCCGGTGGATCTGCTTGAGCAGTTCGACGCCGCTGCGTCCCGGCAGGGACACGTCCAGGACCACTACGTCGAAGGCTTCCGCCTGCAACCGCTCGAGGCAGCTTTCCGCGTCCCCGGCCTCGGCACAGGCCAAGCGATCGTCGGCCGCTTCGAGCGCGCGCATCAAGCCCTGGCGGACCACCGGATGGTCATCGACGATCAATATTCTCATTGGACCCAACCTCTGCGGAACCGGGTCCATCACCCCAGCGGGAGTGTCACGTGCACCCGCGTTCCGCGCCCCGGGCTCCCTTCGATCTCGAAATCCCCCCCCAACAACTGCATGCGCTCTCGCATTCCCAGGATCCCGTAGGAGTTGGGATCGGCGATCTTATCGGGCGTAATACCGCGCCCGTCGTCGCGCACTTCCAGGGACAGATTCGCATCGATACGCCGCAATACGACTTGCACGCACGAGGCCCCGGCGTATCGGGCCACGTTGGTCAAAGATTCCTGGACGACCCGAAACAGCGCGGTAGCCCGTTCGGGCGCAAGCGCGACCTCTTCCTCGGGCACCCGTACCGTACGCGCGATGCCGGTGCGCCTGCCGAATGCCCGGACCTCGGACTCGATCGCCGGCCCCAGCCCCAGATCGTCCAGAACCTGCGGGCGCAGATCGGCGATCAGCCGCGCCATGGAACCCAGGCCCTGTTCGATGAGCCCATTCATCTCCAACAGGCGTTCGCGCGCCGCAGTGTCTTCCGGAGGAAGGATCCGAAGGACCTGGGTGCAATTGAGGCTGAGGGCGGTGAAGACACTGCCGAACTCGTCGTGCAACTCCCGGGCGAGCGCAGTGCGTTCGCGCTCCGCGGCACATTGCACGTGCCCCGCGAACTTGCGCAGGAGATCCCCCGAAGCGGCCTCGCCCGGATCGCCCGCCATCGCGGCCGTGACCCCCGGACTCGCGGCAACGAACCACGCCAGCGCCACGCGCAGCAGCCGGCGCAACGATAGCGGTGGAGCCATGACCTGTCCCTGCATCCGCCACCCTCCGGCGGCCCGGGTCCCGCTCGCCGACGCCCCGCCTCCTGCGCCCATGTCGGCACCCGTTGCCCGCGATCGATCCGTATCGTTCATGAAGTCACAGAGAATCTTAGGCGATCCGCGGTACCGGCGCAAAAGCGGGCGCACGCCCCGGATCCCCACGACTCTGCTCGAGCTTGTGCGCACAAGCTGCCGGTTCGTAGGATCGTCGGACCCGCCGGGAGTTGCACCGGGTCGGGTTCATGCCGCCGCATCACCGCGAGCGAGTTTTCAACTTTCTGTAAGATAAGCATTTATCATGCTTCGACGCCGTGGTGCGACAGCGACGGGTATGTCGTACCGATCGGAGTCGGCAGGCCCCCGATGATCTTCCTCGCGCTGAATGGGACGCGCTGGATCCAACCTGAAGAACGGTCGCGGGAGTGCGACGGGCGGCGTATCCTGGCCCGCATTGCGCCAACGCACCTGTCCGGGGGCCGGAACTCCCGATCCCGCTTCGCGGTCCTATCGAAAATGTGACGGCTCCGGGGAGAGCGACATGCCAACCAATATACGAACCGAGTCGTCATGGAACCGGTGTGCGATCGACGCCCACCCTGCTCCGGGGCTCAGGGGGCGCATTCGCCGATTGGCGGCGATCCTGGCGACCGTCATCGCGTTGATCGCAATCCCCGGTGCCCGCGCGGGCCGCGCGCCCGGTGTCCTGCGCGCGACCCTGAAAAACGGCCTGCGCGTGGTCATCGTCCGCAACCCGCTCGCGCCGGTGGTCACCACCGAAGTCAACTATCTCGTCGGATCGAACGAGGCGCCGCCCGGCTTCCCCGGTATGGCCCATGCCCAGGAGCACATGATGTTCCGCGGCAGCCCCGGGTTGTCCGCAAATCAGCTCGCCTATATCGGGGCGGCCATGGGCGGAGACTTCGACGCCGACACCCAGCAGACCGTCACCCAATACCTCTTTACCGTGCCGGCCCGCGACCTGCGCGTCGCGCTGCACATCGAGGCGATCCGGATGCGCGGGGTGCTCGACCATGAGGCGCTGTGGCGGCGCGAGCGCGGCGCCATCGATCAGGAGGTGGCCCGGGATCTCTCGAGCCCCGACTACCGCCTCTACCGGCGCCTGCTCGCGCGGCTGTTCCACGGCACCCCCTATGCGCATGACGCGCTTGGGACCCACGCCTCCTTCCAGCGCACCACCGGGGCGATGCTGCGCAAATTCCACGAGGCGTGGTACGCACCCAACAACGCGATCCTGGTGATCGCGGGCGACGTGCGGCCGAAACGGGCGCTGCGCCGGGTACGCGAGCTGTTCGGCGCAATCCCGCGCCGCAGCATCCCGCCGCGCCCGGCCGTTCACCTGCGTCCGGTCGTGCCGACGACGCTGCATCTGACCACCGACCGGGGCTACGGCCTGGCGGTACTGGCCGTGCGCATGCCGGGCACCGACAGCCCGGACTACGCGGCCGCGCAGGTCCTGGCCGACGTCCTCAACAGCCAACGCGGCAACCTCTACGCCTTGGTGCCGGAGGGCAAGGCCCTGAGCGCGAACTACTCGATGAGCGCTTGGCCGGGGACCGGACTCGGCATCGCCGCGCTCGGTTTTCCGCGCGACGGCAACCCGCAGCACGTGGTTGCGAACCTCCGGCATGTCCTGGCCGGGATCGCCAAGCACGGCGTACCCGCGGACTTGGTGGCCGCGGCCAAGCGCCGCGAACGGGCGGGGGCGGCGTTCTGGGCGAACTCGATCCCCGAACTGGCGGACATTTGGTCGCAGAGCGTGGCGGTGGAAGGGCGCCGCTCACCGTGGGACGATATCGCGGCGATCGATCGGGTCACGCCGCGCGACGTCGACCAAGCGGCGCGTCGCTGGCTGGATCCGCGCCACGCCGTGATCGCGGTCCTCACCCCCAAGTCCTCGGGTCGGCCGGTCTCCGGCAAGGGCTACGGCGGCAAGGAATCGTTCGCCCCGCACGCCGTGCACTCGGTACATCTGCCCGAGTGGGCGCGGCGTGCGCTCAACCGACTCACCGTACCCCCGTCGGCACTGCATCCGGTCAGCATGGTGCTGCCCAACGGGCTGCGGCTGATCGTGCAACGCGAGACCGTCAGCCCGACCGTAAACGTCTACGGACGCGTGCGCACCAACGCCGACCTGGAAGCGCCCAGGGGTCAGGAGGGGGTCGCGGGCGTGCTCTCCGACCTGTTCGACTACGGCACCACCCATCTGGGCCGCCTGGCCTTCCAGCGGGCGCTGGACGCGATCGCCGCCGGCGAGTCCGCCGGCTACGACTTCTCCCTCCAGGTGCTCGACGATCACTTCGCTCGCGGCATGCAGTTGCTGGCCGGCAATCTGCTGAACCCGGCGCTCCCGCCCGCCGCCTTCAAGGTGGTGCGCACGCAACACGCGGCCGCGGCCGCCGGCGAGCTGCACAGCCCGGCCTATCTTTTCGGACGCGCCTTGCACGCCGCCCTGTATCCGCGCAACGACCCCACGCTCCGGGAGGCCACGCCCGCGACCATCGGATCCCTGACGCTGCACGAGGTGCGGCGTTATTACCGCAAGACCTTCCGGCCCGATCTCACGACCATCGTCGTCATCGGCAAGATCACCCCGCAACGGGCCCGCGCCGTCGTCGACCGGTACTTCGGCTCGTGGAAGGCGCACGGCCCGCGACCCGACACCTGGCTGCCGCCGGTCCCGCCGAACCGCCCGTCGATCACCCGGGTGCCGGACGCCGGACGCATCCAGGACCAGGTCGCCCTCGCCGAGACCCTGGGCCTGACACGCGCCAATCCGGACTACTACGCCCTGCAGCTCGGCAATCACGTGCTCGGCGGCGGCTTCTATGCGACGCGCCTGTACCGCGACCTGCGCCAGGAGCGGGGGCTGGTCTACTACGTATCCTCGAATTTCGAGATCAACCGTACCCGGGGCGCCTATGTCGTGTCCTACGGTTGCGATCCGCGCAACGCCGCGCGCGCCCGCGCGATCGTCGTACGTGATCTGAAGCAAATGCAGACCACGCCGGTGGACCCCGCGGAGCTGCACCGGGCCAAGGCCCTGGCACTGCGCGAGATCCCGCTCTCGGAGGCGAGCGTCGACGATATCGGAGCGGGCCTGCTCGCCCGCGCCGTGGACAAGCTGCCCCTCGACGAGCCCACGCGCGCCGCGCGCCGCTATCTCCACCTCAGCGCCGCCCGGATCCGGGCGGCCTACGCTCACTGGCTGCGCCCGGGCGATCTGGTGCAGGTCACGCGCGGGCCGCCGCCCCGGTGACCGGCGTTGGAGCGCCGCAGATCCCCTTCGTCCGCGGTTCTTGACCGGCGTCAATGCCGCACCGCACGCCGATCCCTACAGTAGCCGTACGGGGCGCGGAGCCGGTTATCGCGCCCGGGCTCCCGCCGTCCACCACATCCCCCATGCACTCGAGAAGGACCGCCATGGCGCACCGGAGTACCGTCATCCTCGACGGCAACGAGGCCGTCGCGCGTATCGCCTACCTGACCAACGAGGTCATCGCGATCTATCCGATCACCCCCGCCTCCCCCATGGGCGAGCTGGCCGACGCGTGGGCGACACAGGGGCGGACCAATCTCTGGGGTGCGGTCCCCGAGATCGTGCAGATGCAGAGCGAGGCGGGCGCGGCCGGCGCAATACACGGTGCGCTGCAGAGCGGTGCGCTGAGCACCACCTTCACCAGCTCGCAGGGCCTGCTCCTGATGCTGCCGAACATGTACAAGATCGCCGGCGAGCTGACGCCGGCGGTCTTCCATGTGGCGGCCCGCTCGCTCGCCACCCACGCCCTGTCGATCTTCTGCGACCACGCCGACGTGATGGCGGCGCGCACCACCGGCTTTGCGATCCTCGCCTCGAACTCCGTCCAGGAGGCCGCCGACCTCGCACTCGTCGCGCAGGCCGCCACACTGGAGTCGCGCATCCCCATCGTCCACTTCTTCGACGGCTTCCGTACCTCGCATGAGATCGACGACATCGAGCCCGTGACCGAGGAGCTGGCGGCGGAGATGATCGACGCCGCGCGCGTCGCGGAGCACGGCGCCCGTGCGCTGTCCCCGGAGCATCCCGTGCTGCGCGGCAGTTCCCAGAACCCGGACGTGTACTTCCAGAGTCGCGAGCGCGTCAACCCCTATTACCAAGCCATGCCGGGAATCGTCGCGGGGGTGATGGAACGCTTCGCCGCACTCACCGGGCGCGTATACCGGCCGTTCGACTACGTGGGGGCCCCCGACGCCGAGCGCGTGGTGATCCTGATGGGCTCCGGCGCCGAGACCGTCGAGGAAAGCGTCCGCCACCTCACCGAGCGCGGCGAGCGGGTCGGCGTGGTGAAGGTGCGCCTGTACCGGCCGTTCGATGCCGAGCGGTTCCTCGCCGCGCTGCCGCGAAGCGTACGCCGCATCGCGGTGCTCGACCGCACCAAGGAACCCGGCGCCGACGGCGAACCCCTCTACAAAGACGTCGCCACGGCGCTCGCCCGCGCATGGGCGCAGGACGGGCCGCGGCCGGAGGAGTTCCCGGTGGTGACGGGCGGGCGCTACGGACTCTCGTCCAAGGAATTCACCCCCGGCATGGCGAAGGCGGTGTTCGACGAGCTGCGCCGCGAACGCCCGCGCCACCCCTTCACGATCGGGATCCGCGACGACGTGAGCCACACCAGCCTGGAGTGGGACGCACGCTTCCGTACCGAGGCCGGCGACTCCACGACGCACTGCGTCTTCTACGGCCTCGGCTCCGACGGGACCGTCAGCGCGAACAAGAACTCCATCCGGATCATCGGCGGTGCAACCGGGCTGCACGTGCAGGGCTACTTCGTCTACGACTCCAAGAAGGCCGGCGCGGTCACCGTCTCCCACCTGCGCTTCGGTCCGCAACCCATCCGGGCGCCGTATCTGATCGGCACCGACGAGGCGCAGTTCGTCGCCTGTCACCAGGCGCAGTTCCTGAAGCGCTACGACGTGCTCGACCATGCCGCGCCGGGCGGTGTGTTCCTGCTCAACTCCCCCGCCGCACCGGACGCCGTGTGGAACACCCTGCCGCGCGAGATGCAGCGCCAGATCCTCGACAAACACCTGGAGTTCCACGCCATCGACGCCTACCGCATCGCCGAGGAGAACGGTCTCGGGACGCGCGTCAACACGGTCATGCAGACCTGCTTTTTCGCGATCAGCGGGGTATTACCGCGCGACGAGGCGATCGAGGCGATCCGCGATACCGTACGCAAGACTTATGGAAAGCGCGGACCGGACATCGTCGAGGCCAACCTGCGCGCAATCTCGGCGGCACTCGGGGCCCTGTATCGGGTCGCGGTCCCGGGGCGCGTCACCGGCGGTTTCGACCGGCCTGCGCCGCTGCCCGCCGAGGCCCCGGAATCGGTGCGCCGCCTCACCGGCGAGCTGATCGCCGGGCGCGGCGACGCCCTCCCGGTCAGTGCCCTGCCGGTCGACGGCACCTATCCGCTCGGCACCGCGGCCTGGGAACGGCGTAACCTGGCCGTCGAGATCCCGGTATGGGAACCGGACCTGTGCACCCATTGCGGCAAGTGCCCGTTCGTGTGTCCGCACGCGGCGATCCGCAGCAAGCTGTTCCCGGCGCAACTCGCCGATGCCGCCCCGGCGAGCTTCAAGCACGTGCCGGTCAAGGGCCGGGACTTCGAGCCCGGGTTGCACATCAGCTACCAGGTGGCCCCCGAGGACTGCACCGGCTGCGGTCTGTGCGTCGAGATCTGCCCGATCCGCGACAAGCACAATCCCGACCGCAAGGCGCTCAACATGGCGCCGCACGCGCCGCTGCAGGAGGCGGAAGGCGACAACTGGGTATTCTTCCAATCGCTCCCGGAGTACGACCGCAGCCGGCTGCGCCGCGAGACCATCAAGGGTTCCATGGTGCTGCAGCCGCTGTTCGAGTTCTCCAGCGCGTGCGTGGGCTGCGGGGAGACCCCCTACCTGCGCCTGGCCACCCAGCTCTTCGGGGACCGTATGGTGGTCGCCAACGCGACCGGATGCTCATCGATCTACGGCGGCAATCTGCCGACGACGCCGTGGACCACCAACGTCGAGGGACGCGGCCCGGCATGGTCCAACTCGCTGTTCGAGGACAACGCGGAGTTCGGGCTGGGAATGCGCATCGCGATCGACCAGCAGGCCCGCCAAGCGCGCGTCCTGCTCAATGCGCTGCGCCCGGCGATCGGCGACGAGCCGGCCGACGCCCTGACCGGCGCCGACCAATCCACCGAGGCCGGCATCCATGAACAGCGCGAGCGGGTCGCGCAACTGCGCGCGCGCCTGCGCGACCTGGACGACCCCGCCGCGCGACGGCTCGAATCGCTCGCCGAGTTCCTGATCCGGCGCAGCGTGTGGATCATCGGCGGCGACGGCTGGGCCTACGACATCGGCTTCGGGGGGGTCGACCAGGCGCTCGCCTCGGACCGCGACGTGAACATCCTGGTGCTGGACACCGAGGTCTATTCGAATACCGGCGGCCAGACATCGAAGGCCACGCCGCGCGGGGCGGTCGCGAAGTTCTCCGCGGCCGGGAAACCGGGCGCCAAGAAGGACCTCGCCCGCATCGCCATGGACTACGGCAACGCGTACGTGGCGCAAGTGGCGTTCGGCGCCAAGGACGTGCAGACGCTACGCGCGTTCCTGGAAGCGGAATCCTATCCGGGGCCCTCGCTGATCATCGCCTACAGCCCGTGCATCGCGCACGGCGTGGACCTGGCGAACAACCTGCGCCAACAGACGCTGGCGGTGAAGAGCGGGCATTGGCCGCTGTTGCGCTATGATCCGCGCCGCACCGCGCAGGGAAAGAATCCGCTGCGCCTCGACTACGCCCGCCCGTCGATCCCCTACCGGGACTTCGCCTTGACGGAGGCACGCTTCAGCCTGCTGCAGAAAACGAACCCCGAGAATGCCGAGCGACTTCTTCGCGCCGCACAGGAAGACGCCGACGCGCGTTTCCGGCGCTATGCGCACGACGCCGGCGTGGATCAGCCGCCCGAACACCCGAAGGACTGAAACGGCCGATCTGCGCACGAGGTCATCTCATGACTTTCCCCTGATCCAGAATCAGGTGAAACAGGCGCGACTTATCGGTTTGCGCCTCCACCGGGCAGTTTTTGCAGCCCCGGGAAGTGGGCTTGTTCCGGCATCCGAAACACTGCTCGACGAGTTGCAGGGCGGCGGAGATCTGCTGCAGCGCATCCCGGCATTCCCGTTGCTTCTCTTCCACGTCCAGACGGAGTTCGTTCAACAACGCGAAGACCTTGTGACTGGCCTCGTCTCCACTTCGGCTTTCAGGTCGGGCAACGGCCAGTTCGCGGACGGTACGCAAGGGCACATCGAGACGTACCAGATGTTGAATGACACGCAGACGCGCAATATCCCCTTGCGAATAGAGCCGCGTCCCCTTGGCGGTCCGGAACGGCGTCAACATGCCCTGTTCCTCGTAGAACCGCAATGTTCGGGGAGTCGTATCCAACAGCCCGGCGACCTCGCCGATTTTATAGTCGGGCCTGTTACGGCCGGCCGCACTGATCTCCTGTTTTCCCGGCATGTGCGTCCCTCTACAGCCCGACGAGCTGTGCTTCATGTCCGAGTTCCCTCACCTTTTCCAGCAACTGCACCGCTTTTACGGCACGTTGGTCATAGGCCACCATGACCAGATGATCCTTTTCGGGGGTGAACCGTGTTTCGGAAACCCCCTCGATCTGATTCAGCTTATGAATCACATGCCGGGCGGCCGATTCGTCAAGGGCGCCGTTGGTATGGATCAGGACCGCGGCGTGCTTCGGGTCCGGTTCCTCCGGATCGATTTCAGCAAACGTCCTGGTGTCCGGTCCTTTTCCACGTATGGGCAGTTTCGTGATATTCATGGTGTCACCCGACTGTTTATCGACTCAGTGGAGGTAAGCCCCGGCCGCGCCGGGGGTGATTTGACTGAAGGATCAGATGAACAGGGTTACATCGCTTTTTTGTGCGACCGGCAAAAAACTGGCCGCACCCGCGTAATCCGCCACCTCGGGAATGAAGTCATCCCGACTGTAACCGAACACGTCCACCGTCATCTGACAGGCGATCATTTTCACGCCCGCCTCCAGGCATAACCGACGCAATTCCTCGACCGTGGCCACCCCCTTGTTCTTGAAAGTCTTCTTCATCAGGGCCGTGGCCAGCTTTTCAAAGCCGGGGACGTTTGCCATGATCAGGTTCGGTATCGGCCACTCGATGTTCTGAAACCACCGGGGACCGAACGGCATCTTCATCGGCATGGCCGGATTGCCAAGCGGACTGAGCGTGGCGCCGAGATCCTTCTTCAGCAGCAGCAGACCGTAAAAGGTGAAAAATGTGGACACCTCCCAGCCCAGCGCGGAGGCGGTGGAAGCCAGAATGAACGGTGGATAGGCCCAGTCCAACGTGCCCTTGGTGACGATGATCGTCATGGAAGGGGTTTTTGCCGCCTCGATTTCCTTCAGTTTTTCGGGAAGCCGCTCGCCCAGGCGCCGGTCGAACCATGTATCGAGCTGTTCCTGCCGCATGATTTCCGGTGAGGTTGCCATTCCTCCATCCTCCTTTTCATTTTGATTTCTATCACCTACGTTCGTGTCTGGAGATAGGTCTCTCTGAATACAGGCCATTGGAGTCTTTAGTTATATCTATCTCACGCGAAGGTTAGAAAACAAATCCCGGGATGTCAAGCCCACTCCGGGAATAGTTGTGCAACTTCCCGCTTATTAGCAGGAACGAGAATGCCTTCGGCCGCCCGGCAGACGGGCGATCTATTGGCGGGATATGATCACCATCGCATTTTTCTGCGGACGAGGACACGCTGAAGATGCCGCTCGCCGGGGCGGCGTGGTTCACCTGTGCAGTGCCTTACTGCATTACGAGCCGTAGCCGAAATTCACATCCCTTCTTTGCAATTCACCGAATATCAATCAGTTATCCTGGATTTTCGCAGGAATCCAGGGGGATGGTGGTAAAGATGGACCAGCGCCCCTTTTTCTCCCAATTTCCTTAAAGAACCCGCTGCCAATGTCGCTAATCGTACATGGGGGGCCGTAGGGGGAGCCGTGAGGCTGCCGTCAAGATGCCCTGGAACCGGGCACTGATCCCGGCCAATGGAGGTTACTTCCAGAAAACCTGGATGTTTCTGCGGAGGTGCGCAATGAAAGCTCTCAAGACCGTCGCCCTGATACTCGGATTTCTCCTTCTTTCCGCCTGTGTCAGCGGCAGCAGTGGCAGCACAACCGGCAGTAGCGGGACCGTCACCGGCGTGACCACGGTAGCGCAACTGTCCGTCGTAACGGCCAACTAGGG
>VAPM010923117.1_pt1 | contig 11432 bp, 9 predicted proteins | sample 3395091 | NCBI WGS metagenome assembly VAPM01 (sample SAMN08290445, study PRJNA428436) | hydrothermal vent metagenome | isolation source: Deep-sea hydrothermal vent chimney 3 | place: Pacific Ocean: Juan De Fuca Ridge | reverse complement strand
CCTTCAGAAATTTGCTTTTTAAATAGTGGTATAACAGAACCATTAGAGCCTAATACATTTCCAAAACGAGTGGTTATAAATTTAGTCTTACCTTCTGCATTTAAGCAATTTGCATAAATTTCAGCTACACGTTTGGTAGCTCCCATTACATTGGTTGGGTTTACAGCCTTATCTGTAGATACCATTACAAACTTCTCCACATTGTGTTTTAAAGCTAAGTCCATTACTATACGGGTACCATATACATTTACCTTAACTGCTTCGTAAGGGTTTTCTTCCATTAGTGGTACATGTTTATATGCAGCAGCATGAAACACCAATTCAACATTATATTTTTTAAAAATGTCATCCATACGAAGTTCATTTCTAATATCAGCAACTTCTATGGAAAAATTTTTATACCTTTTTCTAATAAAACTTTGCTGTACGTTATACAGATCAGATTCTGCCTGATCTAATAATATTAAATGTTTATAATTATAGTTTCCAGCCTGATGGGCAATTTCGGCTCCAATTGACCCGGCTGCACCCGTAATTAGAATAACCTTATTATTCAGCTCTTTTTGTAAAATGGGATTGTTAATTTTAATAGGTGCTCTGTTCAATAGATCTTCAATTTTTACTTGCTCTATCTGTCCAATGTTTAAATCGCCATTGATCCATTTATCAATTGAAGGGACTATTTTTACTTTTACTGGTAGTGCTAATAAAGAATCAACTATCTCCATCAAACGGTACGGTTTTATATTTTGAATAGAGACAATAATTTCTTTTATTGCATTTTTATCAATATATTCATTCGTAATGGCATGAGATGCATAGACTTTAACTCTATTAAATTTTTTACCAATTTTTCGTTTATCATCGTCTATAAAGCCAACAATATTAGCCCCATTATTAATATCATTATTAATAGTTGCATAAGTTAATAATCCTGCTTCACCAGCACCATAAATAAGTGTTTTCACAGGTGCTTTATACTCATTTAAAACCTTAAATATTACACGTTTAAAAATATATCTACTAGCTATTAATACAATGATATTTAATAGATAATGAATGGTCATTACCGAAAAAGGGACGGCAAACCTATTTGTAATTTCAAATTCTCTATCCGCTAATGTAATTAGTATCAATATAATAAAAAGAATAGTAACTCCATAAAATACATTTAATGCATCTTTTATTCCGGTTTGTCTAACTGTGCCTTTATAAGAACCAACAATTAAAAAGCTAAGTATTGTCAACACTGTAACTAGACCAATTTGTGAGAAAAAACCAAATTTTTGAAAACTCAGTTTAAAATTAAAATTGATAAGGTAAGCTATAAAGAAAGTTTGTAATACTAATGAAATATCAATCAATAAAACGACCCATCTTGCAACTGAAGCTTTAGCTCCTTTTAAAAAAAATGATTTTAACATATTACCTAAATAACAACTAAATCAAGATTAATCCTGAAGATACTCTTTATTTTACAAAGGTCGGAAATCTAAATGAGAAAAGCATAAATAATATTATTTATGCTTTAAATTAGTTTCAAACAATATATATCTAAAATAGATTAAAAATTAGATTTTATATGATGAACTACTCTATGCAATTCATCTTTCATTAAATTTGAACCGCTAGGCAAACACAATCCCCGTTGGAACAAATCTTTAGAAGTATCATTACTATACATTGGGTACTCTTGAAAAACCGGTTGTAAATGCATAGGTTTCCAAAGCGGTCTTGATTCAATATTTTCTTTTTCTAATGTCAACCGTATTTTTTCTCTGGTTTCAAAACTATCTGTTAAAATTGTAGTTAGCCATCTATTTGTATAAAACCCATCTGGCTCTTCTATAAAAGAAATATCATTTATTTCTGATAATTCTTTTTTATAGAAGTCAAAATTCTTTCTTCTAGCTTCTACTCTATCATCTAATACTTCTAATTGTCCTCTACCAATACCTGCTAAAATATTTGACATTCTATAATTATAGCCTATTTCAGTATGTTGGTAATGAGGAGCTTGATCGCGAGCTTGTGTTGCCAAAAAAGTAGCTTTTTTACAATATTCAACATTATTTGAAATCATTGCACCTCCACTAGAAGTGGTAATGATCTTATTCCCATTAAATGAAAAAATACCTATTTCTCCAAAAGTCCCCATAGCCTTCTCCTTATAAGTTGACCCAATAGCTTCAGCAGCATCTTCGATTATAGGAATGTTATATTTTAAAGATATTTCCATGAGTTCATCCATTTTTGAAGGCATTCCATATAGGTGCACTACTAAAATAGCTTTTGGTTTTTTGTAGTTGGTTATTCTATCTTTAATAGCTTCTTCTAAGATTTCAGGACTCATATTCCACGTATCTTTTTCTGAATCAACAAAAATGGGAATGGCTTTTTGGTATCGAATTGGGTTTACTGTTGCTGAAAAGGTAAAGGAAGAACACAATACTTCATCATTTTCTTCAATACCCAACAATATTAAGGCTAAATGGATAGCAGCTGTACCAGAGCTCAAGACTGAGCAAGCATTCGCACCAGTATATTTACAAATATCTTGTTCTAATCCATTTACATTAGGACCCAAAGGGGCTATCCAATTGGTATCAAATGCTTCTTTTACATATTTTTGTTCTTCGCCTGTTAAGTGTGGTGAAGAAAGCCATATTTTTTTATTCATATTTATTAATAACTATATTAAATTCAATAAATCGTTTACAATTCTCTCTGCAGTTTTTCCGTCCCATAAATATGGAATATCTCCTGTTTTCCATTTTCCTTGGTGCAATTTTTCCATAAAAGGTGCTACATTTTTAGGATTAGTACCTACCAATTCATTAGTGCCAATAGTAATAGTTTCCGGGCGTTCGGTATTATCTCTTAAAGTCATGCATGGCACTTTTAGTACAGTAGTCTCTTCAGTAATTCCACCTGAATCTGTAATCACAGCAAAAGCATGTTGTACTAAGTAATTAAACTCTAAATAGCCTAATGGCTCTACCATGTGTAAATTTTCAGCTTCAATACCTATAATTTTTAATATTTTGGCAGTTCGCGGATGAACTGGAAATATAATAGGCATACCCCTAGTTCCCTTCACTATTTCATCAATCAAGCTTTTTAATTTAACTTCTTCATCAACATTTGCAGGACGGTGGAGCGTCATTACAAAATATCCTTTTTCTTTTAATTGGTGATCATCCCATATAGTAGGTTTTATAAATCTTGACATATTTTTAAGTAACGTATCAATCATGGTATTCCCTACATAACGAATCTTACTTTCATCATGTCCTAATTTTTGTAAATTCTTGTTAGCAATCTCACTTGTTGTGTAAAAAATATCGGTAATAGCATCCGTTACCATCCTATTAATTTCTTCCGGCATGGTAATATCATTAGAACGGATACCTCCCTCTACATGGATTACACCCATTCCAAGTTTTTTAGCTACTATAGAACAAGCCATGGTAGAAGTAACATCACCAACTACTAATACCCAATCAGTTGGTTCTTTAAGTAGCAGCTGCTCATAACGTTCCATAATTCTAGCAGTTTGCTCAGCCTGAGTACCGGAACCAACTTCTAAATTAACATCCGGTTCAGGAATACCTAACTGGTCAAAAAAACTACCTGACATTTTTTTATCATAGTGTTGACCCGTATGAATTAACCGATATTGAATTTTATTTCTCCTATCTTCTGACAGACTACTAACTCTTTCTAATTCGTCAATAATAGGTGCTATTTTCATAAAGTTAGGTCTAGCTCCTGCTATGATGTCTAGTTTCATATACTAAATTCTTTTTTATAAAGGTCAGTAGTTAGTTACCTCTATAAATTTATTTTTTAACTGCAGGTACACCAGCATAAGTTGAATATTTTTCCACATTGCTGATTAACATACTTTGCCCCCCAATAACAGCACCTTCACCGATTAGAACTTGTTGAATCGTTGATACTCCAATCCCTATTTCTACATACGGTTCTACAAAAGTAAATCCCGCAAAATTTACGCCCGGAGCTAATGAACAACATTTTTTTATAGTTGAATTGTGTCCAATAGCGCAATTCATATTAATAACAACAAAATCGCCAATTTCAGATTCATGATTAATGGAAACTCCAGGATAAATAATAACTCCCTTTCCTAACTTAACTTTATTTGATACCCATGCATTATTAGATATAAAATTCGGGAAATTATAATGTTTACCAATTTTAGTTAGTATTTTTTTCTTGGTTAAAGGACTCGAAATTCCAATAGCAATTAAAGTGTTCTTGTAGTCGCTAATTTTATCAATAGAGCCTAATACTGGTATACCCCAATACATATTCCCAATCTTACTTTTATCATCATCCAAAAAACCAATGATGTTATAGGTATTTCTAAACAATTCTTGATTTAAGGCTAAAAACCCACCTACGTTACCTGCTCCAATAATTATTAAGTCTTGTCTCATTTATATAGTTCAAGCTTTTCTTTTAATCCTTTTTTTACAGGTAATTGCCATAATAATTTACACCAATTATGATTACCCTCTAATAATTCTGGTCCATTATTTGTAATTGCTACATCCCAACCTATAGATCTATTTTCTTTATACAGCAAAGCAGCTTCCTTAACCATGCCCAATGATTCTTTCCAAAATGGCACTTTAAACCCTATTAAATTAACTCCTGTTATTGGGTGATTTACTTGGTCATTTTTTGTAATATCACTATATACAGCAGGTCTTTCTATAACCCCTGTCTTTTCATTAATAGGAGCAGCAATATTTCCAGCAGCTAAATTATCTACATAAGAGTCAATGGTTATTCTTAACCTCGTTCCTAAAATTTCAACTTCATCATTCTTATTTAACTGTGTGAAAATTCTTATCGTATTTAACCCTGATGGTGAAAGTTTCATTAAATCATCATGCTGAACAATAAATTCTTCGATAAGGTCATTTTCCGTTTTATTTAATATTCTTACCAATTCATTATTTTCGATTTCTTTTAAATTGAGAACTTCAATTCCTTCTCCACATTGACCATCAGATGATTTCAATACCATAAAGCCCGATTTATTGTTCAAAATGTCTTTTGCGCTTAGATTATTGGATAAAAATTCTTCTTTACTACAATATTTATGAGTTATAAATTTTGAATATTTTTCTAAAAATAATAATTTATTCTCTAATAAACTTCTTTTATTTTTAGGGTTCATTATTAATTGATATTCATACATATAGCCTGTTCCTGCATAGGTCTCCTTTTCTAGATTAGTTAATTCAAAAAATCTAAAATAAAAATAATCTTCAATAGATATATTATATTTTAAAGAGGATCTAATTATATTTTTCCATAAACTTAGCTTAGAGATGTTTTGTTTCTTAACCACATACTCCATAAATTTTTTCAATTTAGGTTTATCCAATTCTTTCAAATAATATCCTAAGTAAATAACTCTTTTTAGCATCATTAATTATTTCCTGTAAATGGTTGCATTGGTCTATTATCATTTTGGTTTACGCCTTCTCTTTTAAGTACTTTTATCAAAGTTAGCCATAAAATTTTCAGATCAAATAAAAATGATAAATTATCGACATAGTATACATCAAACTCAAATTTTTTTGTCCAAGAAATAGTATTTCGTCCATTTATTTGCGCCCATCCTGTAATACCTGGTTTTACATTATGTCTACGATTTTGTTCTTTCGAATACAAGGGGATATATTTGAATAATAAAGGTCTAGGCCCTATTAAGCTCATTTCTCCTATTAATACGTTTATTAGCTGTGGTAACTCATCTAATGAAGTTTTTCTAATAAAAGCACCTAATTTTGTTATTCTTTTATTATCAGAAAGTAGTACTCCTTGTTTATCTTTTTCATCGGTCATTGTTTTAAACTTTATAATTCTAAATTTTTTTTTATTCTTCCCAGGTCTTTCTTGAAAGAAAAATGGTGTTTCTTTATTTTGTACAATAAGTAATAAACTAAGTAAAATTATTATCGGAATAATTAGAATTAACAGAAAAAGGCTAACTATAAAATCTAATATTCTTTTTAAATAGTTTTGATACATTTATTTCTTCTTGTTTGAAATTAAGTTTCCTAATTCATTGGCAGACATAAATTCTACATCAGGCCATCTTTGCACTATTTTATGCAATAATTCCTTTAAAGCGGTAATACCTATTTTTCTGTTTTCAAGGTCTATATGTCCACAAAAATTAACCCGATGGGAACTTATAATCGCAGGTCGGTTCCAGAAAAAAGCTGCTTGTATTTGATCTAAGGCCAATTGAACAGTATCAATAGTATTGTTATTTGTAGGTTCAAAAACTACATTCCTAACTAAGTTATACTGCCCTTTACTTATTTTTTTTCCAGTATAATTATAAGATTTTTGATATTTCCCTTGACCAATATGTTGATTATGAATTAGATTTATATCAATGAAAGAAATACCTAATTCCTTAAGTAAAGGCAAATGCACCGGATGTATCTTTGAGGTAGGCGGCATAAAAACAGATGGAAGAAAACCAAAAACATTTTTGAATTGTGTTATTCCATCTTTTAATATATTGGAAATTTCATTATTTTCTTCTTCTTCCCAAAAATCGAAAGCCGCCGTATAATTAATTGTATTGTAACCAGAGTTTGAAATACTCGTATAGGATCTATTTTTTAAAGCGGTCAACACTTCTTTATCTCTTTGCGCTAATTTTTCATCAAAAACCTTCAGATTTAGATGCTCTCGACCATGAAATTGAGGTCTCATCAATCCTTCATTAATTCCATGTTGCCATAATTTCCAAGCACCCTCATAGGCAAGTGGATCCTTCCTTTGTAATTTTTCATAAGTTTCAGGAAGATTTTCATAACTATAATATTCATAGTTATTGTCTGCCATCTCTTCAAAATTGATATTACAGGGCATAGCAAAAGGAGTAAAAACTGCGGAATTACCATTTACATCTTTAACCGATATTAAGGTTTCGAAAAGAATTTCTAAATCCTGTCTAGTTTCTAAAGTATCGAAAGCATCAAAGCGAGATTTAACATTTAACCCTGCATTATCCATGTTTTCTCTTGCTTTCTTGCTATCCAAACGAACATTTCCGTAATCATCTACAGAAATAACAACAATTTTTCGTTTGGTTTTCCAACCGTAAACATTCTTAAGGTTATTTAATAGGATTTGTTTCATTAAATTCTTTTATTCTTCTTGAGATTTTTCCACTCGCTTTGCTCAGCTGAAATGACAAATTGCACTCGCTTAGCGAAATCTAAATAACTAATTCATTTATGTACTTTTCAACAAATTTCATTGCATTTTTTCTTTTAAAATTCTCAGCTGCTTTTATGCTATTGGCGGATAGTTCTGCATAATAGGCAGTGTCTTGTATCAATTTTAAAATAAACTTTTCTGCTTTATCCAATTCTTTCTCTGTAAAGCATTCTGCATGCTTGTAAATTTTTGTATAATGTTGCAATTCTGAATCTGGTGCAGAAAAATAGAGCGACGGGATACCATAATTCATTAAATTGTATGCCTTACTTGGTACGCTTCCTTTAGAAATAACTTCATCTAAAATAACGACACCAAGATCTGCTGCTGCCAAAGAATAAGGAAAATTATCATCCGATTGAAACGGTAAAAATTGACAATTTCTTAACTTTTTTTCTTGAACTAAATTCTCTAAAACTTTTTTTCTCGGGCCTCTACCAATTATTTGAAAAATAATATTTTCATAATTTTGCATTTTTTCTGCTAAGACAACCATCGTTTCTACTTTATGAGTAAGACCTATATTACCAGAATATTGTACTACAAATTTATTTTCTAAATTTTGTTCTTTAATAAAGACGTTTTCATTTTTAGCAATTGTACTTTTTTCTTGAAATATTGACCAAATGGGTTGAATGATAATCTTGTCTCGAGAAACATATTGGCTTAGTAAATCCGCCATTAAATTTCCAATTGAAAATATTTTATATGCTTTTTTGAAAGAAATATGATTTAGTTTAGCCCAGCTCTTATAAATGAAGTGATTTTCTTGCATTCCGGTAATTTTGAAAGTATCCGGAAAAACATCCCAAACTAACATGCTAAATTTATGAGGGAGTACTATATTCAACAAGTAACCCATGGGTGGGGCAGAGATAAAAAAAACTTCCTGTTTTCTATATTTTGTTAACAATAAAAAATAGATCTCTAGTAAAGCTTTCCCATAAATAAAAGCTTTTTTAAAACCATGCTCCTCTTTCCATTTGGTAATCCAAGAAACATGAGTTTTAGAATTTAATTTTTCTCCTTGTTCATGAATACTACCCGTTATTAAACTTACCTCATCAAACTCTTTCGCTAGCTCATTACAAATACCAATGGTTAAATAGTTTACAGCTTGATTAACAACAACAATTTTTCTATCTATAATTTTCACTTAACAATTTATTTTTCGTTTATTAACTTTTTACAAATTTCAAGATAATGAGTTGCTCTTTGTGTAGCGGTTCCAAATATTTTAATTCTGCTTAATCCATTTTTTATTAATCTATTTTGTAAATCTTTTGAATTATATAAGTCTATAATTTTAGTTGCGATGTCTTTTGCATCAATTGGGTTTACATAAATAGCAGCATTTTGACAAATAGTGTGTGCAAAACCCATATCGCTTGTTACAATTGGCTTTTCCATTCTCATTGCTTCAACATATGACGCTGAAAAGCATTCTAATAATGTAGGCAAAAACATAGCATCACATTCTTTATACAGAGATGGGGCTTCTTCAACTTTTATTGGACCAATATTTAAAATATTTTGAACATCACTATTTACATTCAATTTTTTAAAATCATTTTCTGGTAGGGTTGTGATAAATTTTATAGTATCATATCCTAATTGCTTTAACAAACTATCAACTTCTGGTATTATTGATAAATTTTTATGGGGATACCATGCCGATAAGATTAAAAACCTGAATTCATTTTTCCCTTTTAACGGTAATTTACTATCAATTTTTAGAGGAGATATGTAGTATGCATTTACCGTATTATAAACTGTAAAAACTTTTGATTTATTCAATAATTTTTTAACTCTAGAATTTACATCATCGGTTTGAACTACCAAGGCATCAGCATCCCTTTTAAAAACGTATTTAGCAAATAATTTCATTGCAAACCACCATATTCTTTTTTTTGTAGATATTTTTTTAAAATAAGGCGATTCTGGATAAATATAATTTGGCAAATTATATCCCATTAAATGTGGAGCTTTTGGCCTCCAATAAGAAGGTCCTGAGGTCGTAAACACAACATCTGGTTGAAATTTTTTTTCCAATAATTTTAGAAGTCCATTATGAGATTTAAATGAAAACACTCTGGTTGCTGGTCTGAATGTCGCTTTATGAAACCTGAAATTTTTTGGAAAATTGGAAATATTAATTGCCTTAGAAAGTGGCTCACTTAATACAATTAAATAATCATGATCATGTATATTCTTACATTCTTCAATAAAGGATTTGGCAACTTGTATACCTCCTCCTTTAAAAGTTGATGCCGTATTAATTAATATCTTCAATTTATTTGGTTTGTGGGTTGAAAAAATAAATTATAATATTTTTGACATATTTTATCAATTGAAAAACACTTTATTTTCTTAAATGCATTTGCTGCAAAGTCTTTAATCAATTTTTCGTCATTCATCAATTTTTCTAATTTAGAAACATAGTCATCATCATTAAATAAAGGTATTAAAAATCCATTTTCCTTATTATGAATTAATTCTGAAGGCCCCGTTATACAATCAAAGCTAATACAAACTACTTTTGCTGACATAGCCTCGCCTAGTACATTAGGGAAACCTTCACTTGAAGAAGTAAATGCAAAAATTTTGCTCTTAGCATAGAATTGATCTACATTATCTACATTACCATGAAACTCAACAAAATCATTCAATCCTAATTTTGAAACATTTTCTTTTACTAATTCTAAATTTGGTCCATCTCCTAAAAAAACTAATTTCCAGTTATTATTAATATTCACTTTTTTAAAATACTCTACAAGTAAGTGTTGGTTTTTACCATCTACAAACCTGCCTACATTTAGTATAATATTCTCTTTTATTACATCTTTAGGGCTTACAATTTTTATTGGGTTATGAATTATTGAAACACTTTTATTTGCATACCGCTTTAAAAATATTTCTTTAGCTGTATTGGTTTGAGCAATAATTCCAGAAGCAAAACGATATAATAATTTATTCAAGATATCTATAAATAAGCCATTACTCAAATTTGGATTCATCCTATTAGATACATATACATCTGTTTTAATGAACAAAGAACTTAAAATAACTAAAGAATTATATCTATCTCCAAAACTTAAAATTGATATTGGCTTAATATATTTTATTTTATTTCTTAAATATTTAATACTTTTAAGAGTATGTCTTATTTTTGAGAAATCTTGATAGTTAAAGTTGGGTTCGTGTATTACAACATTCTCGTGAATAGAAAATTTACGCTCTTTTTTTGTCAAAATTATTAAATGTATTTCTTCAGCTAAGTTTTTACGTGAAAAATGGTTTACAATTTCAATCATAACTCGCTCCATACCTCCTACGTCTAATGATGGAATTACAAATACTAATTTAGATGGCAACATATTATTAACTAAATGATATTTTATTTTTATACATACTCAACCATGTTGATAAAACTAACGATTTCCATAATATTGGACCATGGTCAACTTTACCTTGTTTATGCTCTTTTAAAAGCGTTAAAAGTTGATTAGTGTTAATGATTTCTTCAAATGTATTTTCTTTGAAAGTAGTATGAGCAAAATCATATAAATTTGTTCTTAGCCATTGCTTGTATGGCACATCAAAGCCTCTTTTTTTTCCGTACAATATTTCATTTGGAACTAAACCATCTAGGGCTTTTTTTAATAAATATTTCTTTTTCCCATTTTTTACTTTTAAGCTACTCGGTAAGCTTAAAACATAATTTGTTAAATCATTATCTAAAAAAGGGACTCTTGACTCAATACTAGTGAGCATTGTAGCCTTATCAACTTTTTCTAAATATGTATGTGGCAACAAGATTTCTGTATCAGCATATAAAAGCCTTTGTACTAAATCTTCATTAGCATATTTAGCATCTAAATCTAGGTAAGATTGAAATGGGTTTTGATTTGATAGTTTTGACTTGTAGTCATTAGAAAAAATATCATAGGGATCAATATAAGGTACATTCTGAGTCAAGAAATAAGCCATTCTAAGTCCATTATCTTTTTGATTCAATACAAAAGACATCCTTTTCATTCTCTCTTTTAATCTATGATTTTTAATAAACTTGTATGAAATTGATGAAGAATACTTCCAAAAGTTTAGCCAATCCATTATATTATATCTTCTATATCCTGCAAAAATTTCAT
>VAPM010167347.1_pt1 | contig 11442 bp, 5 predicted proteins | sample 3395091 | NCBI WGS metagenome assembly VAPM01 (sample SAMN08290445, study PRJNA428436) | hydrothermal vent metagenome | isolation source: Deep-sea hydrothermal vent chimney 3 | place: Pacific Ocean: Juan De Fuca Ridge | reverse complement strand
GCCAATCGAGAAATCATTGATGAACGGACAAAATTCTATGAGCGAACACGGTTTGCCGGCAGCCCGCAAACCGATATGCAAATTTTTTCCATTGAATTTCAGGCCTATAACCGCCTCTCGGAACAGGTGCTCGCCCTGTACACCGCCCAACAGGATCCCCTGGTGGTGACCCTGTTCAAACACCGCGTTCTCCCCCTCAGCCAACAGGTGATCGCACAAACACAGGCTCTGACCACCGCCTCAAGAAAAATACTGCAGCGTCAGACCAGAAATGCAGCGAACATTGCGAGATATACTTTTATTTTTCTTATACTTACCTTTCCCCTGCTCATCATAACCGCCATAGTTATGGCCCACAGGCAGTCCTCTGCCCTTGCAGACCCAATGATCCGCCTTGCCGATGCAGCCCATGACTTTTCCTCCGGCACAAGTGGTCATATTCTCCCGGAACAGGGGGCCAAGGAACAGGTCATTTTAACTCATACCTTTAACCAGATGCGGCTTGCCGTTGAAAAAAGCCAAAGAGAACTTACCCAGCTCAATGCCTCTCTGGAGGAACAGATCCGGCAACAGACTCTGGAGCTGCGAAAAGAAAAAGAAAGCACGGATAAATATCTTTCCGTGACCGAGGCAATCATTGTCAGCCTGGATCCGGCGGGCAGAATACGAATACTCAACCGCCGGGGCCATGAACTGCTGGGGTATCCGGACCAGAGCCTCATCGGGATAAACTGGTTTGCCCTTGTTTTGCCGGCGGAAGAACAGGAAGCCGGGATGGAGGCACACAATCAGGTGATGGCGGGAGATCTGCAACCCGTCGAATATTTTGAAAACGATATAATCACGGCAACGGGTGAGCGGCGTCGAATATACTGGCATAATACACTGCTCCGGACCGTCGATGACAGGATTTCAGGCAGCCTCAGTTCAGGTATCGATATTACGGAACGAAAAGAGACCGAACAGACATTACAGATTGCTCTTCAGGAAAAAGAAAGCCTGCTGCGGGAAATCCATCACCGGGTCAAGAATAATATGCAGGTTATTATCAGCCTGCTCCGGTTACAGGCGGAAAAAATCGACCGCAAATCCTTTGACCACATTGTTCAGGAAAGCGAAAACCGCATCCATGCCATGGCCCTGGTACATGAAAAGCTCTACCGTTCAACCGATCTTGGTGCCATTGACCTGCAGGAGTATATCGACAGCCTCTGCCGCAACCTGTACCATGTTTATGGTATAGCCCCTCAACAGATAGGGCTCAAACAAAATATTACCGACATCTCCCTGGACATTGAAATCGCAATCCCCCTTGGCCTGCTCATTAACGAACTGGTTTCCAACAGCCTGAAGTATGCTTTTCCTGAAGAACGATCGGGTACCATCAACATCACCGTGGAGCAACAGGGAGAAAACCTGACAGCCGGCATCAGCGATGACGGTATCGGTATAACGACTTCGAACATAACCACCACCCGTAAGACCCTGGGGCTTGAACTGGTTAAAATTCTGGCCCGTCACCACCTGGACGGGGACTTGCAAGTCTTATCCGGCCCCGGAACAGGATACCGGATCAGCTTTCCCCATTCACCTCTGGAAAACAGGCTGCCGAAATGAAAAGAGCGGATATCCTTATTGTTGAAGATGACGGCATAATCGCCCATGATCTGCTGACCCGACTGAACAAGGTCGGATACCGGACAGTAGCAACCGTTGCCAGCGGTGAGAAGGCCCTTGAACGAATAGATCAATCCCTGCCGGATTTGGTTCTGATGGACATCGTTCTCAAGGGCCGGCTCGACGGTATTGAAACCGTCCAGGAAATACGCAGGCAACGGTTATCGACAGCTGTCGTCTATCTGACCGCCTACAGTGATGAAGTCACCCTCAGCCGGGCCAAAAAAACTGAGCCCCAGGGCTATCTGGTCAAACCAGTCAAAGATTACGAGCTGTTTACCGCCGTTGATCTTGCCCTGATGAAGATACAAACCGAACGTAGGGAGCATCATCTTCATGCCGTTCTCAACACTCTTGTCCGGATGCACCGCCTCTTCATCCGCCATGAAGATGAACATGAACTGCTGCCCGCTCTCTGTGCCTTACTGACGGAGAACCGCAGTTATCATAGCGCCTGGATTATGCTGCTGGATGAAGAAGGACAACCCCTGCTTACCGTCTCCTCCAATATCAAGGGTGATATCAAAAAGCTGGAACAGGCCGTCATCAACAATACCCCGCCCCGCTGTCTCCAGGAGACACTGGCCGGAAATGAAATAACCGTTACCGAAGATATTCAGGATTTTTGCCGGGAATGTCCACTGGTCAACGGTTACGGGCGTTCCGGTATCACCTCAACGCCGATCAGATTTAAAGGCGATACCCTGGGCATCCTGACCATTGCCCTGCCCTCCGACTTCTTCCATGATCCCGAAGAACAGGGAATTATCCGCAATATTGCCTCTGATATCGGTTATGCCCTCCACAACCTCCGACAGCTGCGGCAGCGCAAACAGGCCGAGGCCGCACTTCATCTCAACAGAAACCGGCTCCGCGAGGCCCAGGAAATAGCCAGCCTGGGATACTGGGAGATAGATGCCGTTACCCGGAACATAATCGGCTCCGAGCAGGTCTATATTATCCTGCAGCGCAGTCCGGATAATCCCATCACCACCCGTAAGGCCTTTCAGGCCCTCATCCACCCCGAAGACCGTAGTGGAGCGATTCAGGCCATGGACGCCCTGCTGACCGACGATATACCCTATGACCAGATCTATCGCGTTCTTATGCCCGATGGGAGTTTCAAGCACCTGCACATGAAGGCCCGGATGCATCGGGATAACCTCGGCAGACCCGTTCGGGTGATGGGAACCATGCAGGATGTCAGCATGCAGAAAAAAATGGAGCAACGGTTACTGCAGACGGAAAAAATGGCGACCATTGCCGGTCTGGCCGCCGGAGTGGCCCATGAACTCAACACGCCGCTTTCCGCGATCCTGCAGTCCATTCAAATAATTGAGCTGGCCCTTGATCCGAAAAACGGTACGGCCCGCAAGCAGGCGGAAAAGTTCGACATTGACCTGGAACAACTCCACCATTTTTTTGCCGTTTGCAAAATGGATTATTTCCTGGAGGGAATTAAAAGTTCCGCGACCAATGCCTCCCGTATCATCAACAATCTTCTCCAGTTCAGCAGGCCGAAAACCGGTGAATGGATCAAGGTGTCCGCTCAAAAGATGATAACAAACTCCATTGAACTGGCCCGAACCGATTACACCCTGAAAAAAGATTACAATATCATGAACATTGATTTCCAGACCGAGTTTGCCCCGGATCTCGGCACCCTGTACTGCATTCCCATGGAAATTGAACAGGTCCTGCTCAATCTGATTAAAAATGCCGCCCATGCACTGACCGGACCCGGTGTAGAGCCTCCTTCCAAACCACGCATTATCCTGCGGGCATTCATGGACGATAACCTTGTCCGCATTGATGTGGAGGATAACGGCTGCGGTATAAGAGATCAGGATCTGCCCCATATCTTTGACCCCTTTTACACCACCAAAGACATCGGCATAGGTACCGGACTCGGACTTTCCGTGGCCTACGGCATTATCAAAGACAACCACAACGGCCGTATCACAGTGCAAAGCACCGTGGGCAAAGGAACAACGATGAGTATACACCTTCCCGTATTCAGACAGGAAGAGGAGACTCCAACATGAACAATATAAACAATCAGCCCCGACAAAATTCCGTTCTATTGAATGACAACGTAGAACAAACAACTATTCTTCTGGCTGAGGACGACCTTGTAGTTCAGCAGTCAATGGCGATATACCTGCAACAGCAGGGGTACCGGACAATTGAAACCGATAACGGCACCCAAGCTCTGGAGCTCTTCAGCAGCCGAAAACCAGATATCCTGCTTACCGACCTGCGCATGCCGGGCCTGGACGGGATGCAGCTGCTGAGCAAAGTGATCGCCCGGGAACCGGATATTCCGGTGATCATCGTTTCCGGTATGGGAACCATGGAAGATGCCATTGAGGCTCTGCGGATCGGAGCCTGGGACTATATCACCAAACCGATTCAAGAGCTGGCCCTGCTCGGACATGCCGTGGAACGCGCCCTGGAACGGGCCTTTCTGCTGCAGCGATCCAACCAATATCACAAAACTCTGGAGCAGACCGTAACCGGAAGAACCGCTGAGCTAAAAAAACGGACCAGAGAGCTGGAACGGGAAATCAAACAGCGACAGGCAGCCGACGCGGCTATCCTGCATGCCAAGAACGAATGGGAATATACGGTGGATTCCATTCCGGATTTCATTGCCCTTCTTGACATGGAACACCGGCTGGTCCGGGTCAACAAACCACTGGCCAGGGCCGTGGGGATGCTTCCGGAGGAGATGATCGGCGAACCCTGTTGCCGCATACTGCGAGGTCGGGACAAAGTACCGGAGGAGTGTCCGCACACCAAAGTCATGGAGGACGGATGCCCGTGCACCCTTGAAGTGGAAGAAAAACAGCTGGGCGGCTTTATTCAGTTCACGGCATCACCGTTTCATGATCCATCGGACAACACCCTTATCGGCTCTGTCCTGGTCGGTCGCAATACCACGGCCCGAAAAAAAATGGAGCGGGAAAAAGAAGCTATCCAGTCCCAGCTCCTGCACGCGCAGAAACTGGAATCCGTTGGCCGGCTGGCTGCAGGAATCGCCCACGAAATCAATACCCCGACCCAGTTCATAGGTACCAACATCGACTTTCTGCAGGAAAGCTTCGTCGATGTTGAAGAACTTATCAACCACCTGCACGCCCTGCTCAAAGCGGCAAAAACCGGGGAGGTCACGCCTGCAATGATCACGGAAATCGAGGAGGCCCTGGAAGAGGTCGACTGGGAATATCTGGCTGAAGAAATACCGGAGGCAATCCGGCAATCCAAGGACGGAGTGCAACGGGTCACCTCCATTGTCCAGGCCATGAAGGAATTTTCCCATCCCGGATCCAGAAAAAAAGAACGGGTCAACCTCAACAGAATTGTTGAGACCACGGTGACCGTTGCCCGCAACGAGTGGAAATATGTTGCCGATATCCACCTACAACTTGATGAGGAGTTACCTTTAATCCCCTGTCTTGCCGATGAAGTGGGTCAGGTTATTCTCAACCTGCTGGTAAATGCCGCCCATGGAATTGCCGAAAAACTTGGAGACAACCCGACAGGGGAAAAAGGGACCATTACCATCAGTACCATACCCCGGGATCAGTATGTTGAACTATCCATGACTGACACCGGTACCGGTATTCCGGCAGGTATCCGAAAAAAAATATTTGATCCTTTTTTTACCACCAAGGAGGTGGGCAGGGGCACGGGCCAGGGGCTGGCCATTGCCCGAGACGTGATCGTCAACAAGCATGGCGGAATGCTTGACGTAGAATCCACCGAAGGTGAAGGGGCCACCTTTACAATCCGCCTGCCCTGCAGTTGACTGGGCCGATAATAACCGAGAATAACAAGAAAAAAGTCGAACAACATGCGATTTTTCATCCACCTCTTCATAGGTCTTTGTCTCTGCCTGCCGGCAACACAAAGCCTGGCTGCACATTCCCTGCCCGAGGCCATCCACATCGGTGTGCTGGCAAAACGAGGCAAAAAGGAATGCAGCAAAAAATGGGGCGCGACCGTTGAATATCTCAACACGTCCATACCTGAGTACCGGTTTGTGCTTGTTCGCCTCAACTTTGAAGAGCTTCCCCTGGCCGTGGCTGAGAACAGGGTCCAGTTTACCCTTTCCAATCCGGCCATGTATGTGGAGCTCGAATACAAATACGGCGTCACCAGGATCGCCACCCTGAAAAATAAAATACTGGGAAAGGCCTACACCCGGTTCGGCGGAGTTATTTTTACCCGCTCGGACAGGAAGGACATCAACGGAGCGGAAGACCTTGCCGGTAAAAAGTTCATGGCCGTCAACCCCCGTTCCTTCGGTGGCTGGCAGGTTGCCTGGCGCCATTTGCTTGGCCATGGAATCCACCCGGAAAAAGATTTTTCCCCTCTTTTATTCGGTAACACCCATGATGCCGTGGTGTATGCGGTACAAAAGGGAAGAGTCGACGCCGGTACTGTCCGAACCGATACCCTGGAACGTATGGCCCGGGAAGGAAAAATCACCCTGCAGCAATTCAAGGTACTGGATCAGCAACCGCTGGACAGGGCTGTTTTTCCCTTTCTCCGTACCACCCGACTGTATCCGGAATGGCCCTTTGCCAAAACCCGCCTGACCAGTGAAAACCTGGCAAGGAAGGTGGCCATCGCCCTGCTGGCCATGGACCCGGAAAGCACGGCTGCCGAGGATTCAAACAGTATGGGCTGGACAATCCCCCTTGATTACTCCCCGGTCCATGCGTGCCTCAAGGCCCTGCGTCTTCCGCCCTATGAACATCTCGGCGAAATATCTCTTGCCAGAATGCTGGCCCAGTACTGGCCGTGGCTGGCGGCGCTTTCCGGACTCTCCCTGTTTCTGGCCGCTATTGCGACCTATACCCTTGCCCTGAACCGCAGGCTGAAAAACACCATGCAGCAACTTGATCACGAGTTGCTTGAACGGGAACAGATCGTCAGTGACCTCAACGCATTCAAACAGACCCTGGACCAGATTCTGGACTGTGTTTTCATGTTCGACCCCGACACCCTGGAGTTCAACTATGCCAATCGGGGTGCCCTGCTCCAGGTCGGCTACTCTTATGGTGAACTCTTTGCCATGACCCCGGTGGATATCAAACCTGAGTTTGACGAGAAAACGTTCCGCCGAATGATAGCGCCCCTGAAAAACAATCGGCAGGAAAGCATGACCTTTTCCACAATCCACCGTCATAAAGAAGGGCATTCTGTTCCGGTGGAAATTTTCCTGCAATATGTTCAACCTGAACACAGACAGGGAATCTTTGTTTCCGTTGTTCGTGATGTCAGTCAACGACTGGCCGAACTTAAAGAAAAAGAACAACTGCAATCCCGGCTGCTTCACATCCAGAAACTGGAATCCGTGGGCCGGCTTGCCGCCGGCATTGCCCATGAAATCAACACCCCGACCCAGTACGTGGGGACCAATATCACTTTCCTGGACGAGGCCTTTACCGATCTTGCCGCCCTGATCGAAAAATTCCTCGCCCTGCTTGCTGCAACTGAAACAACGGATATTGCGCCACAGCTGGTCAAGGCGGTACGGGATGAACTTGACGAGGTGGACTGGGAATACCTGGCCGAAGAGATCCCTGCAGCCATTCATCAGTCCAAGGATGGTGTGCACCGGGTCAGTTCTATTGTCCAGGCCATGAAGGAGTTTTCCCATCCGGGTTCCAGGGAAAAATCCGCTGTTGACCTGAACAGGCTCATCGAAACCACCATGACGGTGGCCCGCAACGAATGGAAATACGTGGCTGAAATCAAAACCGATTTTACGGCAGACCTGCCCGGGGTTCCGTGCTTTGCCGATGAAATGGGCCAGGTAATCCTCAACCTGCTGGTCAACGCAGCCCATGGTATTGCCGAAAAACTGGGGACCAATCCGGAGGGGGAAAAGGGAACCATCAGCATCTCTACCCGGTGCAACAATGATATGGTCGAAATCAGAATTACGGATACCGGAATCGGGATACCCGAAGAAATCCGCAACAATATATTTGATCCTTTTTTCACCACCAAAGAGGTGGGCAAGGGCACCGGTCAGGGGCTGGCCATTGCCCGGGATGTGATCGTCAACAAGCACGACGGGATCCTTGAGGTGGAATCAGGAGAAGGTGAAGGGGGGGCCACCTTTATCATCCGCCTGCCCATTTGAAAGGCATTGCACCCTGAATTATTGATAATATAGGACACGTCACCCGGAGGAACCATGGAGAAAAAAACAATACTCTTTGTTGATGATGAACCGAACATCCTGTCGGGACTGAAAAGGATGCTGCGCTCCATGCGTAAAACCATGAACTTTCAATTTGCCGAAGACGGCCCGGCTGCTCTTGAAATCATGGCATCGGAAAAAATCGATGTGGTCATCTCGGACATGCGGATGCCCGGCATGGATGGGGCGGCCCTGCTCACCACTATCCAGGCCCAGTATCCCCATGCCATCCGCATCATGCTCACCGGCCAGGCCGATGACGATTCCATCATGCGTACCGTGGGCGTAGTCCATCAGTTTCTCGCCAAGCCGGCCGATCCTGACATCCTCAAGCAGGTGATCCATCGTGCTTCGGCCCTGCAGGATCTCATGGCTGACGAACGACTGAAAAAACTGGTCTCCAGTATAGACAACCTGCCCAGCCTGCCGGAAACCTATGCCAAACTGCAGCGGGTCTTGAAAGATCCGGATGGCGGCCTTGGCGATGTAGCGGAAATCATTGAGCAGGATCTGGCCATGAGTGCCAAGGTTCTGCAACTGGTTAATTCCGCCTTCTTCGGGCTCTACAAACATATCGAAAGTCCGTTCCGTGCCGTCAACCTGCTGGGCCTTGACACCATCAAGGCCCTGGTTCTCGGGGTCGGCGTGTTTTCCGAGATGAAAGGCCCTGCCGGCAAGGTTTTTAATGTCAACAAACTCTGGTCCCATTCCATGGCCACTGCCGCCTTTGCCAAAAAAATCGCCCTCAATGAAAGTGAAGACAAGGAAATGATAGACAATGCCTTCATCTCCGGCCTGCTGCACGATGTCGGCAAACTGATCCTCTTCTCCCGCATGCCCGAGGAATACGAACAGGCCGTTATCCTGGCCGGGGAAACCGCCTGTACACTTGAACAGGCGGAGCACCGGATTTTCGGCGCCTGTCATGGAGATATCGGAGGCTACCTGATCGGCCTGTGGGGGTTGCCCGGTCAGGTGGTGGAAGCCATTACCTTCCATCACCGGCTGGACAATTATCCGGAAACTTCCTTCTGCCCAGCCGTAATTGTTCATATTGCCGACTATATATATTACAAACTTAATCCATCAAGTAACCAGGGTGAACCTCCGCAACTCAACGAACCAATTCTTGAACAGATCGGAATGCTTGATCATATGGACACCTGGATCGATCTCTGCAGAGAAATCCAGCAACAGGGAGAAAAAGATGACGGATAAAATACTCTTTGTCGATGATGAAGAAAACGTCCTTCAATCGATGAAACGACAGCTCAGAAAACGTTTCCCCATGCAGGTTGCCCTCTCCGGTGATGAGGCTCTGCAGAAACTGAAAAGAGACGGTCCGTTTGCCGTTATTGTCTCCGATATGCGCATGCCCGGCATGAACGGAGTGGAGCTGCTCTCCCGGGTCAAGGATCTCTATCCCGATACCATTCGCATCATGCTCACCGGTAATGCCGACCAGGAGACCGCCATGGAGGCGGTCAATAACGGCCGGATATTTCGTTTCCTCACCAAGCCCTGCTCAACCGCAACACTGGTCCCGGCTCTGGCCCTGGCCCAGCGGCAGCACAGGCTCCTGACTGCGGAAAAAGAACTGCTGCAGAAAACCTTGAAAGGCAGCGTCACCGTGCTGTCGGAACTGCTCAGCCAGGCCAAACCCACGGTGTTCAGCGCCGGCCTGAGGATCAAAGAGTATGCAACCGATGCGGCCCGGCAGCTTGACCTGCCCAACATCTGGCAGATCGAGGTTGCGGCCCTGCTGGCACAGATCGGCTGTATTTCCCTTCCCACGGACATTATCAATAAAAAATACGCCGGCCTTGCCCTGGATGATGAAGAAGAGGCCATGTGGACGAATTATCCGGAAATAGGCGCCCGACTGCTGGAACATATTCCCCGCCTGGAGAGTGTTACCAAGATGATTCGCTGGCAGCAGAAACCCTTTTCCGAGTATACCGATGATTTCACCGAGACAGAGTTTGAAGAGGTTCTCACCGGTGCCCAGATCCTGAAAGGAACTATTGACTTTGACCTGCTGCTCCATCAGGGACATTCACCCGGTAAAGCCGTTGAAGAGCTTCGCCGACAGGAGAGCAACTATAATGGCGAGGTACTGGATGCTCTTAACAGAATACGTTTTCAGGATCATTCCCGTACACTCTCCCTGGGCGTTGACCATATAACCGTCGGCATGATTGCCGAGGAAGATATTACTGCAAAAAATGGGGCCATGATCCTCCCCGGGGGCCAGAAAATCACCTGGCCGGTTCTGCAGGCACTGTACAATTTCAATCGTCAGGTGGGTATTGTCGAGCCGATCAAGGTACGTACCGGCCATGATGAGGAAGAGAAAAAGCAGGGATAAAAAAAATCATCTTGCATCCCCAGGTTTTTTTTTTATACGCTGTAAACAAAAGAAGGAACTTCTCCCATAACAACGACGGCCTTCAGCTATGAATCCGCAATCACTTTTTTTCAACGGCATGATCCTTGTCGGGGCCGGCTTCATGCTGACCTCAATCCTGCTGAGCCTGAAGATGCTCCCCCCGCTGCCGCACATCTTTCGCAGGCAGTGGACCATCCTGACCGCGCTCATGTGTTTCTTTCTGCTGGGATATATCGGTTTTATCCTTATCCACTCGACAGGAATGCCTCTGCCCGCAGAATTCATTTCCGCCCTGGTTTTTCTCGGGGGATCCATTTTTGTTTACCTGATTCTTCGCCTGATCCGGCAGGTTATTGCGGATCTTATTAACAAGGACAAACTGATCCAGGCGATTAACCAGGATCTGGAAGACAAGGTTGAACAACGGACAGCAGAACTGGAACAGAGTCTGACCGAAGTAGATCAGTTGAGCGTGGACCTTTCGCAGATCCTCAACACCATATCCACCGGAGTCCGGCTGATCGACCGGGACTGTATTGTTCAACGGGTCAACAGGAGTTTCTGTACCATGACTGGGATGAAGGAAGAGGAGCTTGTTGGTTCAAAATGCTATACCTGCTTTCTTGATGAGCGCTGCCGGCAAAGCGACCTCTGCACTCTTCACCAGATAGACATGGCTGGCCGGGCCATTCACACCGAGGTTGTCAAAACGACCAAATCCGGCAAAAAACTGCACTGTATGCTCACGGCTACGCCATACAGGGATAAAGAGGGGGCCGTGGTAGGGATTGTAGAAGATTTTCAGGATATCTCCGAACGGGTTCGGGCCGAACAGGATCGGGAACAGATGCAGACCCAGTTACTGCAGCGTTCAAAGCTTGAGTCCGTAGGACAGCTGGCTGCCGGTATTGCCCACGAGATCAACACCCCTATTCAGTATATCGGCACTAACATAGACTTTTTTTCAGAGAGCTTTGAAGACATCTCCACTCTTTTTACAACATTGCACAATCTCGCTGCACAGGGAGAAAAAGAAACGGATCCCAAGCAAGTGAGCAAAACCATCCATGAGGCCCTGGAGCAGACGGACTGGGAGTTTCTTCGTGAAGAAATACCCACGGCCCTGGCGCAAACCAGAGATGGCGTGAACCGTGTC
>VAPM010139491.1_pt1 | contig 11446 bp, 9 predicted proteins | sample 3395091 | NCBI WGS metagenome assembly VAPM01 (sample SAMN08290445, study PRJNA428436) | hydrothermal vent metagenome | isolation source: Deep-sea hydrothermal vent chimney 3 | place: Pacific Ocean: Juan De Fuca Ridge | reverse complement strand
CCTCCAAATACTTCAGTAATTGCTTGTAAGCCTAAACAAACTCCAAAAATTGGTTTTTTACCTGCATAGGTTTTAATTACTTCCTTTAAAATTCCCGCTTCATCAGGAATACCTGGTCCTGGAGATAACATTATTAAATCGTACTCATTAATAGCCTCAACTGCTATTTCGTCATTTCTAAAAACGGTTGGATATGTTCCAGTAATATTTTCAACCAAATGAACCAGATTGTAGGTAAATGAATCGTAATTGTCTAATATTAGTATTTTCATGTGTAAACGTTTAATCGTTTATTGTTAATTCTTTTTTTGCGTTAGGGATTGAAGCTTTGTTTGAGCTCTTTTTGTTTTTTCGACAAAAAAGCGAGTGCGTAAAGCCCGACCTAGCTGTTCTCTCGACTCCGCTCGAGATGACAGCTTGGGAACGCCCTAAATAGTTGATGCCATAATTAATGCTTTTTTTAATGCTGCTAACTTATTATTTACTTCTTGCAATTCTCCTTCTTCGGTGGAATTTATAACAATTCCGGCTCCTGCCTGAGAAAATAAGGTGTTATTTTTACTTACAAATGAACGAATGGCAATTGCCAAATTTACTGAATTATTGAGCCCAATAAATCCAACTGCACCACCGTAGAAACCGCGGGTTTGATTTTCATATTTGTCAATTAATTCCATTGCCTTGTATTTTGGTGCACCACTTAAAGTTCCTGCTGGAAAAGTATCTCCCACAATATTTATTGCTTTTTCGGTCGGTTTTCCTTGAACAGTGGACACTAAATGGATAACGTGACTAAAATATTGGACTTCCTTAAAAACTTCAACTTGTACATTGCTAGCATGTTTGCTTAAATCGTTTCGTGCTAAATCTACCAACATTACATGTTCTGCATTTTCTTTTTTATCTTTGGATAGTTTTTCTCCTAACAAAATATCTTTTGCCATATCACCTGTTCTTCTAAACGTTCCTGCAATTGGATTGATAATGGCTTTTTCTTTGTTGATTTTAATTTGAGCTTCTGGTGAAGAGCCCATTAATTTAAAGCTTCCGTAGTCGAAATAAAATAAATAAGGTGATGGATTTATTGACCGTAAAGCTCTGTACACATTAAACTCGTCTCCTTTAAATTTTTGTTGAAACTGGCGTGATAATACCAACTGAAACACATCGCCTCGTTTACAATGTTGTTTTGCTTTTGCTACATTATTTTTAAAATCTTCATCAGTGCAGTTTGAAGATTCATTTCCAATAGTATCAAATTTGTATAAACCGTAAGTTTTTGTATTTATTAAGGTTTGAATCTCTTCAATTCTTGATTCTTCACCTTCTTCAATATTTTCAATAAGTGTTAACTCATCATTAAAATGATTAATAGCAATGATAAATTTGAAAAAACTGAATTGGAAATCTGGGATTTCTGAAGGTGCTTTTTTTGCATTTAATTGTATCGTTTCAAAATATTGAATAGAATTGTACGATACGTAACCATAAAATCCATTAAATGATTTTATTGATTCATCACAATTTACAGAAATGGTTTTTTTGTATGCTTCAAAAATATCATAAAAGTTATTACCTATCGTTTTTTTATCAAGCTCTTGGTTTCCGTAGTGATAAGAAAATGTATTATTATCGGCTTTCAAAGTAACAATTGGTTCTACACATATAAATGTAAAACTTTCTTCTTTACTGTGATAATCTGAACTTTCTAATAACAAACTATTGGCGTATTTATCTCTAATTTTAGAATACATTCCTACTGGAGTAATTGTATCTGCCAATTGTTTTTTAGAAATAGTTTTAAATTTTAATTGTTTCATTTTTTTCTGAAATAAAAAAGGACTTATCTCGCGATAAGTCCTTTTAGTTTTATATGATTATATAAATAATAGTGTTCTTGCTCGCTTATTGTTTAAGAGAGTTCCACCACCAATTCATATTTAAATTAAACATCTTCATTATTTATGACAAATGTAGCATAGATTTTTAAATGAACAAATTATTGAACAAAAATTTATTTTTAAACGACACTTAAAATTTGTATAATTATAATTAATAACACCATGGCTATAGGATAAACCGTAGCATAAGCAACTGCTGGAGCATCCGTATCAACTAAATTATCCACTGCTGCTAATCCTGGTGTACTTGTCATACTTCCTGTTAACGTACCTAATAAGGTTAATAAATTCATTTTTAGAAAATATTTAGCAATTACTGTTGTAATAATCATCGGAATTAATGTGATAATCATTCCGTATAAAAATAATTCAATACCATAGTTTTGGAAAGTTGCTTCTAAACTTGAGCCTGCACTTGTACCCACTGCGGCTAAAAAGAAAAGCAATCCAAATTGACGTAAAATTTGGTTTGCAGCACCAGTCATTGTCCACATAATTGGACCTGTTTTACCTGTTCTACCCAAAATAAGTGCTAACAATAAAATACCACCTGTTAAACCTAAACTGAATGAAAAATCACCAAAAGTAATACTTAATTTACCTACTAATATCCCTAAAATAATTCCGAAAGAAATTGGTAAAAAATCAGTATTTGATAATTGTTTATCATCATCTCCAAAAATATGGGATACTTTTTGCATATTTTCTTTAGAACAAATCACCATAATTTTATCTCCAAATTGTAATTTTGAAGAAGGACTCGGTGAAATATTAATCCCAGATCTCCTTATTCTGGTAACTGTTGCGTGATATTTATTTAGTAAATGCAATTGCCCTAATGATTTTTTAACGACCTCTTTATTAGTAACTAATAAAAATTTCACATCAAAATTAGAGCTTAATGGAATAGATTTTTTAGTTTGAGGGCCAATTAATAATTTAACGCGTTCTAAAGCTTCTTCGGTACCAACTGCTTTTATTAAGTCTCCTTTTCTAAAAATAGTTTCAGGCTCAGGGACAAAAGCTACGTCATTTTGTAAAACTCTAGAAATTACAGCCTTGGTCATAAATCGAATATTTAGTTCTTCAAAGCTTTTACCAATTACATTTTCATTTTCTACAACAAAATGTTTTCTTAAAATTTCAGGATATTCAGTTGCTATTTCACTTTTGTATATATTTTCTTCTTCTTTTATTTTAACTCCTAAAATTTTTGGTAGTAAACTCACAAACAAAATAACTCCGATAACTCCAAACGGATATCCTATACCATATCCAATAGAAGCTAATGAGGATCCTGTTACATCAATAGCTACTGCCAAACCTGGTGTACTAGTTAATGAACCACTTAATAACCCAATAGCTAAATTTTTATCAATTCCTCCAAAATAATAAATTAAGAAAGTAATTACACCTGCACTTATCACCAATAAACCAGCTAATAATGCCAATTCGCGACCATTTTTTTTAAAAGATTCAAAAAAGCTTGGTCCTGCTTGAATTCCAATAGTAAAAATAAAAAGTACCAAACCTAAATATTGAAAATCTTTGGGTACCACTAATCCGTAATGACCAAAAAGCAATGCGACAAATATCACTGCTGAAACATCTAATGAAATTCCTTTGATTTTAATTCTACCAATTACAAAACCGATAAAAATAATTAAAAACAAGACAAAATAACTATTGCTAAATAAACTCATTTTAATAAATTTTTAACAAAATTACGGACAAATTCAATGTTATGAATTTAATATTTATAAAAATAACGAAAACGTTTCCTTTTAAAAACACAAAAACCCAAACAAATGTTTGGGTTTTTCATTTATAATTTAAAATTATTTAAACCAATGAGCCTAAATAACGTTCGGCATCTAATGCCGCCATACAACCAGTACCAGCAGCTGTAACGGCTTGACGGTATTCTTTATCTTGAACATCACCAGCAGCAAAAACCCCTGGTAAATTAGTTTTTGTAGATTTACCTTTGGTTTTTAAATAACCTACTTCATCCATATCTAAAATATCTTTAAAAATATCTGTATTTGGTTTATGTCCGATGGCAATAAAAACCCCAGTTACATCAATCACTTCTTTTTCACTTGTTTTATTATTTATAGCTCTAACTCCTGTAACTACATTATCACCTAAAACCTCATTAATTTCAGTATTAAATTTCACCTCTAAATTAGGAGTGTTTTCAACTCTTTTTTGCATTGCTTTTGAAGCACGCATATAATCTTTACGAACTAAAATAGTTACTTTTTTACAAATATTGGCTAAATAAGTTGCTTCTTCCGCCGCAGTATCTCCTGCTCCAACTACAACAACATCTTGTCCTTTATAAAAGAACCCATCACAAGTAGCACAAGCAGAAACTCCACCACCAATTAAACGTTGTTCACTTTCAATTCCTAAATATTTTGCGGTTGCTCCTGTTGAAATAATAACCGTTTCTGCTTCAATAACTTTAGATTCATCAATAGTTACCTTATGAATTCCGCCTACTTTATCACTAAAATCTACTTTTGTAACCAGTCCAAATCTCACTTCAGTACCAAAACGTTCAGCCTGCTTTTTTAAATCTTCCATCATAGCAGTTCCGTCAGTTCCATCAGGGTAACCTGGAAAATTGTCAACTTCAGTAGTTGTTGTTAATTGACCTCCCATTTGCATTCCTGTATATATTACAGGTTTTAAATCGGCTCTAGAAGCATAAATTGCTGCTGTATATCCTGCAGGTCCTGAGCCAATTATCAAACATTTTATTCTTTCTATAGTATCAGACATAATTTTTTTATTTTTATTTTACAACAAATTTATATCATTTTATTAAACTAACTATTGTTTAACAATAATTTTTAATAATGCTTTAATAGAAAGAAATAATACTTAATTTCCTAATAAAATTTAACTAATTTTGCTCTCCTAAAAGATATTTATCTTTTCACAAATTAATACTATTTAATAAATGACAACTTCCAATTCAGTTAACAACATAGAAGAACTTGATAAAATCTTAAAATCAGAAATTGCTGTTTTGCTATATTTCAACACCATTTCTTGTAACGTTGGAGAATCTTTAGAACCTAAAATTAAAAACTTACTTAATTCAAATTTCCCTAAAATTAATTTTTACAATATTGATATAAATTTTTCTCCGGAAATAGCTGCAAAATATAATGCTTTTGTTGAACCAACTATATTGATTTTCTTTGAAGGAAAAGAAACCATACGAAAAAGTAGAAATATTAGCATCTATGAATTGCATGAATCTATTGATAGATTGTACAAATTAATTTTCGAATAAAACCTTGTAAAATATATTTTTAGTTTTATATTTGCACACCGAAATTATTCGGGGTGTAGTGCGGCATAAACTACACTCAGATAATTTAGAATAAAAAGTGATTTTTATTTTTAACAATTATAAAATTTCTCTTTTAAATTCGGGGTGTAGCGTAGCCCGGTTATCGCGCCGCGTTTGGGACGCGGAGGTCGCAGGTTCGAATCCTGCCACCCCGACAAAAAGTTCTTAATTCCCAAACTATTTTTAAAAATAGAAGAACTTTAAAAATTAAAAGCCGATGTAGCTCAGCTGGCTAGAGCAGCTGATTTGTAATCAGCAGGTCGTGGGTTCGAGTCCCTCTATCGGCTCAAATTAAACCTCTTTTTTAAGAGGTTTTTTTATACCTATTGTTTATAAAATATATTACTTCATTTTATTTGATTATTAAAATAACTGTAGTTAAATTTGTTCAGTTAAAAGCCGACATAGCTCAGTTGGTAGAACAGCTGAATCGTAATCAGCAGGTCGTGGGTTCGAACCCCTCTGTCGGCTCTTTTTCTTTATTTAAAAAACTTCATTTTATTCAAAAAATTATTCCTTAAATTTGTATAAATTAAATTTAGAAAATATATGCTAATACTTGGTATTGCCGGAGGTACAGGAAGTGGTAAAACAACAGTTGTTAATCAAATTTTACATGAATTACCTGCAGATGAAGTTTGTGTAATTTCACAAGATTCCTATTACAAACAAAACGATAATCTTACTTATGAAGAACGAACAAAAATAAATTTTGATCATCCAAATGCCATTGATTTTGAATTATTGGTAGATCATTTAACAAAATTAAAATCTGGAGAAATTATTGAACAACCTGTTTATTCCTTTATAACTCACAACAGAACAAAAGATACACTTATAACTCACCCTAGAAAAGTAGTTATTGTAGAAGGAATTCTGATATTTAACAACCGACAATTACGAGATTTATTTGATATTAAAATATTTGTTCATGCCGATGCAGATGAACGATTAATAAGACGTGTTAAAAGAGATATTAACGAACGTGGTAGAGATATTAACGAGGTTTTAACAAGATATCAAAGTACTTTAAAACCAATGCACCAACAATTTATTGAGCCCACTAAAAATTATGCCGATATTATTATCCCAAATGACAGGTACAATACTGTAGCAGTTGATATTGTTAGAACTGTTATTAGTCACAAACTCTAATTAATGACCTTTAAACAATTAAAAAACAAACCTCTAGTAAAATTTATCACTAATAAATACGTGATTGTTTTGACAATTTTTATATTTTGGATGTTTTTTTTCGATGAAAATTCTGTGCTAACTCATTATGAATTTAGTAAAGAAATAAACAAATTAAAAAATGAGAAAAGTTATTTTAAAACGGAGATTACTAAAGATAAAAAGTTGATAAACAACCTAAAAGATAGTGCTCATCTTGAAAAATTTGCTCGTGAAAAATACTATATGAAAAAAGAAAACGAAGATATTTACATTATTCAATACGATACTATTAACAAAAAATAACATGGCACTTTCATTTCTTAACAATTTTAAACCGATTTCGGCTGCCGAGTGGAAACAAAAAATTCAGGTAGATTTAAAAGGTGCTGACTATAACAAAACGCTATTAACATCAACTTTAGAAGGAATAACCATAAAACCTTTTTATCATTTAGATACTTTTAAAAAATTAAACATCCCAACTCCTACAACCGATTTTAAAATTTGTCAAAACATTTTAATCCATTCTGAAGAAGAAGCAAACAAAATAGCAACAAATGCACTGTTAAAAGGAGCTAACTCTTTAAAATTTATTGTAGATAAACTTTTTAATTTTGAAAATATTTTTAAAAATTTATTAAATAAAAATTGTGAGTTTCATTTTCAATTTAATTTTTTAGATCAAATATTTTTATTAAAATTATCTGAATTCCTTAAAAACAAAACCTTTTATTTTAATATTGATCCAATTGGTCATCTAACAGAAACTGGTAATTGGTTCTATAATTTTAAAGAAGATTTTAAAATCTTATCTCAATTATCCACCAAAATTAAAAAGCAATATTTAATTGGTGTTAATGTAGATTTATATCAAAATTCCGGAGCAAATATAGTACAACAAATTGCGTATGGTTTAGCTCATGCAAACGAATATTTAAATCAGTTTGGCGGTGGAATTGCAAATCAAATTCAATTTAATATAGCCATTGGAAACAATTACTTTTTTGAAATTTCAAAAATTAGAGCTATTCGATATTTATATAACTTAATTACAAACACCTATAACCAAAATACTGTTGCACAAGTTTTTACACAACCAAGTTTTAGAAACAAAACTATTTATGATTATAATGTAAATATGTTACGAACCACCACCGAATGTATGAGTGGCGTTTTAGGTGGTGCTAATACCATTTCAAATATTTCATATGATAATGTTTTTCATAACTCAAATGATTTTGGAGAAAGAATAGCAAAAAATCAATTATTAATATTAAAAGAAGAAAGTTATTTTAAAAATGCTCAAAACATAGCAACAAACTCATATTATATTGAAGAAATAACCAATCAATTAGTTGAAAAATCACTCATTCTTTTTAAAGAAATAGAAAAAAGTGGTGGTTTTTTAAAACAATTAAAAGAAGGAACTATTCAACGAAAAATAAAAGAAAACGCTCAAAAAGAACAACAACTTTTTGATGAAAAAAAATTAATTTTAGTTGGAACTAATTCTTTTAAACAAGAAGATGAAATCTTAAAAAACGAATTAGAGAAACCTGTTTCCTCTAAGAAAAATTATAAAAAAACAAGTATAATTCCAATAATCCCTAAACGATTAGCCGAAGAAGTTGAACAAACAAGACTTAAAAATGAAGCGTAACAATTTTTCAAAACTTACTGTTGAATATGACCATTCAAAAAAAGAAATTTTTAGTCATGAAAATTTTGTTGCAGGAATTACTCCATATTTAAGAGGTCCTTATTCTACTATGTATGTCCGCCGACCATGGACCATTCGCCAATATGCGGGATTTTCAACTGCCGAAGAAAGCAATGCCTTTTATCGTAGAAATTTAGCTGCTGGGCAAAAAGGACTCTCCGTTGCTTTTGATTTAGCCACTCACCGAGGTTATGATTCCGATCATAAACGCGTTCAAGGCGATGTAGGAAAAGCTGGTGTAGCCATTGATTCTGTGGAAGATATGAAAATACTATTCAATCAAATTCCTTTGGATAAAATGTCAGTTTCTATGACTATGAATGGTGCTGTTTTACCAATACTCGCATTTTACATTGTTGCCGCAAAAGAGCAAAATGTTGCTTTAAAAGACTTAAACGGGACTATACAAAATGATATCTTAAAAGAATTTATGGTGCGTAATACTTACATTTACCCACCATCACCTTCTATGAAAATTATTGCAGATATATTTAAATATACCAGCAAAAATATGCCAAAATTTAACTCCATTTCTATTTCTGGTTATCATATGCAAGAAGCTGGAGCAACTCCAGAAATTGAACTAGCATACACCCTTGCAGATGGATTAGAATATTTAAAAACGGGCATTTCAAATGGCATGGATATTGATGCTTTTGCACCAAGATTATCTTTCTTTTGGGCAATAGGAATGGATCATTTTAGTGAAATAGCTAAATTAAGAGCTGCACGAATGTTATGGGCAAAATTAGTAAAACAGTTTAATCCAAAAAACCAAAAATCTTTAGCGTTACGTACGCATTGCCAAACTAGTGGTTGGAGCTTAACAGAACAAGATCCTTTTAATAATGTTGCCCGAACCACTATTGAAGCTATGGCAGCAGCTTTTGGAGGAACTCAAAGTTTACATACAAATGCTTTAGATGAGGCCATTGCTTTACCAACAGATTTTTCAGCAAGAATTGCACGTAATACCCAAATTTATATACAACAAGAAACAAAAATTACCAAAACCGTAGATCCTTGGGCTGGCTCAACATTTATCGAAAAAAAAACTGAAGATATGGCTAATGCAGCTTGGAAACTTTTACAAGAAGTGGAAGAATTAGGTGGAATGACCAAAGCTATAGAAAAAGGAATTCCAAAAATGCGAATTGAAGAAGCTGCTGCAAAAAAACAAGCTAAAATTGATAGTAATCAAGATATTATTGTAGGTGTAAATGAATATATATTAGAAAAAGAAGATAATTTACAAATTTTAGAAGTAGATAATGATGCAGTTCGAAAATCTCAGATAGCACGTTTAACAACTTTAAAAAATACAAGAAATTCTAAAGATGTTGCAATTGCATTACAAAATTTAACAACTTGTGCTAAATCAGGTGAAGGAAATTTATTAGATTTGACTGTAATTGCTGCTGAAAAAAGAGCAACATCAGGCGAAATCTCTACTGCTCTTGAAAAAGTATTTGGAAGATATAAAGCAACTATAAAATCAATTTCAGGCGTGTATAGTAAAGAAATTAAAAATGATAAAGACTTTGAAAAAGCTAAAAATTTAGCCAATAAATTTGCTAAATTAGAAGGCAGACGACCAAGAATAATGATTGCGAAATTAGGACAAGATGGTCATGATAGAGGAGCAAAAGTAATTGCTACAGGTTATGCAGATTTGGGGTTTGATGTGGATATTGGTCCATTATTTCAAACACCTAAAGAAGCGGTAAAACAAGCCGTTGAAAATGATGTGCATATTTTAGGAATTTCGTCTTTAGCGGCAGGACATAAAACACTTGTTCCTCAGGTCATTTCAGAATTAAAAAAATATGGAAGAGCAGATATTATGGTAATTGCTGGAGGTGTAATTCCAGCTCAAGACTATCAATTTTTATTTGATGCAGGTGTTTCAGGAGTTTATGGTCCTGGAACAAAAATAGCTAAAGCTGCTTTTGAAATTTTAACAATTTTATTAGCTGATTTTAATAGCTAAAATCTAATTTTATAAAAATTACTAAAACTAAAAAAAATGAAATATTTTTACGTATTAATTGCTGTAATTACCATTAACTTCAATAGCTTTTCCCAAGAAACAAATCAACCCAAAAAAGGTGATAAAATTGGTAATTTCTCTGCTTTAAATGATAATGGAAAACTTTGGAATTCTTCTGAAGTAAAGTCTCCCTTTTTAGTAGTTTACTTCTATCCTGCTGCTATGACAAGTGGTTGTACTAAACAAGCTTGTGCATATAGAGATGACAAATCAAAATTAGAAAAAATGGGAGTAACCATAATTGGAATTAGTGGTGATGAAGTTAAAAACTTAAAACATTTTAAAGAATCGTATCATCTAAATTTTACTTTACTTTCAGATGCTAATGGTAAAATTGCACATGAATTTGGAGTTCCTACTTCAAAAGGTGGTTCTATAAATAAAGCATTTAATGGAAATAATTTTTTATTAACTAGAGGAATAACCGCTTCTCGTTGGACTTTTGTTTTAGATAAAAACAGAAAAATTATTTATAAAAATGCTGAAGTAAATGCTGCTAAAGACAGTAAAAATATTATGGAAATTATTTCAAAAATTCAGAAAGGTTAATTTGTTTTAGGTTCTTTTTGTAAGGTATTTTGTAGCCAAATCATTAATAAAACAGCTACAATTCCTAAACTTCCCATTACATACCAATTAGCTTCAAAACTAAACCTTTCTATTATTTCCATTCCTGTTTTTGCACTAAAAATATGAGCCATTGAAAATGCCATAGTGTACATAGCTAAATATTTCCCTTCTTTACCAGAAGGTGCTCTATTCATAGCAAAATTGTTAGTAAACGGAAATACCAACATTTCACCAAAGGTTATTAATACCATACTAATAATTAAAATTCCTACCCAATTTGATAAATTCAATGCAAAAAAACTTAACGCAAATAAAACCAAACTCCAAGTAATTACTTTTAATTTATTTAAAGTTGATTTTTCTATTTTATGAATTAAAGGCATTTCTAAAATGAATATTAGCATTCCGTTAATAGACATTAACAATCCTATTTCAACTTCGTTTAAACCATGACTTGCCTTATAATACAACGGCATGGTTGTAAACAATTGCAAAAACACAAATCCCATTAAAAAAATAACTCCCAAAAAAATAAGATATGATTTATCTTTAAAAATAGAAATATCATTATTTTCAGATTTATCTAAATTTCTATTTAAAACTGCTTCTTTCTTCTTCAGAACAATCCGCATCAATAAAATAGCAATAATACAAGTAAT
>VAPM010160529.1_pt1 | contig 11448 bp, 9 predicted proteins | sample 3395091 | NCBI WGS metagenome assembly VAPM01 (sample SAMN08290445, study PRJNA428436) | hydrothermal vent metagenome | isolation source: Deep-sea hydrothermal vent chimney 3 | place: Pacific Ocean: Juan De Fuca Ridge | reverse complement strand
TTTCAGACTCAGCCGGAGGCCTTTGACCTTATTATCTCTGATCAGACCATGCCGCATCTCACCGGCTACGAGATGATCCAGAAAATATTAAAAATCAGACCTGACATCCCCACCATACTTTGCACCGGGCATAGCAGCCAGGTGGACAGGGAAAAGGCTGTTAAGCATGGCATCACGGAATTCCTGCTTAAACCGATTAAATTTGAAGAGCTGGCCGTCACCATCAGAGGTGTATTAGACAACAAAAAGCGCTGATAATCATATAAGCCATTCATCAGCCCCATCTTTGCCGGCCGAAAAAGGGTAGAAACAGCCCACTCTGCACGACCGCCATGACTCTAAAATTCTATTAGACGGTAGCCATGTTCAGATAAAAGAGCGGCGGTAACGCCTAACATGGGGCTCAGGCCACAGCTGGGGCTGCCGGCCTTCAGAAATACCGCCTCTACCTCCAACTGCCGGGCCAGCAAGAGAGTCTGCTCAGCCCCCCTTATAAACTGCCCGCTGACATCAATGCCATCTCGGCTGATGACCCTGGCCCGGCCCGCCAGAACATCGGCGCCGGTACCGTTAATGATATCAGCCGCGGTTCTCGGGGTAGGAAGCCCGCCCAGTTGCTCCGGGCAAAACGGTACCCGGCAGTGCCCCGCCAGCCGGGACATACAGGTGGAATTTCCCTTGCTCCTGCCGTCATAACGTGTTTTAAGCCCCAGGAGACAGGCGCTTATCAGAATCATATTTTTTATAATTGTAACTATTCAGCAATAAGCGAAAAATTGCCCTAAACTGTGAACTGTAACTGTTCAATAAATTTACAAGATGAAAACAACGTTGCGCAAATATAAAGCTATAGTCATAACCGCCCTTGTCACCTTAATCATGCTCAGTATCTGGATATATTTTTCACCCTATGGCCTGCGGAATTATTTAGACATGCGGGCTCGTCTAAGCAAAGTTTCCACCGAGGTAAACAACCTCAGACAGCAAAACAAGGCCCTGCGCCGGGAGATACATCATTTACAAAGCGACCCGGCCTACCAGGAAGAAATTGCCCGCCGTAATTTTAATATGCTGAAAAGAAACGAGATGATCTTTGATTTCTCTAAACCCAAAAAAAAGGGTCATTAGACTATTTCCGAAATAGTCCAGCTGCCTAAAAAACCTTCAATATCCTTCGCCGCTATCGGTCTGCTGACTAAATACCCCTGGATAACATCACAGTCAAGATTATATAAATAGTTCAGATGGCCGTTCTCCTCCACCCCTTCAGCCACCACCCGCAGATTCAGATTATGAGCCAGGGAGACAATGGCCTTGACAATCAGGGCATCATCTTTACTGGTCAGTAAGTCCATCACAAAAGAGCGGTCAATCTTTAATTCATGGACAGGAAAACGCTTCAAATAACTGAGGGAAGAATAGCCGGTGCCGAAATCATCGATGGAGAGATGACAGCCCAGCCGCTCTAATTCCATGAGATGCTCAATACTTTCCTCTACATTATCCATGAGCATAGTCTCGGTAATTTCAAATTTAATCAGACAGGGATCAACCCCGGATTTCCGCAAAGCCTTTCTTATCAAGGGAAATAACGAGACATCCCTGAACTGGGCCGCGGAGAGATTGATGGCCACATGAACATTATTACCGGCATCCTGCCATTCCCGGCACTGGCGGCAGGCGGTAAACAGCACCCATTCGCCAATGGGTACAATAAGCCCGGTGTCCTCTGCCACCGGAATGAATTCCATGGGCGACACCACTCCTAATTCCGGATGCCGCCAGCGGATAAGGGCCTCTACCCCGGCCAGCTTACCGGATTTTAAATCAACCTGAGGCTGGTAGAGTAAAAAAAACTCATCTCGGCCCACCGCCTTGCGGAGGCTGGTTTCAAGGGCAAAGCGGGCAAAGGCCCTGGCATTCAGATCGGCGGTATAAAATTGATAACTGCCCTTTTCCAGCTCTTTGGCCCGCGAGAGGGCGGTATCGGCACATTTCATCAATTCCGTACTGTTATTGCCGTCTTCGGGAAAAACGCTGAGGCCGATTCGACAATCTAAAAATATTTCATTACCGGCATGGGCAATGGGCCGGCCGATATCCTTGATAATGCGGCGGGCGACAATAGCGGCATCGGTGGTATTGCGCAGACCTTCAAGAATAACCCCGAATTCATCGGCCCCGAAACGAGCCGTTATATCATTAAGGCTTAAGGCGGCGGCGGTATCCGCCTTACGCAGACATGTCCCCACCCGCCGTGCCACCTCCTGCAGTATAATGTCGCCGGTTTCACGGCCAAAGGTGCTGTTAATAAGCCGGAATTTATAAATATCAATATACAAAACCGCCAATAACGCGGCCCCCCTCTCCGCCTTATTAAGGGCCTTGCCGAGATGCTCACTGAACAGAATACGGTTTGGCAGGCCGGTGAGATGGTCGTAATAGGCCATAAATTTGAGCTTTTTTTCCGCCATTCGGATCTGGGTGATATTCCGGCAGGTAAAAACCACCTTAGTTGGCACATCAACGGCATTCTTAATAATAACCCCTTCCTGACGGACATAGAGTTCTCTGTCATCCGAGACCATTAAGCGGTGTTCAATGGTAAAATTATTATCCGCGCTTAGGGATTCCTCAATAATCCGCTGTACCAGCTGCTGTTCAGAATCTGGAATAAGAGCGATGAAATCGGCAAAGCAGGCCGGAGCCTCCTCAGGCCGTACCCCGGTCATGAGACATATATCTTTGCACCAGAGAACCCGGTCATCATCAAGGCACCACTCCCAGGAGGCCGATTCGGCCACGGCCTGTGCCGAGGCCAGTTTAATCCTGGCAAGCTGTAAATCAGAATATAACTTATTGGCCCGCAGGACATATTTAATCCGATAACTGATAAGAACTACATTTATAGGCTTGGCAACAAAATCAGTCGCCCCAATTTCAAAGGCATGCCTAATGGAATCATAATCATCCAGGCCGGTAATCATAATAATCGGTACCATCTCACCACCGGGCATAGCGCGAATTCTGGCACAGACCGCAAAACCATCCATCCCCGGCATACCAACGTCAAGCAGTACCACATCCGGCTTATGGCGCGAAAATTGTTCAAGTCCTATACTGCCGTTCTCTGCCTCAATAGAGGTTAGAGCGGACTTGGCAAGCCCGGCGCTTAATAATTTACGAATAGCTTTATCATCATCAATAATTAAAACTAACGGCGCTGATTCCGCATTTATCAAAATTTCACCCTTAGAAAAATAAATTAGAGAGCTGCAACTGCCATCTTAATATCATAGACATAGATAAAACCATCTTGCAAGAGCAGGTAAAAAAAATTGGCTTTTATAAACTTAATTTTATAAACTGTAACACAAGCCTTTATCTTACCAGTACCTGCTATTAACCGACCAATATGCTTATAACCAATAAAAACATCTGCTTACTCCTCACAATTAGTTTTCTCCTTGGCGGCCGCCTGGCCTGGGCCAATTGCCGCCTGATCTATCCAGCCGATAAATCGCTGCTCACTCAAAGCAGTATTCTACTCACCGGCATGTGCGACAGCGTCGTACCAGCGACTGAGCTTAAGATTATTAACTCACAGGGTCAACAAAATTTAAAAATTAAAACCCATAATATGAGTTTCAGCCGCCGCTTAAAACTGCCGCCGGGCTCCACAACCATAGTTCCTGATAACGGCACGGGGCCGCCAATCACCATATTCCGCCGGAGCGGCAACACCCCCGCCCCCCCTGGTTTCCGCCCATATTACCTCCATAAAGATCTGAGTTTAAGCGGCAAATGCGGCCTCTGCCATGCTGTAAATCCCACTGACAAAAAAGATTACACCTATATTGTGGACAAATTCTCCTGCCTGAGCAGTAAATGCCACAATGATATGGGGCATAAAAAATTCCAGCATGGCCCATTTAAGAAAAGGCAATGCGCCGACTGCCATAATCCCCACGGCAGCTTTAACAAGGACTTTACGCTGGCGGCCAGAAGCGCGCTGTGTTTTACCTGCCACAACGCCGACAAGAATATGCTGACCACCGGCAAGGTAGTTCATTTCCCGGTGGCCAAAGGTCAATGCACCGCCTGCCATGACCCTCACGAATCAAAAATTGAATTTCACCTGAAGGGCAATTCAGTGAGCGAACTATGTTTCCGCTGCCATGATAAAAAGATGCTGAATTACAAATACGTCCATGAACCGGCGGCGGAGGGGGACTGTAATTCCTGTCACGCCCCGCATACCTCAAAATACAAGGGGCTGCTCTATAAAAAAGGAGAACAACTCTGTGTTACCTGCCACGAGGTACGCAAAGATGAGTTTAAACGGCGCTATGTCCACCAGCCGGCGGGCAAGGACTGCAGCATCTGCCACGACCCCCATGCCTCAGCCACGAAATATCATCTCCGCACGAAGAGAGATAAAAACGGCCGTTACCTCAAGAGACAGTATGCCATAAAGGAATTATGTCTGGCCTGCCACACCCGGCTCAACCCGAAAATCGCCAGAGCCATTATTTCAGCACCAGTTTCCCATCAACCGGTAAAGGACGGTAAATGTATCACCTGCCACACCCCGCATTCCACCAACTTTCCCAAGCAGTTAAGGGCCGCGCCTCAGACCTTGTGCTTTTCATGTCACAAGAAAATGGCAAAAAAGATAAAAAACAGCCTTTATAAACACGGGCCGGTGAGGAGCGGAAGCTGTGTTCAATGTCATCTGGTACATGGCAGCAAATACAAGATGCTGTTACGGGCCCCCTTTTCCACCAAATTCCAGGGTGTCTTTAACTTAGACAAATTCCAGCTCTGCTTTAACTGCCACAATAAAAGGGTTTTTACCGATCCCCACAGTACGGAGACCGGATTTCGTAACGGCACGACCAATCTTCATTTCCTGCATGTCAATAACAGGAAAAAGAGCCGCTACTGCAAATCATGCCACGATATTCACGCCTCGGATCAGGAGAAACATATCCGCCGCTCATTCATCTTTAAAAAACGTTTCAAGGTTAATATAAAATTCACCAAGACCGCCACAGGAGGGCGCTGTGTTACGGGCTGCCATAAGCCGCGGCAATACAATCATAAGTAGCTTGACCAACGCCAGCCATATAACAATGCAGCAGCAACTACTAAAAGACAGAGGATATGATCAAGATGTCAGCTAAAGCCATTTTATTTTTTTCCTTGTTTTGCCTGGTATTTACAAACTTTTTTACTCACGGAGCCCAGGCCGCCCTGGGCCAGAATGCCACCCTGCGTAACTACAAGGCCGGAGACCGGCTGCCGGCCTTTCGGCTTCCCCCCATCCAGGGCGGCAAACCGGAAACGATAATTCCAGGTCATGGTAAACCCACTCTGATGATGTTCTTTTCCATCCACCCCAATTTCCGCAAGACAAGATCACTGGCCCTCTTAAACGCCCTTTCCGACCTCGCCGACAAATACGGTGAATCCGTTAACATAATCGGCATATATTGTGACAACAAAGATAAAAATACTGTTGTCCACTATATGCGTTCTTCAGCCCCCCATATCAGGGTTTATAATGACAGCTCCAAAGCAGTATTAGATAACTACGGAGTATTCATGATGCCGCTCGTAGTGCTGACCAACAGCAAGGGGGAATTAAATGAGGTAATTCCCTATACCTACAATATCCGGGAAATTATTGACGGCAATATAAAATTCCTGCTGGGTAAATGGACAAGAAAACAATTGTTAAAGGCCCTGGCTCCGAGAACCAATATCAAACGCAGTAAAAAAGAGAAGGAGTATATCCGGCGGATTAATTACGGCCGGATCATGGCCAGCAAGAAGATGTACAGTCAGGCGGTGCGGGAATTTAATACCGCCATCAAGATTATGCCCAACATCATCAACGCCTATATCGAACTGGGCTTTGTCCAGATTGCGGAAAAGAAGTGGCATAAGGCAGAAACAGCATTTGAAAAGGCCCAAAGTATTAACAAGGATTCCGATAATGCCATGGCTGGCCTGGGACTGAGCTATTACGGCCAGGGAGATGTCAAAAAGGCCAAGAGTATCCTGGAAAACGCCTTCATCGCCCCCCATCCCCGTCTGGAGGTCATTATCGCCCTGGCCAATATCTATGAGTCCGAGGGCAATAACAAAAAGGCGAACCGTTTAAACAAGCTGGCCGTATCCCGGCTGATGGTCATGTACGAACAACGCTGGAAATAAGGTAACTATTCAACAGCATCAACTTTAGTGCCCTTGATGAACTATTACGGAAATAAAAAAGTTGGCTTTAATAAAATTATTTGTATAAACTTATAATTAAATAATTCTCTGCCAGCACCTATAACCGGGAATCCATCGTGATAACAAGATATAAAATCATATTTTATTTTATTGTTTTATCCCTTCTTTCTTTAAACTCCAGCCCGGCTGTTGCCGCCTGCCGGCTTATATACCCGTCGGCGAAATCGGTGTTTAATGTTGATCATATTCTAATCATAGGTCTCTGCACAGACAGCAGCAAGGCTGTCGGCAAGATCACCAGCAGGCTGGAAACACGCCGGTTCACGGCTCAGGTAAAAAATAAAGCCTTCAGCCGGCAGATAAAGCTGACTCCCGGCCTTAATACCATCTCTCTCGCAAACTCTGCCGCATCCAAAACAATAAACGTCTTTTATAAAACCAAAGGCGGAGCCTCACCGCCAGAGGGGTTCAAACCCTATTTTCTACACTCAAACTTATCCTTAAAAGGCAAGTGCGGCAGTTGTCATGCGACAGTCTCTCAAAGCCAGGGGGACTACACCCATATGGATGAAAAATTCTCCTGTCTGAACCAGAAATGTCATGCCGACATGGGTCATAAGAAATTCCAGCACGGGCCATTCAAAAAAAAACAATGCCTCCAGTGCCACAATCCCCACGGCACTTTTAATAAACATTTTCTGCGAGCCGCCAAAAGCGCCCTCTGTTTCTCCTGCCATGCAGAAGACAGGAATATGCTTAAAGGAGCCAAATATATTCATTTCCCGGTGGCCAGAGGGGAATGCACCTCCTGCCACGCCCCTCATGAATCCGATATTGAATTCCATTTAAAAGGCCGCTCCATAAGCGCCCTCTGCTACCGATGCCACAACAAAAATATGTTTAAGTACAAATATGTCCATGCCCCGGTGAAAGACGGCAACTGCAGTGCCTGCCATACCCCGCACGTTTCCAGATACAAGGGCCTGCTGAGTGCCAGGGGTGAAGCGCTGTGTGTCACCTGCCACAAGGTCAGGAAGGATGAATTCAAACGGCGGCACATCCATAAACCGGTAAAACAAGATTGCAATATCTGCCATGACCCCCATGCCTCACCGGTGGAATATCAACTCCGTACCAAAAAGGATAAAAACGGCCGCTATATAAAGATCAAACACCCGGCCCAAAAATTATGCCTGGCCTGCCACACCAGGCTCAACCCGAAAATAGCCAGGGCCATTACCTCCTCCCCGGTACCTCACAAACCGGTCAAGGAAGGTAAATGCGTTATCTGCCATACCCCGCACTCCACCAACTTTCAGAAACAGCTGCGGGCGCGGGCCATTGATTTATGTTTTTCCTGCCACAAAAAAATAGCGCGAAAAATAAAGGGGAGTCTTTACAAACACGGCCCGGTACGCCACGGGGAATGCTACCAGTGTCACGAGGTACATGGCAGCAAAAATAAATTCCTTTTGCGGGCTCCATTCTCCACTAAATTTAAGGGCCCCTTCAGCCTCGACAAGTTCCAGCTCTGTTTCAACTGCCATAATAAAAAAGTTTTTACCGATCCCCACAGCATGGAGACCAGCTTCCGAAACGGAAGAACCAATCTCCATTTTCTCCATGTCAATAATCAGAAAAACAGCCGCTATTGTAAATCATGCCATGATATACACTCCTCTGACCAGGAAAGGCATATCAGAACCTCATTTACCTTTAACCGGCATGTAAAGGTGCGAATAAAATTCACCAGAACCAACCGCGGCGGCCGCTGCGTTACAGGCTGCCATAAGCCAGAGGAATATAGACGCTGACAGCCAAATGCCTACAGAAAAACAGGCAAAATACATCAGAGGATACCAAGGGATGCCACATACCAAGACTATTATCTTTGTTGCCCTGTTTTGCCTTGTGTTTACCGGGCTCACCACCTATGAGGCCAAGTCAGATACAGCCGTCCTGCGCAACTACCATATCGGCGACCGGCTGCCGGGCTTTAAGCTCCCTCAACTCCAGGGCGGCCGGCCGCTGACAATCATTCCCGGCCAGGGTAAACCTACCCTGATGATGTTCTTTTCCATCCATCCCAATTTCCGCAAAAAGAGATCCCTGGCCCTGTTAAGCGTTCTTTCCGACTTAAGCCGGAAGTACGGAAAAGAGGTGCAGATAGTAGCTATATACAGTGACAATAAGGATCAAAATTCGGTTATCAGCTTTATGCGCTCCGCGGCTCCTCACGTCAGGGTGGTTGCCGATTCTACCAAGGCCCTGTTAGAGCACTACGGCGTATTTATGATGCCCATCGTGGTACTGACCAACAAAAAGGGCGAATTAAATGAGGTAATCCCCTATACTTACAATATCCAGAAGGTTATTGGCGGTAATATAAAGTTTCTGCTGGGCAAATGGACCAAAAAACAATTATTAAAGGCCCTGGCCCCCAAGACCAACGTCAAAGTCAGCAAAAACGAGAAGGAGTATATCCGGCGGATTAATTATGGGCGGATTATGACCGGGAAGAAGATGTATAAACAGGCAGTAAGAGAATTTAACACCGCCATCAAGATTATGCCCAAACAGATAAACGCCTATCTTGAGCTGGGATTCACCCTGCTCGCCGAAAAACAGTGGGATAAGGCCGAGGCAGCCTTTAAAAAGGCCCAACTCATCAATAAGGACTCCGATGATGCCATGGCCGGTCTGGGTCTGAGCTATTACGGTCGTAAAAAAATCAAAAAAGCCAAAAATATTCTGGAAAACGCCTTCATCGCCCCCCATCCCCGCTTAGAGGTCATTATCGCCCTGGCAGATATCTATGAATCCGAAGGAAACAACCGCAAGGCCAATCGTTTTAACAAGCTGGCAGTCTCCCGGCTTATGACTATGTATGAACAACGCTGGCAATAATTCGAACAATTTAAAATTGATATTAATCCTCCTCTGTCTGTTCCTGATTTCCCACCCAGCCCACAGCCTGGCAGCAGAGAGCAAAACCCCTCTCCTGTGGTTCAAGGCAAACCACTATACCTATATCATAGATACACCGGCCCCGGTCAAAGATTTCAGCTTCATTATTAATAAGCAAAAAGTAGACATCAGTCGAATAAAGACCACGAAATACCAGACCACCCTCCATGCCATTCTGCCCCTGCGTAAGGGGAAAAACACCATTGTCATTAAAATGGGCGGTAAGATTATCCAGCAGACAGCTATCTTTTCCGCCTCCAGCTTTGACAGCGCGCTGGTTCCTGACGGGGCAACAGAGTTCTTCTTTCACCGGGCCGACCACGAAAAATCCTGCCGCCCCTGCCACCGTTTAGATGCCAGACGGGCCGATGTCAGGCCCAGGAACATAAAAAAACAAATATGTTACCCCTGCCACGAGCAGGAGTTTAAGGGTTTGAAATACCGCCACAAACCGGCGGTAAAGGAATGGCGCTGCCTTATCTGCCACCAGTATCAGTTCGTGGAGACCGATGCCTCACCAGATAAACCAATAAAATTTACCGTAAACCAGGAAAATGGCGTAGCCTATCTCTGCTTCCGCTGCCACCGCCGCCAGCAGCAGCAGATCAAACTCTACACTTACGTCCACGGCCCCATCGGCATGGGAAGCTGTGACCTCTGTCACAACCCGCATGGCTCAAATTTTAAATATTTTCTGCAGAATAAAATTACCACCCTCTGTGTCAACTGCCATGAGATGCAGGATACCATGACCGCCCCGGTGGTGCATAAGATAATCAAAACCAAGGGCTGTACCGCCTGCCATGACCCGCACGGCAGCATGCACCAGTATCAGCTCCATGCCGGACTTGACGAATTATGCTATAAATGCCACCCGGCCATCTACCGGATGCGTCACAATCACCCCCTGCAGGGCCACCCGGTGGCCGGCCCCAGTAACCCGGCCGCCAGGGATGAAAAATTTACCTGCGTAAGCTGCCACTCACCACATTCCTCAGATTACGCGAATTTACTGCCGGTAGCCGATGCCATGGAACTCTGCGGCAACTGCCATCATAATAAATAGTCTCCTTCCGTTACTTTAAATGCATAATCACAAGCGAAGACGCTTCATCAACCGGCTGCTTATCCTCTCCATATGGATAGGTCTGATTCTGAGCGCCCCTCTCCTGGTTCAAGCAAATCAGTCAAGTCTCCTGCACTATAAATTAAACGCCCTCCTCCCAGCCTTCCAGCTCAACAGGATAGACGGTACGGGCCAGGACGGCCTGTCCGCCGACGGCAGGCCGTCGGTGATAATGTTTTTCTCAACCACACCATCCTTCAGGGCTACACGGGCTATCAAACTGGCCGAAATTCTGACGACTCTAAACAAAAAATTCCAACGGCGCGTTGATTTCATGGCAATCTACTCCGGCAGAGGGAATATCAAAAAACTCAGTGATTATATAACAAAGGGCCTAATAAACATTCCAATTCTTGACGACCGGAATCAAGAAATTTACCGGCGCTACGGCGTGTTCATGCTGCCCATAGCGCTCATAACTGACCAGCATAACCGCCTGCAGGCCATTGTGCCCTATACCGCTGGTATAGAGAGGATTATCGGCAATAATCTCAAATTTATTCTGGGAGAATGGGATCTCAAGCGCTTCAAAAAGTCACTGAGCCCCCGTGGTAATCAGGGAAAAAGCAAGAAAGAGAAGGCCTATATCAGAAGAATTAATTATGGCCGGGTAATGCTGGCCCGCGGTATTTACTCGGCGGCCCTGCGCGAATTCAATACTGCGGCCCAGATTATGCCCGGTTCTATAGAGGCCGTCATCGGCCGGGGCCAGGTGCTGGTTAAGATGAAAAAATGGCGGCAGGCGGTCACCGTTTTCAGGCAGGCCCTGAAATTCAGCAAAGATAGCGATAACGCCTTATCCGGCCTTGGTTTCAGCCTCTACAAGCTCGGCGATACGAAACAGGCATTTCCCATCCTGGAAAACGCCCTCATCTGTCCCAAACCCAGTATAGAAGTAATTCTGGCCCTGGCGGATATCTATGAAAAAAAGGAGAATTTCAGCAAAGCGCTGCGTTTGAACAAACTGGCCATAAGTATATTACGGGAGAGGCTTGAGCAGGGCGTATCACAATAAGCCCCTACGCCCGGGCCTTGAGTCAACAGGGGGTTGATGCTGTGGGACGGATGTCCCTGCATATGGTATTTGTTATTTTTCTGTCCTCTGCCTTCTG